>Ga0209573_1005436_pt1 | contig 11506 bp, 5 predicted proteins | sample TNRBio252014_DNA_FD_185870 | JGI IMG/M metagenome (GOLD analysis project Ga0209573, IMG submission 185870) | Wastewater treatment Type I Accumulibacter community from EBPR Bioreactor in Madison, WI, USA - TNR Reactor_6/25/2014_ DNA (SPAdes)... | ecosystem: Engineered > Bioreactor > EBPR >...
ACCGCTTCGGCCTGCTGCCCAATCCCGCCCGCGCCCTGCTCGACTGCCACCGCCTGCGCATCGCTGCCAAACCGCTCGGCATCACCCGCATCGACGCCAGCGCCGACAGCATCCAAGTGCAATTCATCCCCAACCCGCCGATCGACCCGCTCAAAATCATCCAACTGATCCAAAGCAGCCGCGAATACTCCCTCTCCGGCCAGGATCGGCTGAAAGTCTTGGTGCAGATCGAGGATGTGAATAAACGGGTAATGCGGATTAAGGAGTTGATGCAGAAGTTGGAGTGAAGGGTTGAGGATAGATTTTTTCACCGGCTTACGATTTCAGTTTGTGTGCTATATTGAAAATCAAATCGACGCATTATATTGCGTCATTTCGGATGTCTAATTTTATTTGAGCCGCACAGATGCACCCCGATTCGATCATCTCCGCCCTTCTATTCGAGGCCGAAAGCGCTGAACTGGATTTCAAACGCGAGCAGTATGTCTTCGAAGGAGCCGATGATCGAGCAAAATCGGAATTGTTGAAAGACATCCTCGCGTTCGCAAACGCTTGGCGGCGAACTGATGCCTATATTCTCATTGGCATCCAAGAGATCAAGGAAGCTGCGTCGGAAGTTGTTGGAATAGCTGTGCACATTGATGACGCTAAGTTACAACAGTTTGTGAATTCGAAGACCAATCGACCTGTGGAGTTCTCGTATATACCAATGACCTTCAGAGGCATGCAGATTGGTGTCATCCACATCCCTGTACAAGAACGTCCAACCTTTCTGACAAGAGACTATGGGTATCTGCGCCGCAACACCGTTTACCTTCGTAGAGGTTCTTCGACTGACGAAGCACGCCCCGACGAAATAGCGCGCATGGGCCAAGCCTTAAGCGAGAATCTGAAGCCAAGACCACTCCTAGTCCCTCGCATTGCAACCGGTTCTGACTGGACTACCTTGGTTGAGGTCGCGAACTTCGAGTCGACGAGGCTAATTCATCCGGAAATCAAAAGCCTACCAGATTATTCCCCACACGTGCCTACCGGCCCTTTTGGAAAGCCGCTTCATTTGAGCATCGGACACACAAATCAAAGCTTCTATCGCGACCGCGCGGAATATCTACGCTTCTATGCCAAGCTACGCCCAATTCGGCTCGCACTTCGGAATGAGGGCACGGCGCTCGCCTCTGGGACTAAGCTTGTAACCGAACTAGCTGATCCAGTGCACGCAATAGAATTCGTGTTGGGCTCGGACCAACCCAATGCACCGCGTAGAGAGTGGTCGCATCTCTACAACATAAGGCCAATCTCGATGAATAACCTATCATCGCCAGATATCGAAGTTACCAAAACAAAAGCTGGGTGGACGATAATTTCATACTTCGGAAAAGTTCAAGCCAAAGACACGGCAGTGACATCGGAGCAGCTGTTTGTTGGTGTCACTCAGAGCGGGCGAATTGAGCTGCCCATCACCGTATATGCAGATGAACTCTCGAATCCAGTAAGCTCATTGTTGTCGCTGAACTTCTCCCTAAGCGAACGAGAACTCTCTTACGACGAGCTTACACGCTAGCACGATAGGATAAACCGACCGCAAGGAGACGCATCAATCAGAGAAAGGTGCAATGTCCCACGGCTATTGCCCCCTACTCGCGTCAGTGGCGATAATAACGGCGGCGCAGGCGGTCATATCCGCCGGACTGCCGGTTAATAACCGGACAATTTTCATTTAAACAATTGCTTGTGGCACTAACATTTTTATAGCGTACAATCCTTGCCATGAAAAATATTTCCATTGCCGACATTCTTCAATTACCGGTACAGGAGCGGATTCGCCTCGTTGAGCTTATTTGGGATAGCGTCGCGGCCGTACCGGAAGCTGTTGAAATATCACCCGAGCTCAAAGCCGAATTGGAAGCCCGTTTGGCGGAATTCGAGGAAAATCCGGATGCCGGGTTTTCATGGGAACAAGTCAAATCGCACCTGAATGATGGTTCATGGCGTTCCGTCTGAAATTTTCCGCGCGGGCAGTGCGGGAAATTGGAGAAGCTCATACGTGGTATGAAACGCAGCACTCCGGGTTAGGCGAAGAGTTTGCGCTGCTATTGAGCTACAACTAAAACGTCTGGAACAAGCACCCCTGCTTTATGCAGAAATCATCCCCAAAGTGCATCGCGCGCTCCTTCCTCGCTTTCCTTATGGCTTGTTTTATGTCGTACGCCATGACTTGATATATGTTCTAGCCGTTTTGCACGATGCCCGCAATCCCAGTCATTGGCCAATAGCACGGTAACCTGTCAGATGTGCCGGCTACAGAGAGGCGCATCAATCAGAAAAACGGTGCGATGCGCTGCGGTTATTGCACCTTACTCATTGGCAACAGCCGGCGCGTTACCGTCATTTCCGGTCGCGTTAGTGTGAATTGACTTCCGGTGACCGGTTCCAGGCTACCAGGCAAATGGCTGAGTCATTCGCTTGCGCGATGGAACCCTTCGGCTGTTATCAATCTCAATACCATAAATCCATTTGTAAAACAGCGGCGGATTTTCTCATCACCGGAAACTCATCGCTCTCATTCTCAATTGCTGACTACTTTTCTTAAATACCGGTTTCATTGGATTGTGCTGCTAATGCTGGCCAGCGTTCTTCCCCTCCCGGCGATGGCCCAGGAAACACCGGGATCACCCGGCAGTCCTGCGGTCGTCACGTTGTCGGCGCCGTCGCCGGTCAAGGAAATGCTGCAAAAATACATTCAATTCCCCAAGGAACCGTTTGCCAGCGACTACGATGAATTACTCTTTCTGCACCGCGTGCAAAAGGAAATCCGCGACATCCTGGCGACCGAAGGTTACTTCGATCCTGTAGTGTCCATCGCGCATCCCACAACACAAACCTTAACCAAGACCGCTGAAATCACAGTCGACCCCGGAGAATTGACGCGCGTCGGCTCGGTCACGATTGAATTTTCCGGTGACATTGCCAATAGCGATGAAAACCACCGCAAGCGCATCGAACGGCTGCGCGCTGCCTGGCCGCTTACCGCCGGGCAACCGTTCCGCTCCGCCATTTGGGAACAGGCAAAATCGGCGTTGATCGATGACCTGACACAACGGGCATTCGCCGCAGCAACGATCACCGCCAGTCAGGCCAGCGTCGACCCCGGCGAGGCGCGCGCGGATCTGGTGATTACCGTCGATTCCGGGCCGGTGTTCTACTTCGGCGATATCCGGATCACCGGCTTGCAACGCTACGATGCGACACTGGTCACCCGGCTCGCGCCGTTCAAAGCGGGTGATGAGTATCAGCGCGATTTGCTGCACCAGTATCAAATCCTGCTGCAAAAAGCGCCGCAATTCAGTACTGTATCGGTCAGCATCTCGCCGGACATCGCGTTGCATCAAGCAGCGCCGGTTCAAGTCGTGCTGACGGAAGCGCAAGCGCAGCGTTTTGCCTTCGGCGCCGGTTACAGTTCGAACAATGGCGCGCGCGGCGAAGTCAATTACCGCCATCATAATTTTCTCGATCACGCCTGGAATCTCACCAGTCTGCTGCGCCTCGAGCAAAAGCGGCAAACGTTTCTAGCGGGAATCGACACTTTGCCCGATCAAAACCACGTCAATCATTCGCTCGGCGCCAGCCTGCAAATGACCGATATCGAAGGCCTGAAAACCGTCGAACAGAAAATCGGTGTTTCGCGCAATTACCAGACACCGTCGCTATTCATGCAACTCGGTTTGAATTGGCAGCGCGAGCATAAAAAACCCGACGGCGCAATCAATCAAATCAACGAAGCGTTGGTGCTGGATTGGCGCTGGCGGCGGCAAGTGGTCGACGATCCGGTCAATATCCGGCGCGGCGATATCACCGAGGTGCGCATCGGCGGCGGCAGTCAGCAATTACTATCGGATCAGGATTTTATCCGCACCTATGCCCGGCATCAAAGCTGGTGGCCAGTGGGATCGCGCGATACATTTTTCCTGCGGGCTGAAGCCGGTTATACATTGGCCTCGTCGCGCTTCGGCATTCCACAGGAATATCTGTTTCGCGCCGGTGGTATTCAATCACTGCGCGGTTATGATTTCAAAGGCATCGGTGTCCACGAAGGCAATGCCGTCGTCGGTGGCCGGGTGATGGCGACCGGCACCGCCGAGTATACCCATTGGTTGGCCCAGCAATGGGGCGCAGCGGCATTTGCCGACATCGGCAGCGCGGCCGACCGCTGGCAAGACATGCAAATGTTTCTCGCCTACGGCGCGGGAGTACGCTGGCGGAGCCCGGCGGGACCGCTTGCGCTCGATCTGGCGCGCGGGCACGAAACCGGCTCACTGCGCGTGCATTTCTCAATGGCTGTTGCTTTTTGATAAGGTAAAGCCGTTCATGATCGATCAACACACTAAAAACCCGCTTCCCCCTAAAGCCGCGCAGCGCTATCGCAAGCTGGCGATCGGCTTATTGCTTTTGCTGGCGCTGCCGGCCGTTGCCGGTTATTGGTTGCTGTACAGCACATCCGGATTGCAATCGGCCGCTGCGGCTGCTAACCGTTGGAGCGGCGGCACGATCCGGTTGACCGGTGTGCACGGCACGCTGCAAGACCTGCACGTTGAAACTATTCATTTCAGCAACGCTGAACTGGCATTGACGCTACAGAATCTCCACATGCGCTGGAATCCGGCGCAATTGTTTCACCAGCAGATCAGCATCCAGCGGCTGGCGCTGGCGGCGATCCGCATCGATCAGCACGCGGCTGACACCGCGCCTTCCGCTCCGCAACCGCCGGATAGCTTACTGCTGCCATTCGGATTATCGATTGCAATCATGACTGCCGATGCCATTCATCTCAATGCGGCATCCCAGGAAAATGCCACGCCAGTGATAACCGATTTGGCGCTGGCACTGGAAAGCGACGGCCAGCATCACCGGCTCAAACAACTGAACTTCACCACACCGTGGGCAACCGTCGAATCGCAAGCGGAACTTGAAGGCAACGCGCCGTTTGCACTGAATGCGCGTATCGGCGCCATCGCTGCCGGTTCATGGGGCGGCATCGACACCACCGTCACCGGCAATTTGGAGCAGCTCACGATTCAATCCGCCAGCCGCGCGCCCGCAACCAATATGACACTGCAAACGCAGTTACAACCGTTTGCCGCGAATCCGGTTACGCAACTGCACGCCATCCTGCAACAGTGGAATCCGGGTGATTTTGCGGCCAATGCGCCGCAAGCGAAGCTGTCGGTGTCGGCACAGTTGACGCAAAATGAGGCCGGGCAATTGACAGGTAATATCGACATCGAAAATCATGCGCCCGCACCGCTCGATCAAGGCGGCATCCCGCTGTCGGCCATCCATGCCCGCGCACTGATCTCCTCACAATTGCTGGCGCTGCCGGAGATTCGCGCGCACTCCGGAAAGGGTGGCGTTGTGCGCGGACCGTTGGCTTGGGACTGGAACAAGCACACCCTCGCAGCGGACTTGGAAGTCGAGCGGATCGATCCGCAGCAATTGGACACTCGTCTGCAAAGCGCCGCCATCTCGGGCAAGATCGAGCTCACCGGCGATGCGGACAAGCAATCCGCCCGCGCCGATCTGCGCGACCGGTCGCTGCGCTTGACTGCCGGAATTACCCGTGATGCCGATGAACTCATACTCGAACAATTTAATTTGCAACGCAACCGCTCGCGTTTGACCGGTCAAGGCAAACTGCAACTGACCGGAGAACAAATGTTTGACGTGTCGGGAGCGTTGATCAACTTCAACAGCGCGGATTTTATTCAGACCGCCGATTCCAACCTGAATGCCACCCTGCAGGCATCCGGTCAATTGCTTCCGGCAGCTAGTGGCACTTTAACCTATGCCATCCACAACAGCCGCCTGGGGAAATCGCCGGTCAACGGTTCGGGTGAGATCGCATTCACCGGTACCGGCCGCTTCAGTGGCAAGGCTGAGTTGCTGGCAGGCTCAAACCGTTTGCTCGCGCACGGCCGCATGGACGGCGAACAGCACGATGCCCAACTGACAGTGAATGCCCCAGCGTTGGCGCAACTGGGTTTGGGTATATCCGGCGACTTGCAGACGCAGCTTATTTTTCGCGGCACGATGCAAGCGCCCGATCTCGATTGGAAACTGACCAGCAAACAGCTGGAATTACCCGGCAAACAAAAACTCTCGGGCATTTCCGCCAGCGCACGATGGCATCAAAAAGACACCATTGCGCTGAACCTTGCCGTGGAGACTTACCGCGCGCACGAACAAGCAACGATCAGGCAGTTATCCGCCATCCTCGACGGTAAAACCGCCGGTCACCATCTGGCGATCAACGCCACTATCAATAAAGATACCGCCGTTCAATTGGCGGCAAGCGGCAGCTTGAGTCCTGCAAAGCCGGGGCTACCGCTGCGCTGGCAGGGTCAGTTGACCGAGCTTTCCGCCACCGGGGACATGCCGGTCCGCCTGCTGGCACCGGCGGCACTCGCGGCCAGCGCCACGTTGTTTTCGCTGAACGATGCAGCGCTGTCGATTTCCAGCGGATCGGTCCGTATCGAGCAATTGCACTGGACGCCCGGCAGCTGGAAAACCCGCGGCGATTTCACCGGCATTGCACTGTTGTTGCCCGACACACCGGCGTACGCAAAAGACGCTCCGCTGCAATTGGGCGGCCACTGGCAGTTCGATGCCGCCGCGCAACTGACAGGCGAATTGCATATTCAACGCGAACGCGGCGACTGGCATTTGCCCGGCGATGTGCCGCAACCGTTGGGATTGCAACAATTGCAACTGCAAGCAACCGCACGGCACGGAAGCTTGTCCGGACAATTCGCGCTGAACAGCGAAGCGCTGGGGAGCGTTCGAGCGGAGGTGACGCTGCCGCTGCCGTCAAAGAAAACACAGTGGTCCATTGCCAAGGAATCGCCGCTACAGGGTAATATCCACGCCACCCTCGCCAGCTTGAAATGGCTCAACGCAGCCGGCAATAATCTGCGCGCCGATGGCGAATTGCGGATCCAAGCCGGTATCCACGGCACCTTGCAGCAACCCGATATCCACGGCACGGTTGCCGGTACGAATTTAAGCCTGGCTTTACTGGAACAAGGAATCCGCTTGCAGCAAGGTACTCTGGCCGCACGTTTTCAGCAAACGGATTTGCACATCGACCGGTTGCATTTTGCCAGTCCCCATGCAGCGCCGCCGGACAACCGCCTGTTCCGCGATCTGGCGCTGCAGGATACGGCTGGTTCGTTGACTGTCAGCGGCAAAATCGGATTAACCGGCACTTCGGGTCAGCTCGATTTCTCCCTCGACCGGTTGCCGCTTGCGCATAAAACCGATTACTGGATTGTCACTTCCGGTCAAGGCGCTATCCACTTGCAAAACAACCGTCTCAGCGTCACCGGCGGCTTACGAACCGATGCGGGATTGATCATGCAACCGCCGGAAAACCGCCCGGCGTTACCGGACGATATCGTGCTGGTGAATGTCCCGTCAGCGCAACAGCCGCAAAAACTGGCGCTGGATTTAGACATGAATCTTAATTTGGGCGAGAAGTTTTATATCCGTGCTTCCGGCCTGGAAGGCCGTCTGACCGGACAACTGCAAGCCCGCAGCAGCGGCAATCAGCCGCTCAAACTCACCGGCGCCATCGCCGCCCAGGACGCCGCATTCAAGGCATACGGCCAGGACTTGAAAGTCAGACGTGGCATCGTCAGCTTCCAAGGTTCGCTCGACGATCCGAACCTGAATGTGCTGGCGGTGCGAGAGGGTCTGGCAGTCGAAGCCGGTGTCGAAATCGCCGGATCAGTCCGCCACCCGCGCGTGAAACTGGTGTCGACGCCGGAAGTTCCCGATACCGAGAAGCTGTCCTGGATCGTGTTGGGCCGGAAACCCGACACCAGCGGACTCGATACGTCGGTATTACTGTCGGCTGCCGGTTCGATACTCGGCGGCCAATCCGGCAGCGGTCTCACCGACCGGATTACCCAAGCGCTCGGCGTCGACGAGATCACGTTCAAGCAAGCCGGCGTTGGCAGCTCTTTGAGCGGACAAATTGGCGTGATCGGCAAACGCATTTCATCGCGCGCGTACTTGAGTTACGAACGCGGCCTAACCGCCACGACGATAGGTATCACCAAATTGACTTACAATCTGACGCCCAAAGTCACCGTTGTCACCCAAGCGGGCGAAGACAGCGCGGTGGATCTTTTCTATACGATTCAGTTTGATTGACAACACAGAATACTCATCGATGGACGGGATGTAGCAGTGCAATTTCTCGCGGTTGCTCAACGCAACAACTATTGGATTATCATTGAATCATTGACTAAACTACCACCCACTGAAAGTAGGTGGGTTAGCGCAGCTTGGATGCAGACGACTAAAGTCGTCTACCCGCACCAAGCTAAACGCGCATGAATCAACACATTTAAAGTCAAAGTCACCGTCTAAAGACGGTGGTTTTTACCAAATTTATGGAAATAAAGCGGTATGAAGTAACACAACCGGGATCGAAATCGTACAATCCGGCTCGATAGTAAGATATTGCGACCCCACCGCCTCTTGGTTTACCATCCCTACCCACTTCAATTACCGAAACACACCCCCATGCTGCCATCCATCGAACAACGCCTCGCCACCGAACTCGCGGTTAAATTCTCGCAAATCCAGGCCACTGTGCAATTGCTCGACGATGGCGCGACGGTGCCGTTTATTGCGCGTTACCGCAAGGAGGCGACAGGCGGGTTGGACGATGCGCAGTTGCGGTTGCTGGCGGAGCGGTTGCATAGTTTGCGCGAGCTGGAGAAGCGGCGCGGGGCGATCATTGCGGCGATTGAAAAACTCGGCAAGATGACGCCGCCATTGCTCGATGCGTTGACGCACGCAACGGACAAAGCGCATCTGGAGGATTTGTACCTGCCGTACCGCAAGAAACGCCGCACCAAGGCGCAGATCGCGCATGAGGCCGGGTTGCAGCCATTGGCGGATAGCCTGTTGAACGATCCACGGCTCGATCCGCAGGCTGAAGCGGCGAAATACCTGAAAGCGCCGTTCACCACCGAAGAAGGTGACAATCCCGGTGTGGCGGATGCGGCGGCTGCGTTGGAAGGCGCGCAGCATATCCTGATCGAACGTTTCGCCGAGCACGCGCCGTTGTTGCAAACGTTACGCGACTACCTGCGCGCACACGGCGTGCTGACGGCGAAAGCCGCCAAGGACAAAAAAGACAGCGACACCAAATACACCGATTACCACGAGTACAGCGAAGCGATCGGCAAAATCCCGTCGCATCGCGCGTTGGCATTGTTGCGCGGTGAGCGCGAAGGGGTTTTGAAACTGAAACTGCTACTGGATTCCGAATTGGAAGACAAATCCCGCAACCTGGCGCTGAATCCGTGCGAATTGATGATCGGACGGGCATTCAACATCCGCGACCAGAAACGCGCAGCGGATGCTTGGTTGATCGACACCGTGCGCGCCGCCTGGCGCACGAAAATCTTTGCGCATCTGGAAACCGAGTTGATGGGCAACTTGCAAGAAAACGCCGAAACCGAGGCGATCCGCGTGTTCGCGCAGAACCTCAAAGCCCTGCTGCTCGCCCCGCCCGCCGGTGCGCGCGTCACCATCGGACTCGATCCGGGCTTGCGCACCGGCGTGAAGGTGGCGGTTGTGGACGCGACTGGCAAAGTGCTCGACACCGCGACAATTTATCCGCACGCGCCGAGAAACGATTGGGATGGCGCATTGCACACGCTGAAGCAATTGGCCGAGCGCCATCAAGCCACGCTGATCGCCATCGGCAACGGCACCGCATCGCGCGAAACCGATCATCTGGCCAAGGAGCTGAGCAAAAAATATCCGCAACTCAAACTGACGTCGATCATGGTGTCGGAAGCCGGTGCTTCGGTGTACTCTGCATCCGAATTGGCGTCCGAGGAATTGCCGGATTTGGACGTATCGCTACGCGGCGCGGTGTCGATCGCCCGGCGCTTGCAAGACCCGCTCGCCGAATTGGTCAAGATCGACCCGAAATCGATCGGCGTCGGGCAGTACCAGCATGACGTCAATCAAAGCCAGCTGGCGCAATCGCTCGACGCCGTGGTGGAAGACAGCGTCAACGCCGTCGGTGTCGACGTCAACACCGCGTCCCCGGCGTTGTTGCGCTATGTGGCCGGGCTGAACAGCAAAATCGCGCACAACATCGTCGCGCACCGCAACAGCAAGGGCCGCTTCGCCAAACGCGCCGACTTGCTGAAAGTCCCCAGCCTGGGCGAAAAAACCTTCGAACAAGCGGCTGGATTCCTGCGCATCCCGGGCGGTAACAATCCGCTCGACGCTTCCGCCGTACACCCGGAATCGTATCCGCTGGTCGAGCGGATTCTCGCCGACATCAACCTGAAAGTCAGCGAACTGATCGGCAATCAATCCGCGCTGAAATCGATCCGTCCGGAAAAATACACCACGGCGCAATCCGGTCTGCTGACCGTCAAAGACATCCTGCACGAGCTGGAAAAACCCGGCCGCGACCCGCGCTCATCGTTCAAAACCGCGACGTTCAAGGAAGGCGTCGAATCGATCAAGGACTTGCACCCCGGCATGGTGCTCGAAGGCGTGGTCACCAACGTCGCCGCGTTCGGCGCTTTCGTCGACATCGGCGTGCATCAGGACGGCCTGGTGCACATCTCGGCGCTGGCGGATAAATTCGTCAAGGACCCGCATAGCGTCGTCAAGGTTGGCCAGGTCGTTACCGTCAAGGTGGTGGAAGCCGATGAAAAGCGCAAACGGATTGCACTGACCATGCGGTTGAGCGATAGTGCGGTTACCAAACATTAATCGTTTGGTTTTCCAAGCTGGTAGAGAATCGCAAACACTCACTCGATATAACACACAGAATTGATTGGCAAGATATCAGTTGCAATTGCCTGATAGCGGGCATACCATGACAACGAAACCGGTCATCAGCAACTGCCGGTTTTGGTTAGTTTTCTGCTTCTTAATCACAGGAGAATAGTATGAAAACAATGAATTCTTTAAAACGCACCATCGCGGCCGGCTTTATTTCGATCGGCGCTTCAATGGGCATGGCTTCAATCGCAAGCGCGGCACCGACTGTCATCGGCTTTGAGGAATGGGGCGATGTCGGCCTCAGCGGCCCCGTCATCACCAATCAATATGCGGGAGTGGTATTTTCATCCACGGGTTCCAACGTCAATATCGTCAGCAGCCAGCCTAATATCGGCGATGGACTGAATTTCTTATGCACCGGTAGCCCCGGTATCAATTGCGTGGGCGAAACGATTCTGAATTTTACTGATCCGGTATCCAGTTTGTCTTTCCTGGCAGTTGGCAGTAACAACTCAGGTGTTCAGGCGCTGGTCGATGTATTTGTGAACGGCGCTTTCGCCGCGACGAACAATATCACCGTAGGCGGTCTATTCAATACGCCGGATCTGGTTGATTTATCTGCGTTTAATGACGTGACCTCGATCCGCATTTACAATATCACCGACGGCGGCGGCTTAGGCTGGGA
>Ga0209573_1005437_pt1 | contig 11504 bp, 10 predicted proteins | sample TNRBio252014_DNA_FD_185870 | JGI IMG/M metagenome (GOLD analysis project Ga0209573, IMG submission 185870) | Wastewater treatment Type I Accumulibacter community from EBPR Bioreactor in Madison, WI, USA - TNR Reactor_6/25/2014_ DNA (SPAdes)... | ecosystem: Engineered > Bioreactor > EBPR >...
GGTTGGCGGCCGTGGTGCTCTGCCAGATGCCGACGCCGGCCATCGCGCCAAAGACATAAGCAAACACCATCAGGCCCAGGGCGCTGCGCTTGAGGTACTCGTAGAGTTCGGGTCGGTTTTCCCGCACCGCCCGACGTTCGATGTGCCGTCGAGGGAATGACAGGTGCTGCAGCCCGGGGCGCTCGCCGTGCCGATCGTGCTTTGCTTGAACAGGGCCTCACCGCGCGCGGCGTCGCCTGTCGCGTCGCCTCCAGTGCCCCCGGCCGATGTACATCCGACAAGAGCGAGCGCCAGCAGAAGGCCTGCCAGCGAAACGGGTCTCGACATGTTATCTCCTTGTTATGAACTGGGATATATAACAGACTCTATCGGTTAACTAATATCGTAATAGTCCAAATAGTCACAATATCGCAGTGATCTGTGTCATTTTGCGCCGGGTTTGAGCGGAGGGCGTACTGTGGCGTGTTAAGTTTGTAACATTTCGGCGCCGGTGTATAGGGTTCATGCGTTTGGTGTCCGGCATGAGCGACGCTCATGACTTGGCGCGGATCGATTGAGGAGCCGGCCGGTTGAGGCTGTCACGGCGCGCACACCCGGGTTGTCGCAAATGACACTGGCTGGGATGTGCGCAATCGCACGGCTTGCGCTAAGTCGTTTGCCTACACTGATCGTTCCGCTAACCGTGGCGATCGAATCAATGACCGCCGCACAATGGGCATTCTCTTTGGCATGAGGACTTCATGAGCGTACATCGTGTTCTGGCTGTTCTTCTGACTGCAGCTCTGCTGCTAACTGCATGCGGTGCAAACCCGTCTGCTCAACCCGCCCCGACTGCGGCTGTGGCTGTGCCTTCAGCCACGACGGGCACCGAAACCGTGACCCTCACCGATCACTGGGGCCGCTCGGTCAGCGTGCCGGTGGATCCGCAGCGCGTTGTTGTGATGGAGTGGGAAGGTTTGGTTACCAAATCGATGCGGATCTTCGGCGTCGACGGCACGCTTGTGGGCGTCGATACGGCGACCAAGAAAATGGGTTATCGCGAGATGCTGGTGCCATCGATCGCCAGCGCCGTGGATATCGGCTCAGCCTGGAGTGGCGTGAACTACGAGCAACTCGCCAGTCTGCGCCCGGATGTCGTCTTTCTTGAGGCCTGGGTGGCCAGCGACGAGAACCGCGCCATGCATCAGCAGGTCATCGATACGATCGAGTCGCTCGGGATCCCAGTAATCGTCCTGATCTCGCCATCGAATTTCGATCAGCCCAACATCTCGACCGCCTGGGAGCACATCACGATCACCGGCCAGGTATTCGGAAAACAGGCCGAGGCCGCGCAGTTGGTAGCGCGCCTCGAGCAGGGCCTGGACGTGGTGCGCGAACGTACGCAAGACATCCCAGAGGCGGAACGGGCGCAGATGGTCTTCTTCTCCACGGTCAACTATGTGATGGGGCATAAGAGCATTCAGTCCTTCTTCCTGACCGACATCGTCCACGCGTCGAACATCGTCGATGAAGGGACGTTCGTCACGATCTCGGAGGAGCAGCTGTTGGCGTTGGACCCCGAGGCGATGGTCATCGCAGGCCATGAAGGCTATCTCGATTTGTCCCTGATCTATGAAGGCCGCCACGCCGGTCTGAACTGGGCCAACCTCGCCGAGATGCGCGCGATCCAGTCGAACCGTCTGGTGGCGTTGGGCTACGACGAATGGCGGGCCACGGTCGAGACGCCGATCGCAATGCTCAAGGTGGCGGCGCTTGCCTACCCCGAGCGGTTTGCCGACCTCGATATTGCGGCGGAGGAGATCGCCTTCTATCGCGAGGTGTACGGGATGGATGAGGCCCAGGCGTTGGCCGCGATTGAGGCTCAGAAGTACATCGGTGAGATTGAGGTCAAGTGAGCAGATCGCCCCGGCTCCTCCCGATCGCGCTTGGCGATCAACTGGCCCGCCGTGCAACCCCCGTCGTCGGTGGGGTCATTGCGGGCGAGGGCCGTCGCCGACTGGTGGTGGTGATGAGTTCGCTGGCCGTGATCGTCGTGGCGGTGGTGTCAATTATGGTGGGCGCCTATCTGATCCCCATCGGTGACGTGTTTGCCGTGTTTGGCGCGCGATTGGGGTTGATGCCGGCCGACAACCTGCACGCCGCCGTGGTGTGGGACATCCGTCTCTCGCGTGTGTTGTTGGCCGGCGCGGTGGGCGCGGCTCTGGCCACAAGTGGCGCTGCCTATCAAGGGACGTTTCGCAACCCATTGATCGAGCCGTACATCCTGGGCGTTTCGGCTGGCGCGGCCTTTGGGGCCGGTCTGGCCGTGATGGTCGATCTGCCGTTGTCGATGCAGGTCCTCGCCTTCCTTTTTGGGCTGGCGGCCGTCGGCTTGACCTACTCGCTGGCCCGCGTCCGCGGCGAACGGCCGACCCTGACGCTGCTGCTCGCGGGGATCGTGATCGGCTCGTTCTTTTCGGCGATCTTTGCCCTGTTCCAGTATGTTGGCACCGATGAGCAGTTGCGACGGCTGGTGTTCTGGATTCTGGGCGGGTTCTATCGCGCCACCTGGGGTGAGGTCGCGATCGTCGTGCCAGTCACGGTGGCTGGCGTGATCTGGCTCTGGCGCCTCGGCTGGCCGCTCAACCTTCTGAGCCTCGGCGATGACGAAGCACGCTCGCTTGGGGTCGATCCCAAGCCGCTCAGACGCGTGGTGATCGTGGTCTCTACGGCATTGACGGCTCTGGCGGTGTCCGTCTCCGGGATCATCGCCTGGGTCGGCCTGCTTGTGCCCCACGCCGCGCGGTTGATCGTCGGGCCCGATCAGCGTTACGTCATTCCCTTGTCGGCTACTCTGGGGGCCGCCTTCGTCATGATCTGCGATGACCTGGCCCGCACCATCAGCACGGGCGAGGTGCCGATCGGCGTGATCACCTCGATCCTGGGCGCGCCGTATTTGATCTATCTGTTGCGGACCCGGGTGTCCCAGATGGGCTCAGCCTGATGCTGTCCGTCGAGCGATTGGCGTTTGCGTACGAAGACCGGCAAGTGTTGGAGGAGATCAGCTTCACCACCCGGCCTGGTGAGTTGTGCGCGCTCTTTGGCCCGAATGGGAGCGGCAAGTCGACGTTGTATCGTTGCATCCTGGGCCACCTGCGCCACCAGGGTGTGGTGCACGTCGACGGTGTTGACGCGCGTACGCTGACGCCGCTGCAGATCGCGCAGCGGATCGCGTACGTGCCGCAACAGCATACTAATCCCTTTCCCTATACGGTATTCGATATGGTGGCCATGGGCCGTAACCCGCACCTGGGTGGGGTGTTTGGCCCGCGCCGGGCAGATCTGGAGATCTGTGAGCGTGTGATCGACTCGGTGGGGCTTCTGGCCGACAGCCAACGACCGTACCACACCTTGAGCGGTGGCCAGCGCCAGCTGGTCTTGATCGCCCGTGCGTTGGCGCAGCAGACCGCGTTGCTCCTGCTCGATGAACCAACCGCCAGTCTGGATTACGGAAACCAGATGCTGGTCTGGAATATGATCCGGTCCCTGGCGCGCGGTGGAGCCGCGGTGGTGGTCTGCACGCATGACCCCCACCACGTGCTGCAGTTCTGCGATCGGGTGCTGGCGCTCGGCCGCGCTGGCCGTTTCATCGCCGACGGGCCGCCCGAGGCGACGGTCACGCCCGAGTTGGTCGCGACTCTTTACCCGCAGCTCGGCGACGGGCAGGAGTCTGTGCGCGCTCGCGCGAATGGCCGCTGAGACGACGGTACTCTTCGCGGTCCTATCTTGCTCTTTGGCTGGTCCACCTGACGATCAGGGTACACCGTCGGGCGCAACCACGCGTCGCGACTTCAGCCGCCCGCCTGCCCGCCGGCCCCAAACTGCAGCGCAAACAGGTTCGCATACACCCCTTGCCGCTCCACCAGTTCGCTGTGCCGACCGGCCTCGGCCACGCGGCCGTCCGCGAGCACGATGATCTGATCGGCGCCGACGATGGTCGAGAGCCGGTGCGCGATCACGAGCGTGGTCCGGCCACGCATCAAGACCGCCAGAGCCTGCTGGACGGCCTCCTCCGACTCGGAGTCGAGCGCCGATGTGGCTTCGTCGAGCAGCAGGATCGGCGCATCCTTGAGCAGCGCGCGCGCGATGGCGATGCGCTGCCGCTGACCGCCCGAGAGCCGGGCCCCGCGCTCGCCCACCACGGTCGCGTAGCCGTCCTGGAAGTCGCGGATGAAGTCGTCGGCAAACGCGGCCCGGGCGGCGGCCTCGATCTGCTCCTGCGTTGCTTCCGGCCGGCCATAGCGGATGTTCTCGGCGACCGTCCCGGCGAACAGGTAGGCGTCTTGCGGCACATACGCGATCTTGTCGCGCAGCTCGGTCAGCGGCAATGTCCTCAGATCCTGGCCATCAACCCTTATCGATCCGGAGCGCAGCAGGTAGCAGCCAAGGAGCAACTTAAAGAGCGTGCTCTTCCCGCCGCCGCTTGGCCCGACGATGGCCACCACCTCGCCCGGCGCGGCCCGGAACGACACCGTATGGAGCACCGGTTCGCCGCCCTCGTAGGCGAACGCCACGTCTTCGAACGCAACCCGCGCGCTACCCTGCGACGCGACTTCGCCTGCAGGCAACCCATAGCGCTCGGGCTCGACCGGCTCTGCCAGCACGGTCAACACCCGGTCGGCCGCGGCCAGCGCGGTCTGAATCCGGCTGACCGTTCCGCCGATGCTGAAGACGAAGTACCCGATCTGGTTGCTGAGCTGCACCAGGCCGATCAACACGCCGATCGTGGTCTGTCCGATGAGCACCAGATACGCGCCGATCACCATCGCCAGCAGGTTGAAGATGCCGCCCAGGTCGTTGGCCCCCGCCAGCGCGGCTTCGGTGCGCACCCGCCGCAGGGCGTGTCCGCGCACGCGGTCGTTGGCGCTCTCGAACCGCTCAAGGATCCAGTCGCCCAGATTGAAGCTGCGCACGACCGCGAACCCGGCCAGAAGATCGGTCATGCGTTCGGTGAGGATCCCGAGATCCGCCTGTAGGGCATCGCCGATCTTGCGCAGCGGCCGGGCGAAGAGCGTGTTGATGATCAGCGGCATCAGGCTGGCCAGCACGATCAGCAGCGTCAGCGGCCAGCTCAGCCAGAGCATGAAGATCGCGGCGGCAAGGCCCTGGACCGTGGCCTCGACCAGCACCAGCAGGTCATCTTGATAGGCGCGCTCCGCGGTCGCCACGTCGTTGGTCAGCACCGAGAGCGCATCACCCGAGTGCCGGCGCTCGTGATAGCCGAGCGGCAGGCGCTGCAGGTGATGAAAGACCTGGGCGCGGATCTGAGTAGTCGCGGCAAAGATCGCCGAACGCCAGGCATACAGAATGAACGGCGCGACGAACAGATAGGCCACATAGAACAACGCCCACTGCACCAGCAGCCCCTGAAACGTCGGCAGATCGCCGTTCACGGTGCTGTCCACCGAGAGCTTGACCACGTACGCGATGTACATGCGCTCGGTCGTCGAGAGCGCCACCCGGCCAAGCAGCCCGAGCAGATAATGCGCGCGGACCGGTCCGAGCAGCGCGATCAGCCGCAGCAGGCTGGGTCGGCGGTTAGGAGTTCGATCACGCATGACTCGCCTCTCCGTTGGTTCCGTTGAATTGCCGTCGATAAAGATCGAGGTACAGGCCGCCGCGCGCCAGGAGCGCGTCGTGCGTGCCCTGCTCGACCACGGCCCCGTCCTCGAGCACCACCACGTGATCGGCGTTCTTGATCGTCGATAGCCGATGCGCGATCACGAGTGTCGTGCGCCCGCGCGAATAGGTCTCGAGCGCCTGCTGCACCAGGGACTCCGACTCGGTGTCGAGCGCCGACGTCGGTTCGTCGAGCAGCAGGATCGGCGCATCCTTGAGGATGGCGCGCGCGAGCGCGATCCGCTGCCGCTGCCCGCCAGAGAGCCGCGCGCCGCGTTCGCCGGCCAGCGTCGCGTAGCCGTCGGGCAGCGCGGCTATGAAGTCGTGGATGTTGGCCAGCCGCGCCGCGCGCTCGACCTCGGCCGGCGTGGCCTCCGGCCGCCCGAGCCGGATGTTCTCGCCCAGGCTGACCGGGAACAGATACGTGTCTTGAGCGACGAGCGCCAGTTGATCGCGCGCCGCCGACAGTCGCCAGTCGTTGAGGTCGTGACCAAGCAGGTGGATGCTGCCCGGCGGCGTCGGGTAGTAGCCGAGGATGAGTTTGAGCAGTGTCGATTTGCCGCTGCCGCTGGGCCCGACAAGCGCCACGGTCTGCCCGCTGGGTACGGTGAAGCTGACGTTGTTCACGACGGGCCGATCGGCTTCCGGGAAAGCGAACGTCAACCGCTCGATCGCCAGCGCCGGACCGGCCTCGCGGGCCGGTGTGGAGACGATCCCGTCCGCGCGTTCAGCCGGCTGATCGAGCAGGTCGAAGACCCTGCGCGCCGCGCCCGCCGATTCCTGGACGCCGGCCAGGATGTTTGGGATCGCGCCGAGCGGGTTGACGACGAAGTTCAACAGGTTGATGAACGCGAACAACGCGCCGAACGTGATCGTGCCCTCGATCACGAAGTAACCGCCGAGCCCGATCGCGAGAATGAACGGCGTGATCGCCATCGGCAGCGTCACGCCCTCGATCAGCGCCCGCAGCCGCGCGATGCCCAGACCCTTGCGGAGCGCGCTGGCGTTTGCCTCGTCGAAGCGCGCGCCAAGCGGGCCATTGAGGTTGAAGGCCTTGACGACCATGATCCCCGACAGCCCATCCTGCGCCACGCCGACGACGCGTCCGATATCGGTCTGCAGCTCCTCGCTCCGTTTGCCGATCGGCGCCGACAGCACCGAGATCGCGACGAAGATCAGCGGAGTCAGGATGGTAGCCGCCAGCGCCAGCACCCAATTGACCGACACGATGTACGCGAACGCGGCTAACGCCCGAACCGATTGCCCGACCAACTCGAGCAGATGGCTCGCCAGCAGCAATTTGAGCTTTTCCAGGTCCGCATTGAGCACAGACACCAGATCGCCGGTGTGCCGTTGCTCGAGCGCGCCCACCGGCAGCGCCGCGCTGCGGCTGGCGATCGCGCTGCGGAGCCGCGCCAACGTGCCCTCGGCGAACTGGCCGATCCCGCGGACGCGCAGATAGGAGAGCGGGGCGGTCGCGGCCGAGGAGCCGATCGCCAGACCGACGTAAACCCAAAAGGCCTGCGCATCGCCTGCCGTGACGGCTTCGAAGAAACCGCGGTTGAAGTGGTTGCCGAGGATGAGCAGCGCGGCGCCCATCAGGTCGAGCGCCAATGCAGCGAAGAGCCAGCGGCGGCCCGGGCCGGCCAGCGTCAGCAGGCGCCGGATCATGGGCCAGGCCGGCGGCGGTGGGGTGGGGTTGGATGTCATGGGAACGTTCCCGCGGGCTTAGAGCAGTGGACGCCGCGCCAGGATGCGCGAGAAGGCGAAGTGCTCGCCGGCATCGGCCTCGAGCAGGGCCAGGTCGCTCGGACTGTAGTGATAACCCGCGTCACGGCAGACCTCGAGCCAGAGCATCCACTCGCGCCAACCATCCGGGATGACATCGGCATGTTCGACTGTCACTTGCCCGGTGCGGGCCCAATGGCGGCGCCACCACTCAGGGCTGTGGAACGTGGCGAACTCCCAGTCCCAGTGTGGCGCCAGATGCGATGGCACCTCGCCCGAGAACTCGGCTCGCAGACCGGGGACCACGATCCCCAGCTGGCCGCCGGGCTTCACGAGTCGCGCGTAGGTCGCGATGTAGAGATCGGCCGTGCCGAAGTAGTGATAAGCATCGAGGCTGATCGCGGCATCAAAGAAGCCTTTGGCGAAGGGCAGGTTGTGCGCCTCGGCATGGATTGGGAAAACCCGATCGGCGACCCCGGCGGCCTGGATCCGGCCCCAGTTCTCGTCGGCCGGGATCCACAGGTCGGTGGCCCAGACCTGCACGTCGAACTCGCGCGCGAGGAAGATCGAGCTGAGCGCTTTGCCGCAGCCCAGATCGAGCACGCGCATCCCCGGCCGCAGATCCATGAGCGACGCGAGCGCCTCGGTCAGCCAGAGCGCGTTGGGGCCCATCAGGTTGGCGAGCGCCCAATCCGGGTCGTAGGCGGCGGATCGCGGGTACTGCGGCAGGCGAAGCCGTTCGGCCAGTTCGGCGGTGAGTGGCATGGTCACGTTCCTCCAGCAGACTGTACGTGTCTGGAGCCGGAGTGTAGCAGGTCAGGGCTTTCGGCAAAGCGCGTTGACCTATCAGCTGGCTAACAACGGGGCGCCGGCGGAGCGCGGCAAGGCGGGGTCTGGCTCCGCCCATGCCGCGCTCCGCCAGCGCCCAAGAGCTTGGTCACCGAATTTGTCGAATCGGGTAAGATACGGGCCGGATTCCGCTCAGAAAACCGTAAGCTTCGGGCGGTAAACTCTCACCATGGTTTCTCGTCGTCGATTTCTTCAAACCGCGGGCGCAGCTGTGCTTGGCGCGGGCCTGGCCCGCTATGCGCGCCCGGGCACGCCCGCGGCGCTTGCACAGGGCCAGTTCCCGACCGGCCCCGACGTGCGGCTCGGGCGGGTCGCCTGGCCCTGGGGTATCGAAGTGCGCACGCGGCCGCGTCCCGACGCTCCGGTCGTGCGTGTGGTCATGCCCGATGATCTGGTCGAGCTCCGCCGCGAGGTCGTCGGCCTGGGGATCATGCGCCATAACCATGTCTGGTACGAGCTGGACGATGGCTACATGTACAGCTCGCACGTCGTCCCGACGCCGAACTGGCCGCAGACCCCGCCCGATGCGCTGCCGCCGACCGGCGCCTGGGGCGAGGTGATGGTGCCCTTTGTCGAGGGCCGCGCCGAGCCAAACCCAAACGCCGCGATCAAGTACCGCATCTATTCGAACGCGGTCTACCGGTTGTACGAGATCGTCCCGGGTACGGATGGCGAGCTCTGGTATCGCGCCGGGACCGAGGTCACGCCGTTCATGTACGCGCCGCGGTCGGCGTTTCGGATCGTCACGCCCGAGGAGATCGCGCCGATCACACCCGACATCAGCGACAAAGCGCTGGTCGTTGATCTCACCCGGCAAACGATCACGGCCGTCGAGGCCGGCGCCGAGGTCTATCGCGCGCAGATCGCTTCGGGTGCTCAGTTCTTCGGCGAGGACGGTCGGACGCTCCAGGGCGGCACGGGCCTCGGCCAGAAGCCGATCTGGCAGAAGCGCATCTCGCGGCAGATGCAGGGTGGCACGCTCGAAGCGGGCTGGGACATCCCGGGCGTGCCCTGGGTCGGCTATTTCGCCGGAAACGGCGAGGCGCTGCACGCCGCGTATTGGCACAACGACTTCGGCCGCGCCAAGTCGCGCGGTTGCATCAACCTGCGCCCGGCGGACGCCAAGTGGCTGTTCCGTTGGACGCTGCCTGTGGTGACCTACGAACCCGGTGACATCACCGTGGGTTGGGACGACCGCGGCACGATCATCGACGTTCGCGTGGAGGCCTGACCATGGCGGGAACCGAAATCACCTTTGGCCTGGCGTTCATCGCCGGCTTTGCTTCTTTTATCTCGCCGTGCGTGCTCTCGCTCGTCCCGGCGTATCTGGGCTACCTCAGCAGCCGGGCCGTGACGGTCGGCGCCGGCGGCGCGCTGACCACCGAGAGTCGGATGGGCACGCTGGCCCACGGCTTGTTCTTCGTCTTTGGGTTTAGCCTGGTCTTCGTCTTGCTCGGCCTCGGCGCGAGCGCCCTGGGGCAACTGACCTACGACGCCATGAACGACCTGTTTCGAATCGGGAACACGCGCGTCGGGCTGGCGCAGCTTGGTGGGCTTGTCGTTATCGTCTTCGGCCTGCACACGATGGGCGTGATCAACATCCCGTTCCTGGAATACGACACGCGTCGCCAACAGCCGCCGGATCGTCGGCTTGGCTATGCCTCGTCGTTCTTGATGGGCGTGTTCTTCTCGGGCGGTTGGGCGCCGTGCGTCGGACCGGTGCTCGGCGCGGTGTTGACCATGGCCCTGCAATCGCAGGATGTCACCCGGGGTGGGTGGCTGCTCTCGGCATATTCGCTCGGCCTGGGCATCCCCTTCCTGCTGGCGGCCGCCGGCATCGGCAGCGTGAGTGATGTGCTCAGGCGCTATCGCAGCCATTTGCGCTACGTCTCGATCGCGACGGGCGTGCTGCTGGTCTTTATCGGCGTGTTGCTCCTGACCGACAGCATGGAGTTGTTTACGCGGCTCTTCCCGGTCGCCGAGATGCAGATCTGGATCGACACCAACATCGTGGCCTTTTGGAACACCCTGACGGGCGGGGCGCGATGACCGATATCCGACCGCGTGGCCTGCCGTTGTGGGCCTACGCGACCCTGGGGTTGGCCGTCGGCATCGGCGGCGGCGCGCTTGTGTTCTTCCAGCCGCAACTGGCTCCCCAACGGGCGAACGTGATCTCTCAACCCACGCGGAACCCTGCGCCGGCGGCCGTCGTCGGGGCGCCCGCGCCCGACTTTCGGCTGCAATCTCTGGATGGGGCCGACGTCAAACTCTCGGATTATCGCGGGCAGGTCGTCCTCGTCAATTTTTGGGCGACCTGGTGCGGTCCGTGTAAGGCCGAAATGCCGCTGTTCGAGGACCGCTACACAACGTATCGGGATAGCGGGCTCGAGATCCTGGCGGTCAACGTCGGCGAGTCGCCCGACGACATCCGACCGTTTGTCGAAGACTTCGGTCTGGGCTTTGCCATCCTCCTCGACCCGGATCTTCAGGTCCACGACCTCTATCGGGTCCTGGGTTATCCCACCACGATCGCGATCGACCGCGACGGCAACGTGACGGATGTCCACGTCGGGTCGTGGCTCGATGAACAACTCGACGCTGTGCTGCGTGACCTAGGATTTGGAGGCTGATAAAGCTCATGCCCTTGGAGCAAACGCCCGACGGAAAGCTGCGCGCCACCGGCGACGCCCGAAAGACCGTGATCAGGATCGACCGGTGGTTCTATCGTTTGGCCCGCCACTGGTTGGCCGTCATCAACTTCTTCGTCTTCATCTATGTGGGGTTGCCGTTTCTGGCGCCGGTGTTGATGTATGCCGGCCAGGATCGGGCAGCGCGGATTATATACACCCTGTATAGCCCGTTGTGCCACCAGTTGGCCTCGCGCTCATGGTTTCTGTTCGGCGAGCAGGCAGCCTACCCGAAGGATCAGTTCATCGCGCGCACCGGCATCGACCTCGACTCGACGCCGGGCATGTTGCAGGCGCGCGCGTTTGTCGGCGATGCGACTTTCGGCTTCAAGACCGCGTTCTGTCAGCGAGATATCGCGATCTACGGCGCGATCCTGGTCGTCGGGTTGCTTTATGCGATCCCGGCCGTGCAGCGTTGGCTCAAGCCGATGCCGGTCTGGTTGTGGGTCGTGCTGGGTTTGGGCCCGATCGCGCTCGACGGTTTTTCGCAACTCTTCTCATCGTACCCATACACGGCGATCCCCGTGATCAGTGACATTTTCGCCTTTCTGCCTGAACGCGAGAGCACGCCCGAGTTGCGCA
>Ga0209573_1005438_pt1 | contig 11496 bp, 6 predicted proteins | sample TNRBio252014_DNA_FD_185870 | JGI IMG/M metagenome (GOLD analysis project Ga0209573, IMG submission 185870) | Wastewater treatment Type I Accumulibacter community from EBPR Bioreactor in Madison, WI, USA - TNR Reactor_6/25/2014_ DNA (SPAdes)... | ecosystem: Engineered > Bioreactor > EBPR >...
GTAAGCGAACCAATGGTGAAAACCTGGGAAGAAAAAAACGTGTGTCATAACTTCCTGGGATTGCGACGACGTTTGGAACAGGAGCTAAATAACGCAGGATGAAAAAGCTATCAAACTGAACAGCCTACCTTTAGCACTCAGGCTTCGATTGATGCCTTTGCTACACAATATCCCGGTTGTACCGCCATTCCGGGAACGCTTTTTATCACGGGACCAGATATTATTTCTCTGGCGGGATTGAGTAATATAACCAGCATCGGCTATAACCTGAATATACACGAAACAACTTCACTCAGCAATCTCAATGGACTGGAGCAATTAGATTATATTGGCAATAGCTTAATTATCAGTAACAATACAGCGCTTTTTGAAATCAGCGCGCTGGCTAATTTAAGTTCTATAGGCACAAATCTTGCTGTACTTTCCAATCCGCAATTAAATTCACTGCACGGCCTGGAAGGGATTTCAAATTTGCCAGGTGGCTTATCTATAAATGGCAATTCATCCCTATCAGATCTTAATGGGTTAAACCAATTATTGGAAACAGGATTTTGGGTCTATATTGAGAGTAATTCGAGTTTAACCAGCCTGAATGGATTAAACAGTTTGACAGCCATAGAGATGGACCTCCATTTAATTAAAAACCCGATCTTATCTGACTTGAGCGCCCTGGGCAATTTAACTTCAATTGGAAGAACCCTCGATATCCAGGAATGTCACGCATTGCACAACTTGGAGGGATTAAACCAGTTGAGCGCTATCGGGTTGGATTGCAGTATCAAAAAAAACCAATCGCTGCAAAACCTCGAAGGCTTCGACCAACTCACAACTATTGGCCGCGACCTCTTCGTTTTCGACAACGATTCCCTCGTCGATTTGCAAGGTCTGGATATGTTGACGGAATTAGGCGCCTACCTGACCATAAGCCGCAACGACAACCTCGAAACCCTGCACGGCCTGGAAAACCTGACCCACCTGGAAAACAACGCCGAAATCAGCTACAATACCAGGCTCGGCGACCTGGCCGGACTGGCCAACATCCAGGGCATCGAAGGCAATCTGAATGTCAGCTATAATCCTTTATTAATCAACCTTTCGGGCCTGGATAGTCTATCACAAGTAAAGGGCACGCTAACCATCGCAGGTAATGCAGAAATGACCAGCCTGGACGGCGCTGGCAAACTGACTTCATTGGGGGGCCTGACGGTCGTAGACAACCCCGCCTTGACCTCCCTCTCCGGCCTGGGCGATTTGTCTCAACTCCCCTATGGCCTTGCCGTACTTGACAATCAGGGATTGTTGGATATGAGCGGCTTAGAGCGACTACAAACCGCCGGTAGCCTGAGTATTGCCGGCAATAGTCAATTGGGCAACCAGGCGGGGCTGGACAGCCTGTATAATGTGACTGGACCTGTGAGTATTTATGACAATATCGCGTTGGAAAATTTAAGCGGCCTGGAGGCTTTGACCCACATAGGCGGCGGATTATACCTCGCCGGCAATAGCCAACTAAGTTCCCTTTCCGGCCTCCAACAACTTCAACATATCGACGATTTCCTGATGATCGAAGATAATCCGGAACTTTCCACGCTGGAAGCGCTTGACAGTCTGCAATCATTGGGAGGAAATTTAGTCATTCGAAACAATCAGAGCTTGTCGGATTGCGCCGCGTATGGCATCTGCCAATATTTGCTTGATCCCCAAGGCATTGTTTCCGTTCAGAATAATGAAGCGGGCTGCCATGACGAACAGGAGATAGCCGCAGCCTGCGGAATTGTCAGCGCCGGGGATGTTGATTTTTCTCCCGGCATCCGGTTATTTCCCAATCCTGCTGTTGAGCAGGTAGTTCTGACATCTGAGTCCCTCCCCACCGGCCCGGTCGTTCTCAGGGTGTATGACGCCCTGGGCAAGGAGGTATTGCGTCAGCAGTTGCAAGGCAATATAGACCGCTTCGAAGAGCGCGTGGATATTTCAGGCCTACCGGCAGGGTTGTACTTTTGGCGGGTAGAAGCCAGCGGAGCGCTTTTGGGCGAGGGGAAGGTGGTGGTTTATTGAGGTTGTAGGTTGTGAGTTGTAGGTTGTGAGTTATCGGTTGGTGAGTAAATTTTAGCAAAATAATGAACCCATAACCTACAACCTACAACCTACAACCTCAATACCCCCGATGCGGCTTGTCAATAATCTCAGAATCTTCCGAGCTGTTGACTACCTTAAACCCGCATTTTTGGAGCGCCACGGAAAACAGGAGAAACACGCCGAGCAGCAACAGGATCAATTGCCCGGTTGAGCGGCGCCGGGGCTGTGGGGTGGGGGAGGGCGTATTATTTCTACTCGCCATAATATTAGAAGTCCATACGCAGCCGCAGATTGATACGGCGCGAAGTGAGATAATTGGGAATCGCGTACTGCTGGTTGAAAACCGTTTTTATCCAGGTATTGCCGGCCTGGTTTTGTACCTGCATCAGGTTGAACACTTCGAGACTGAGCCACGAACTACGGGAAAAGCGCAGGAAGTGATTAGGCTTTTTGTTTCGGCGCGACTCATCCCAGAGGGCAAGTGAAAAACCGATATCTATGCGGTGATAAGGCGAAAAGCGATACGTGTTGCGATATATGCGGTTATTACCCTGCAGTCCGAACGGCAGACCGGTGCCCACCGTTAAATTGAGGTGCATCTTGAAATTTTTGTTTTTGGGCAGGTAATCCTGGAAAAACATCGACAAGGTCATCAGTTGATCGGTGGGGCGGGCAACGTCTTTTACCGGCGTGGCTTCTGTTTGTCCCACTTCCCGCTGCAAGTGCTGTACACCGGTGAGTTGTTCGCGGGCGCGCAGGAACGACAGGTTGATCCAGGATTCGGCGTCGGGCACGAATTCGCCGTTGAGGCGGAAGTCGATGCCGGTGACGTAACCCGTGGCGTCGTTGAAACCCGAATAGCGGATGCGTACGTTTTCAATTTCATAAGAAACCAAATCCCAGAGCCTTTTGTAATACGCTTCTGTGATAAAGCGGAACTTCTTCGGGTTATTTTTACCCAAATAAAAATCGTACGAAAAGCCGCCGACGATATGCGCCGACTTTTGCGATTGCAGGGAGGTATTTACCTGTCCGGTGAAGCCGCGCATCTCGCGGTAGAAGGGCGGTTGGTAATAAAGTCCACCCGATAATTTGTAGGCTATATCGCTTTTTCCGGCAAGCGGCTTGTAGAGCAGTTGCGCGCGGGGTGAAATGATCATTTCGCCGTTGAGGTCCCAGTAAGAAGCGCGAACACCGGCTGAAAGGCGCAATTCCGCCACGCTTTCGCGGCGCCAGGTGTAGGTATCCATGAGATACGCCGAGAAACGGTTGGAATTGAGGTTGTTGCGCGTTTTGAGTACGTTGTAAAGCAGGAGTTGGGTGGTATCGTAGGGCAGGGAATAGCCGGCGGAGTCGAGGCGTTCCCATTCGTTGAGCCAGTCTTGTACCTGCTCGTTTTGATATTTGGCGCTCCATTGCAAAAAATGGCTGCTGGTAATTTCCTTGCTGCTGTGGGGCATCTGCAATTCGATACCGCCTTTGTGCTCTACATTGGTGAGTTGGATGTTGAGAAAATTGCGCACGTATTGGTGCTGGGTGCCGGCGCCGAGCTCTGCGAGCACCTCGCCAAAATTGTCGCTGCCCTGGTCAGATTCGATCTGGCGAAGGCTGTATTGTCCGATGATATCGATGCGTTCGTTTTCGTCGCTGCGGAAGGTGGAGGCCAGGAGTTTGAGGAAATAGGGGTTTCGCTCGCGGTCGGGGAGGTAAGTGAGTGTGACGCCGCCCATATTAGTCGTAAAGTCGTCGACCTCCTGGCCTTCGAATACGCTGAACAATTCGAGTGCGAAATTGACCAGGCCCAGGCCCGTGCTGCGTTCTACGGGTTTGAAGCGGTATACGCTGCGGTTGTAATTGCCCATCACGCCTAATTGCAGGTCGTGGCTCAGGTCGTAAGTCACATAGCCCTGTATATCGCTGAAATTGGGCGTGTATTCGCCGGTAATATCCAGCGTACCCAGCAGGTAGCGGGTAGTTTTATAGCGGGCGCCCACCAGGTAGCGCAGGCGTTTGTAGGGGTCTTTGCCGGGTTTGAGGCTTCCTTCGATGTGCGCCGAGCCGCCCAGGAAGCTGAGTCCGATAGAGGCCCGTACGCTATCGGGGCGTTTGTATTTCACATCGAGCACCGAGGACATCTTGTCGCCGTATTTGGCTTCAAAACCGCCCGAAGAAAACGACAAGCTCTGCAGCAGGTCGATATTGGCGAAAGTGAGTCCTTCTTGTTGGCCTGCGCGGATGAGCTGGGGGCGGTATATTTCAAAATCGTTGACGTACACCAGGTTTTCGTCGTAATTGCCGCCGCGCACGTTGTACTGCGAGGTGAGTTCGCCCCCGCTGCCGCTGCTGGCGCCCAGTGCGAGGTGGGGCAATACGCTTTCGAGGTTGCCGGTAGTAGTGGGCAGCAATTTGAGTTGCGTCACGTCTTCGCGCATCATGCCGGCGTCTTCGATTTTGCTTTCGCGCACCACCACTTCCAGTTCGGATTCCATGGAGGCCAGCGACACGTCCACCTGGCGGATGCCCCGGGCAGGCATGGCTGAAAGGCTTGCGGTAGTTTCTTTGTAGCCGATGCGGGTAAACGTAATTTCAACCGGTTCGTTGGCCGGCACTTCGATGCGGTAGCGGCCGTTGGCGGCTGTCTCTACCGCGTTGGTGGTGTTTTTTACATAAACGGTTACCAGTTCAACCGGCGCGTTGCTTTCGGCATCGGTGACAATGCCGGTCACTACCGCTTTTTCCGATTGGGCGAAAGCGGTGTTTAAGCTCAGCAGCAGCAGGCTAACGCTTATCAGCCGAGGTAAAGATGCGATTCCAGTTGATACCATTACGGATACTTGCATTTTTGGTTGAAAACCAGATAAACAGCGGTTTACCCACGATATGGTCTTCGGGCACGAAACCCCACACGCGGGAATCTTCTGAGTTGTGGCGGTTGTCGCCCATCATCCAGTAATAATTCATCTTGAACGTATACTGGCCGGCTTCCTGGCCGTTGATGTATATTTTGCCGTCTTTTTCTTCCAGCTTATTGCCTTCGTAATTGGAGATGATGCGGCGGTAGAGGGCGATATTTTCCGGACTGATTTTTATCGTTACGCCTTTTTTAGGCACATAGATCGGGCCGTAATCGTCGATATTCCAGTTTGGGAAATGCACCGGATCGTGTGGGAAAAGGTTGCTGCGTGTATTGCCCTCCGCGCCGTAATCGACAGGCACGATCATGATGCTGGTATCCATTTGCTGCACTTTAGCCTTCTGCTCGTCCGACAAATACATCACGCGGATAAACGGAGACCGGGTAGGGCGGTTATCTTCTTCGCTGATGCCCCATTTTTCGAAATTGCGTTGATTTACGGCGCCGTTAGGGAAGCTGACGGTGTAGGAATATTGCAGGTATTTCGGATTTTGGGCTGGTTTGCCGTTGATATAAACCTGCTTATCGCGAATTTGGAGGCTATCGCCGGGTATGGCGATACAGCGCTTGATATAGTGGTCTTTTTTGTCGTTGGGGCGCACCACGAGCGGAGCTCTGCCCGATTGTATGGCCATGCTGTGGAATTCGTTGCCCATAGCCACTGTGCCGCGCCGGTAGTCGTTGACACTCCATGTTCTTTCGGGGAAAACGTATACGCTGTCGCCTTCCGGATAATTAAACACAACGGGGTCGTTGTTGTCGATTTTTTCCAGGGCGGGCAGGCGTTTGTATGGCAAATTTGGTTTGGAAATGTAAGACTCCCGATTCAAAATGGGAATGCGGTTGTGTAAAAGCGGCACCATCAACACGGTTTGCGGCATGCGGATGCCGTAGTGCGCCTTGCTCACAAACAGGAAGTCGCCCACCAGCAAAGAACCTTCCATAGAGGAGGTGGGGATCACATAGGCTTCTATGAGGAACATGCGGATAAAAGCGGCGGCAAAAACGGCAAAAACCACGGCTTCTACCCATTCGCGAACCGTGCCTTTTTTGTAAGGATTGGCGGCAATCAATTTCTGAAGCTGCCGGCCGTTGCCCGACTGCTGGGCTTCGTGAATTTGCTGGGCGTAGGCGGCTTCTTTTTCAAGCGTGGGGCCGTCGTAGGTTTCTTCTTTTTTATAACCCAAATAGAAAAATGCCAGTGGGGCGTATATTACGGCAATAGCGCTATGCCAAAAGCTGTATTTTTTGAAAGAGCGAACCATATCGACGCAGAGGCCGGCGTAGATGAAAATATTGACGATAGGAAACAGCAGCCAGGCGGCATACGTTCCTTTTCTGCCCACCAGTTTGCTCCAGACTACAAAATTGAGGCCGGGCGCCAGGCCTTTCCAGCCGGCTTCCCCGGCTTTTTCAAAAACTTTCATCAAGCTGATGCTCAGCAGAATGTATGAGATAATGAAAAAAATAAGTATACTCATTATGTGGATGGTTTTTTCTTGCGCTGCAAAGATAAATGAAAAAGTGAGGATGGAAACAGCCTGACCCGCTTATTGGTCGATAGGATACGGCGATAAGTCGGGTTTATTCCATTTTGAATTGCCGGATGAGGATGGCGCCGCTTTGGTTTAGATTAGAACTGAGGATGATCACTTGCTCGCGTTTGCCGTCGTCTACCGATACGGCCACCGTATTGGGCACGATATCGCCCAGGTCTTCGGCGTGCAGGATCAATATGTTGTTGTCGGTGGCCAGCGACACAGGAATAACCACTTTGCGCTTGGAGACGCGGTGGCTTTTCAGGATGCGTTTGCCGTTGAGAAAGATGGTGGCCACATCGCCGTCGACGGTGCCGTTATCCCAGATGCGAAGTTTTACGTTTGCACTACTCACCTCTACTACGTGGTCGATTTTAACCTCTCTGCCGGTTTCGGCGCTGTAGGCGTCCTGCCGGGGTTGGGTTTCCGTTTTGATGGTTTGTGTCAAAACGGGTTTTTCGAGGGTAACTTTTCCCGGGGCGCAGGCGCCGGTTTCGGGGGTAAGCCCTTCGATATGTCCTTGCCAATCGCCTTCTAATATATAGCTCAGCTTTTCTCTTCGCAGGTGCAGTCGCATGGTTTTGATGCACCATTTCCAGTCGGGGTTGGAACGGGAGGATACCTCCAATTCGCGGATTTCGACGGTGCTGTCGGCGGCCGCAAACTGCCAATCAAGGGCATGGGTGGCATTGCCGCCGGGGCCGTCGGAACTGATGCTGGAAATACCCTTTGCGGCGGACTGCAGGTCAATTTCAAAATAAAAACCGTAATCGCGATCCGATTGGGAGAGGCGGCCTTTCCAGGGGCCGGTCAGTGTGAGGGGCGACTCCACCCTCAGGTCGCTGAGTTCGCCCGTTTTTATTTTGCTGAGCCGCATCTTGCCGGGTTTACAGCCGTCGGCGCGCCATTCGCCCTCGAGGATGACAGAGTCGCGGGTGGTACTGACGTATAGGGTAGCGTATTTTAAACACCATTTTGGAGAAGCTAGGGAAGTTTGCTTTACTTCCTGAAGCGCCAGCGTGCTGCCATCCCAATAGCCGCTGATCTGAAAGCGGGCTTCAATTGAGCGGTTGGCAGAAATAGCCGTGCCGCTTAGTACTTGTCCGTTTTGTTGCAGTGAAACGCTGTAGCTGAAATTGCTGCCGGCCTGATCTTGCCAAACCATGCCGGTCCATTGCCCCTCCAGCCACTGTGCGTGCGCAGTATTGGATAAACCGGCAAATAGAAAGCTGATCAGTAACCAGTGTATGGCGGGTATAATTTTCTTCATATATATTTGACGCTGCTTCATGTTGCAGGTAGACAAATTAACTATCTTTTTTTTAAATAGCATCACAAAACCAGCTACTTGGAAATTATATTTACACCTACCACATCATTATGGGGTTGAATGGGGGAGTAAGGAATCCTAATTTTACATCGTCAAATAAAAAAGTAACAATCGCTGCAAAGCGCAGTTGACCAAGATATATAAAAATAGGGGGACATTAACACGAATACGTTGATGCCAGAATCGAGTGGCCCGGTACCAAGGCGTACCGGGCTTTTTTTTGATGGTGTAAGAATACAGGCTAAGCCGGGTTATTATTCTTAAATAAGTGTTGGAATGCGTTAGTAAAAACATTATCTTTGTATTGCTATGTACAACCAGGTCCCTATTGGTTATAAGCTTTCTATGCCTCAAGAAAGCGCGCAACCCTCTAACCTCCATATTTTATAAAACACAAAAGAAAGAGATTGCAGGTATGCCACAGGCGTACTATGTCATAAAGATTGTACTTAAATCGGTTTTCGGTTGCCTGGCTATATTATTTAGCCGGGCAATCCTTTTTTAAGCGGGTTTTGACCTTCCAAAACCCATATTCCAAAGAAAACTTGGCAATTAGTCTATAATAAGTTGCCGTATAGCTATTAATTTAGCCTTAACTTTGCCGTTTTGGTGATAATTGCCCGATATATCAATAGTTTGCAATGAAGAGCAAATACGTAGCGGCAGCATTAGCCTTCTTTCTAGGCATTTTCGGCGTACATCGATTCTACCTCGGGAAGCGCTTCTGGGGCGTAGTTCACTTTTTATTGTTTTGGCTTTGCTTTGCCATTACGGTAGAAGAAAACACGCCGGCTATCATGCTCCCGGCCTTGTTGGGGTTCATTGATGCCGTGCTTTTATTTGTGATGCCCGAAGTGGAATTTAACGAGCGTTACAACCGCCGGTACATGAATTCGACAAGCGAACAATGGGAAAACGAACCCCGGCGCCGCCAAATTCCTCGTGCTAGCTCCAAGTCCAAAAACCAGTCAGCTCCCGATGTAAGTGATTTCAAGCGCTCCGGCATCGAAAAATTCCGCGATTACGACTACGAAGGCGCCATCGACTCTTTTCAAAAGGCATTGGAGCTTCAACACGAAGACCCCGCCACGCATTTCAACCTGGCTTGCTGCTATTCTATACTGGAAGACGCCGACCAGGCCTATGATCACCTCGGGAAAGCCATTTCTTACGGCTTTAAAGACACCGATAAGATCAATACGCACGATGCGCTGTCATTCCTGCGTACGCAGCCCGGTTTTGATACTTTTGTAAAAGAAGGTTACAAACGCCCGGCCTCTCCGCCCGTCGAAGAAGCCCCATTGTCTTTGAAGGATATCATGTCGCCCGCCGATGATTTGCTCGATCAGATCATCAAGCTCGGCGAACTGCGCGATAAGGGGGTGTTGACTGACGAAGAATTTGCCCTGCAAAAGCGGAAAATACTGGGCGAATAAGCACTAACGATATTTCACACTATTTATATCTATTGCATGAGATACCTGCTGTCGGTACTATTGGCTTTTGCCCTTATCGCCATGGCCGCCGGCCAGGAGGCGATTTCTTATGAAGTGTATGACGCCGACCTCGCACACCACGAAATCCGCGTTGTGGCCACTTTTCCCGCTTTACCCGACGCGCCGCTCAAACTGCGCTTTCCCCAAGCCTCTCCGGGGCGCTATGCCCTTCACCACTTTGCCAAAAACATGTACGACCTGCGCGCTACCGACGGCCGGGGTCGCGAGTTGAAAGTTTACCATACCGACCTGGCTTCGTGGGAAGTCACCGGCCACGACGGGCATGTGCAACTCGCCTATACTTTGTATGCCAACCGCGCCGACGGCACCTACGCCGGCGTCGACAACCGTAAACTTCACCTCAATATGCCGGCCGTGTTTATCTACGGCGTCGGGCTCGAACACCGGCCTGTGCTGCTTTCGTTTAAACTGGAAAATCATCCGGACTGGCAGGTAGCTACGCAATTAGAGCGCCTGGACGACAACCGGTTCAGGGCGCCCAATTACTACTACTTCTTTGACAGCCCTACAATGGTGGGCGAGATAGATAGAAGAAGCTGGCAAAGCAGCTCCGACGGCCGCAAATACACTATCGAAATCGCCATTATGCACGAGGGTACTGACGAGCAACTCGACAAATATGCCGAAAATGTCAAGGCCATTGTGGAAGAGGAAAAAGCCATTTATGGCGAGCTGCCGCAGTTCGATTTTGGCAAATACACCTTCCTGCTCAGCTTCAACCCCTGGGTAGACGGCGACGGCATGGAACACCGCAATTCCACGGTTTGCTCGGGTGACGGCGCCTTGTCGGATGACGGCAAGGCCATGACCGGCGTAATCGCCCACGAATTTTTCCACGCCTGGAACGTAGAACGCCTCCGCCCCCGCTCGCTAGAGCCGTTTAATTTCGACAAACCCAATATGTCGGATGAACTTTGGTTTGCCGAAGGATTCACGTCTTATTATGACGACCTGGTGTTGTGCCGCACGGGTATTTTGTCGACAGAAGACTATCTCAACGGCCTTGCCGGCACCGTCAACCAGGTATTGAACGGCCCTGGCCGCCGCCACCGCGGCCCCATCGAAATGAGCCGGCACGCACCCTACGCAGATGCCGCCGTGTTTATCGATCCGGTCAATTATGCCAATACGTTTATCAGCTATTATCCCTACGGCGCCGCGATCGGACTTTGCCTCGACCTCAGCCTGCGCAACCGCAAAGGCGACCTATCGCTTGATGATTACATGCGCTACCTGTGGCAGCATTTTGGTAGAAAAGAAATACCCTATACCGTGGCCGACCTCGAAGCGGCCCTGGCAGAAGTATCGGGCGACAAATCCTTTGCCGCCGATTTTTTTAACCGCTACATCCGCGGCAGCCAATTGCCCGATCTCAAAGATTTGTTTTCAGAAATGGGCGTAGTAATGCGGCCCAAATCACCCAAACAAGCCGGGTTTTACGGAGCTTCGTTTCATCATACAGAGAAAGGCGCCAGGGTGCAAGGGCCCGTTTTGGAAACCAACCCCCTCTACCAGGCCGGCCTCGACGAGGGCGACCTGCTGCTCTCGGTTGACGGCCGCCCGGTCAACCAGGACAATCCCTTCGACGATATGCCCTTTGAGCCGGGCCGGCGGTATACGATCCGGTTTATCCAAAACGGCATAGAAACCACCGGCACGTTCACCGCCACCCAGGACCCCACCATTGAAATCCTCAGCGCCGAATCTGTCGGCGAAAAGGCCAACAAATCCTCGTTGAAACGCCGGGAGGACTGGCTGTCGTCGAAGCGCGGCTAAGGGGGATTTTGCGACTTTACGACTTTAGGACTGTACGACTGTGCGACTGTGCGATCTAAGCCGGTCGTTGAGCGGAGTCGAAACGACGTACCAGGCTGGACCGCCGACAGCCGACTGTGCGACTGTACGACTGTACGACTGTGCGACTGTGCGACTGTGCGATCTGTGCGATCTGTGCCGGTCGTTGAGCGGAGTCGAAACGACGTACCAGGCTGGACCGCCGACAGCGACTGTGCGACTGTGCGACTGTACTGGACTTTGGACGGATAAAGCGGCTCCTGAAGCTGGTACAGGATAAAGGCGGGTCAAAGTTATGATAAAAGGGGTTGAAAGTCCACGATCTAA
>Ga0209573_1005442_pt1 | contig 11487 bp, 9 predicted proteins | sample TNRBio252014_DNA_FD_185870 | JGI IMG/M metagenome (GOLD analysis project Ga0209573, IMG submission 185870) | Wastewater treatment Type I Accumulibacter community from EBPR Bioreactor in Madison, WI, USA - TNR Reactor_6/25/2014_ DNA (SPAdes)... | ecosystem: Engineered > Bioreactor > EBPR >...
CGCAACACGATAGATATTTTATTAGACCGGCTCCCGTGGGGTTTGGGCATCGTCAAGTTGCCGTGGATGGAAGAGCTGTTGCTGGTGGAGTGGGGGTGAGGGGTGGTTATTGGTAAATTGGTTATTAGTTATTGGTCACGCACCCCGTTTACTAAAGCTCCGAAAGCTTTGGTAAACGTCATGAAAAAGCAAAAGGCGAAACAATGATTTAGCAGTTTTAAGGTTAAATGATAAAGTTGGAATGAAAGCCACCGAAGCCAAAACCGCCGCCACCTCCCACTCCCTTCAAGCGAAGGGGGGGGAGCAACAGCCGTTTTTCCAACAACAGGAAGAACGACAAGGGGCGTTTTTTGGAAACGAACAACCCGCGGCTAAGCCTTTTTTTACGCCCTTCATTCAAACAAAACTCACCATCGGCCAACCGGGCGATCAATACGAGCAGGAAGCGGATGCGATGGCGGATAAGGTGGTGCAACGGATGGCAGACGGGGATCAGTTGGCAGGAGGCAGGTCGGCAGTGGGCAGTGGGGCGCGGGTTCAGAGGAAGTGTGCGGAATGCGAACAAGAGGAACGCCTGCAAAAAAAGGAAGGCGAAGAAGCGGACGCGATCCTGCCCAAAATACAGAAAAAATCCATTTTTGAAGGCAATGACGAGCGTCCGGGCGGAACCATCCAGGCTAAATCAGATGGCGCTCTTTTGGAAGCTTCGTCCGATTTGGAAAGCCGCCTGAACGCCAGTCGGGGCAGCGGGCAGGCGCTGCCGGAAGATACCCGCGGCTCGATGGAGTCGGCTTTCGGCGCTGATTTTTCTTCAGTTCGGGTGCATACAGGGAGTGAAGCGGTGCAGATGAACCAGGAGTTGGGGGCGCAGGCGTTTACGCATGGGAGCGATGTTTATTTTGGGGCGGGGAAGTATGATCCGGGGAGTAGGGAGGGGAATCGGTTGTTGGGGCATGAGTTGACGCATGTGGTGCAGCAGGGGGGAGATAAAATAAGTACCTTTGCCGATTCCTTTGTAAACAAAACTGAATATCATTCTGACAGGTTAACTATTCCATTATTGGGCAATAAGGATTTAAAAAGCGAATCATCGCCCACCTCTTACAAAGGGATGATTCAACCATACCGAATAAAAGTCCCTGACACTCCTCTTTGTGGAAGAACATTAACACATATTGATATTGAGCCTCCACGTTGGCGTGAATTGAGTCATTGTTTTCCTGATGGAAGATTAGTTTACAGAATGAATATAGTAGGACGACAAGTTTCAGCTGCGACAACAGGGAGGGGGCGGATTATTTTTAACCTGCATGCAGGGTATTTCGTAGATCCAACCACTGGAAAGTACTGCGCTGTAGTGGATGATTCAGAAAACTGTGTTACGGGGCAATGCCAGATTCTTGGATGTTTCCCAACTCTTGAAGAAGTTGCAGAGGCAATTAAAAAAGTTTTAGAAAAGGTGTTAGATGCCATAGGGATAATTTTACTCATCATTATTGCAATTATTATTGCTATCATTCTTCGCGGCGGAAGAGTGCCTTCTACCGGGCCTACTCCTGTGCCGACATTTGCAAACAACGAAGGTGATAATGAAAATCAATTAGCTTAATCATGCAAAACATAATTCGTTTTATTGGGGATAATCATGACAATGCCCTTTCATTTTTTAGAAATGTATTTTTTTGGGTATCACAATATGCCAATAGATATGAAATACTATTTGAGCCAAGTATTTACAGTGATGACCAATTGATTGAGAGCCTAAATTTTTTAGGAGAAGAAAAAATTGATAAAATGGTGGAGATGAATGAAAAAATTGGGGTGCACTATCAAAAGATAGTTGGAGGAAAAATGAAGAGTTTAGTTGACTTGGTAAAATCTAAAGCCTCCCCCGAAAAAGCTGTTTCAGGAGACTTGTCACCTGTTATTGACATAAAACTCTTCGATAAGGACACATGTATTTTTTTTGTTCAGGACTATGGTAGAGTTTATTTGTTGAATGTCAACTCCAAGAGGTTAGAAAAATTAAAATTATTCCTTTTGGAGCGGGGGTTTTTATGTGAAGAATTCGAAATTTTGGAATTAGGATAATAAAAAAAATCAGACAATGCCGGGCTTAGCATGAACCTGATTTTCAATCCACTTGAATACTCATCTTTAACAATTATGGGGTTTCAATCCTGGAAATTTCTGACTAATAATGTGCAATTTGAGAATACAGTTATTAGCGATTTTTTTAGACAATTATGAAATCCACCGAATCAAAAACCACCGTATCCTCTTGCCTTCTACAAGCGCAGAAGGCAAGCCAGCCTTTCTTTCAAAAGGGCAGGAAGCGGTCGTTTTTTTCAAAGGAGACTCCCCAAGCAGATTTCTTTTTCAGTCCCAAGAATATTCAACCCAAACTCACCATTGGTCAGCCCGGCGATCAATACGAACAGGAAGCAGATGCGATGGCGGAGAAGGTAGTGCGGCGTGACCAGTTGGCAGGAGGTAGGTCGGCAGTGGGCAGTGGGCCGAAGATTCAGTTGAAATGTGCGGAATGTGAACAAGAGGAGCGCCTGCAAAAAAAGGAAGGCGAAGAGGAGGAAACGATCTTACCCAAAATACAGAAAAAACCGAATGACAATCTGTTGCAACGGCTGCCCATTGGAGGTCCTGCTTTAGCTGCCACTCCAGCAGCAACTTCTTCACCACTTCCTGCGGCCATAGTTCAGCAATGGCAGGCAGAAGTGACAGCGGGGAACTTGTTGCAAGCAGTAAATGTAATCGTTCAGGAAATGATAAGCAGAGGTGAAATTGATACTTCCATCTTTCAAATCCAGCAAGCTGCAAGTGGAGCCAGTACTTGTATTACTCCTAATCCTCAATTGATCGTACTTGACAGCACTGTAAATGGAGCAAATACACAAACGTGCACATGTATTATTTCTGGCACAAATAAGTATGCCAATCCTCGTATAAGCATTCACCCAGACTTGGTTCAATTCACTAACGTTGGCTCAACTACACCACAAGCCAATGCGGTGACTTTACATTCAACCTTGTTGCATGAGTTTCGTCATGTACGGCAGTTGTATGAAGCCTGCAACACACCAGGCACGGTCATTAGCAGTGGGATTTGCACAGATTGTAACAACCCGGAAGAAATGGATGCTTACCTCTCCGAGGTAGAAGCAGGATATAATCAGTGGGAAATCATGCATGCGTGGATACGGGTTTATGTAAATTGGAATTACCTCTCGGCTAATCAGCAAGGTGTTTTTCAAACAAGAAAAATGGCTGCGGAGCAAAAAGTAAATCAATTATTCCCTGGCGTACCCTGGGCAAACAACCACAGAGTGCAAGCTTATGAAAGATGGTGCCTCAGTTTGCCAAATGCAGGCGCACCAGGCGCATGCAATTCTTTCATGACACCTGCACCTGCGCCATCAAGGATGATTTCCCCGGGTGCTGGTGGACATAAACCTGAACTTGGAGATTTTCCATTGCCCGGACCAGAAAGCAACAGAATGGCTTAGCGCCTTACCGATTGATGATAAGGGGCATGTCTATAGTGTTAAAAAACTCCTGGGCATAAAGGACTATAAAGCTTGAAAGCCGCCGAATCCAAAACGACCACCACTGCTCAATCCCTTCAGGCGAAGGGCGGGGAGCAGCAACCGTTTTTCCAGCAACAGGAAGAACGGCAAGGGGCGTTTTTTGGAAACGAACCGCCGGTAGCAAAGCCTTTTTTTACGCCTTTTATTCAGCCAAAACTGACCATGCGCGGACCCGGCAACCAATATGAACAAAAAGCGGATGCGATAAAAGCCAAACCCAATCTTACCCGCACGAGCAAAACAATTCAACGATATGCTTTTATCAATGAAAATCAAGTAGATAAGGCGGATGCAAAATTAACCCCTGAAATGAAGGTGATGGCTTCGGATGCTCTGATACGGAACTACCTCACTGAAGATGAGTTTAAAAAACACGCAAATAAACAGACTGACTATCTGGGCAACCTGCCGGGACCAATAAAAACGGGAACATGGCTGAGGTTTAGTGAAACAGGAATAAATATTCTGGGGGAAAATCATACATTAGTTACATTGCAGGATGTTACCCCCGCTATCGGGAGCAAGAATTTCATTAGAGAAAGGTTTTCTTCAGATGATTTGTCGAAAAATCCAAATATGAAATCGGCTTATGAAGATGTAAACAATGAGCAGTTTAAAAAAATGGGGATTGAAAATGAAAAAGACAAACAGAAATTCGGAAGCGAATCGTTATTTCCAAAAATGGGTTATGGATTAATTGAGGGGCTGCCCTATTTTGAAAAAAACAAAAATATCGCAGACCTTAAACCTCAAGGTTATTTTGGCAAACCCCTTCAAAATTATTTGAAAATTGCTTGGGCTTACAGTAAAGATAACGTCGCATCGGTAAAACAAAAAACTGCGGCTAAAGAGGTTGTTCCGGGCAAAATGGCTGCATTATGTGCAGTACACCAAAAAATAGAAGCAGTACTTGATCCATTCATCACCACCCTGATTGTTGATGGTTACTTAGGGGACGAATTGGAGAAAGATAAAAACAAAACACTATTCAAGCCTTTAGCCGAATTTGCGTTTGCATTTACCGAGGCTATAGTAGAGATGGCAGCAACTGAAAAAAGCAGCAGGCTAAGCAAAGAGGAACGGGAAAAATTGTTAAAGGCAACTAATACGAGTCCAGAAGACAAGCAGAAATTGTTTAGCGACTGGCGAAATTTCAACTTCGAAGACATGGTGACGGATGCCGCAAAACGAGGTGTCCGTTATGCCGGGATGGGGAAAGCCCACTTGGACTATCTCGTAAAAGTGGGCCTTCCCTCAAATGGACATGCATTTGATATGGTCGGTAAAGACATAATTGTATTTGAAAAATTAACAGAAAAACTCAAGAAAATTGCAAAGTGACATTTCTGGATCAATCATGAAGTACATTTTTTTTTTAACAACTCTGGTTTTCAGTTGTCAAAACCGAGTTAAACACGCCACTTTAAATGATACTGGTGTAAATAAACCCTATGAAAAAGAAACGACTATGAAAAAAAACAACTTTTGGCAGGAACACCCAAATGTTTATGTACGACTGATGTTAACCAAAAATGGCCCTGTCTTGCCAAAGATCGAGGGATATGTAGAGATATGGATAAAGACCCCCAAGTTTCGGGTGCGCGATAAAACCGGACGTTTTGTATACGAGATACGCGGCGATATTGCCAGTAATCGTGGACTTGGACAGCCGCCCCAGAGCCTGGAGGAAATAATGGATATTCAATCCAGATTCATGAAAAAATCAGATTTTGGTGTAACCGAGTTTTTTGGAGACATTGCTACCGGGCAAGGATTGGTCTACGAGTCTGGCTCCCCCCCCTGGGCCATCGAAGCAAAAGAAATTCTTCCGCTGGCGGAACAGATTTTCTCTTATGGCATTGAGCAGCACTTAAAGCCGGTTCAATTGACCAGCCAGTTTGAACGTGCCTGCACCGAATACCACGGCTTTTTGGACGGACAAGAAGCTGGTGTCAAATTTAAAAGCGAACTCCGAGTTATCGTCTCATCTCCGTTCGTTTTTTTGAACGAAGTCCATGATGCTGAAATTCGTAATTACTATTTCATTCGCGAATTTGTAGAATTTAGAGAGGGAAAAGTAACTGATGCTGATGTTGAGCCTCCGAAATAAACCGTTCAATTTAGCCTCGCCGAATTCATGTAACTTATTTCCGACACGTTCCTAAGCAGCGCAGCCCATGCGCAAACCCGTGGAGGCAGGCCCTTTGAGGCATTGGAATATAAACTTATGGACAATTAGCTGGCAATGAGAACGACCGTAACCGAATCAACCACCGTGACTGCACAAGCCCAAGCAAAAAAAGAGGACAACCCATCTTTCTTCTCTAAAGAGGGCGATGGTGGTGTTTTTGCTCCGGAAAAGCCTTTTTTTTCGCATTACGGTGTCAGTGGCGATAGCTTTTTCAGGCCTGAACCCCAAGCTCAAACTTCATTCATTCAGGCCAAATCCAACTTTGGCTTACCTAATGTCCCTTACATTCGTGAAAATGGCGGTACAATTGATAAAGTAGTTAGTCAAAATGCAACTCAGACGGTGCAAACCACTCTTATCCCCCGCGCCCAGCACCTGGCCTCTCCTGTAAAAAAAACATCAACTCCCGCTATCCAATTAAGTCCTTTAAGTGACCAAGCAAAAACCACTTGGGAAAATAACAAAGACAAAGGAAAAATTTTCGATTTGTTGCGTGCTAATGGCCCAACCAGCGATTTCGATTTATATGACTTTATAAAGTCCATATTTCCGGACGGAACAGACGATCTATGGTTGGCAACCGCCATTATTTCGCATGGACCAGAACCGCTTTGGCCCGGTGGCCATCTTGCCGAGCGGCACCGCAGAGCAACGGCCAATAAGTGGGCGCCCGAGCCGGGGAACATCGAAGGCACTTTGGGCAAATCTTCAAGTGGCAAACATGATGTAAAAGCTTATTTTTTTCCAGGCCAAACCGACAACCGGGCGCTGGTAATCAGTGGCGTACATGGCTCAGAGCTTTCTGGCGTGGCTGTAGCAGAAACTTTGTTGCAACAACTTAGCGTAAACAAAACGCCTCCTTATTATAGTGTAATTATTGTACCAAGGCTTTTTCCCGACAATATAGAAACTGCTGAGAATGCTCCTGCTCAAATTGGTACAGCTTCAAATACAGGCCGTTATACTTGCGGTAAAAATTCCTGTGAGCCTAACCGACAAATGCCGGCATTGGGAAAAGCATACGACGAGTCTATGACAAAAGCTGCCAGCGGACAAACAATAGAGCAAGAAAACATCTATTTATTAAACTTGGTGCAACGTTTCAAACCAGCGCGAATAGCCAGCCTGCATGCCACACGCAAACTTGATAACGCAGGAATTTATGCTGATCCCCGGGCAGATGCTTTTCCCCAATCAAGTGGCCCGAATAAAGGCCAGCACCATGCATTAGGTTTTGATAGTGATGAACGCCTTGCATTGGAGATGGCCAAAAAGGCTAAAGCTGGCGGCGCAAAAGTGCCAGGTAACAAACTGGATACTTCCGCTCCCAATGCCATTTATCCATTGGATCCGGCAGCTGCTAAAGCTGGAGACCCCCAAAAAAGAGAAGAACGTACCGGAACCTCTTTTGGCGCATGGGGAACAACTGCCGTTTGTGATACTACTAATACCGCTAACAATCGTCCAGCTATTCGCGTAATCACTGTTGAAGTACAAACCAGTAAGAGAAGCCAAGACTATAAAAATGCCATTGAGCAGGCAAACCGCCAACAAGAGATCGAAGCACATGCAACAGCAATTCGAGAAATATTCCTTGGACCAACAGAAGTGGAAACGGCCACTGATCCATGCGCTAAGGCAAAGTCCACGGCGACATCGCCATAGCGAATTGTTCATAAGAAATTTTTCAATCAAGCCTTGAAATACTCCGAATCAAAAACAGCCGTCAGTATGGTTGGATAATCACCCGCATTCAAAAAATAGCCACCAGCTTATATAACAATCATCCTACTCACCTTTAAAACACCACTCCAATGGGACGCAACATCACAAAAGAACACATCAACGAAACGATGAACCAAATGGCTGCACAAACCACTCCGGTTGCAGTGGAAGAAGCTAAAAGACTGTTGGAAATTCAACGGAATCAGATTTTTATCGAAGATGATTCCGCGATTGCCAACCCTTACTCCTTTTTGGGAAAGGTAATCGAAATTCGAAAAATCAATGGTAAATGCCCGGATGGTTTTATTGATACTGTACAAAATCCAGACTGGTCTTTGTCCCCTATTCCAGGTAGGAAGATTGATGAAAATTCCAAAATTAAAACCCCGGAAAAAGTCAAAGCTTATATTGTAGACAATAAAATAGCAGCTCAGGTATCGGCTATGCAATACTTCGCAGGAGAAATAGATGCAAATTCAGCGTTCAATGTCATTGTGTTTAACCAGGCTACCGGTCTGGTTGATGTACATGACGACTCCTGGAACACTGGGTTAGACCAATGGCGCAAATCAAATCAGGACCTGATGACTGATCCCAATATCTGTTATTTGCTGGTGGTTACAGGCATGGTGCAAAAGAATATTATTCGCAAAAAATATGTCAAATTTGAAGCTAAAGCAAAAGGCGGGGCTTTTGGCGTAAACATCAATGGAGAACTGTACTCCAGCACAGAGGACTTTTCGTTGGATACCCGATTCGGATTGACAGTAAATGTAATTCGCCGACCGATAGAAGAGCAAAGCAGATCAGCTGTCCGTGGATTACTTGAAGACAAAAGAGATTTCTTGTTGGACGAACCCAGTGACAGAGAAATGGCTCTATTCCAATCCATCCAGCGCATAAAAAGTGCATAGAGGGGCTTAAAAACACGGCAACCAAGCGTCACCCAAGACAACCAGACCAAATTCACCAGCAACCAACCAGTCCGCCACAACCCCCTTGCTCTATCCAACTATTTTCCTTATTTTTGTTCTCATCGCTCACCAAAATAATACTGCTATGGGGCTGGTCTTTGCAGACATTGAAATAACAAATCTGGAGGATGCAATCCTGGCAAAAGCCGGGCATCTTCCCGCAGAAAAAATCCGCCGCCTGACCACCCGTATGCTCGTGGATTCCGGGGCGATTATGATGGCGATCAACGAGGATATTCAGGCACAGATGGGGCTTCCCGTCACCGAGCGGATGATGGTGCAATTGGCCGACGGAACACCAACGGAATTGGATGTGGTGGGGCCTTTGGAGGCACGTTTTGGCGACCGTACCTCCATGCTGACCGCCTTAGTCTTACCCGGCAATGCTGAGCCGCTTTTCGGAGCCATACCGATGGAATACATGGATTTGATCGTTGATCCGGCCAAACAGACTTTGGGGCCGCATCCCAGCCGGCCCATCCGACCAGTGGTAAGTTTGAAGTAAGCAGCCGATACCAAGCGTAAAATACCCGAATGCAGTGAAATCCACTTTTCGCTCAGCGCTGTAAGTTAGCGCTAAACCACAAACCACCCAAACCACAACCACCATGCCACCCATCTTTCAAAGCACCCGCCGCACCCGCCGCCATCGCCAGTCGCAAGCGCTGGAGGGCCAGCAAGAACAGCAAACGCCGTTTTTTAGCAAATCCGATGGTTTGAGCGATGTGCAGGGCAAATCCCAGCCTTTTTTTCAAGCCAAGCTCGCCATTGGCCAGCCCGGCGATCCTTACGAACGGGAAGCTGATGCCGTTGCTGATGCCGTGGTGAACCACAGAGGCCAGGCGCCGGTGGTACAGCGCCAGGAAATTAGTACGGTTCAGCGGGAAAGTTTAGCTGCTCCGCAAGAAGAAAAAGAACCGGTACAAATGCAAACAATAGGCGAGGAGGAAGAACCTGTCCAGATGCAAGCCGAAGAAGAGGAAGAACCGGTTCAAATGCAAACGATGGGGGAGGAGGAAGAACCCGTTCAGATGCAGGCCGAAGAAGAGGAAGAGCCGGTTCAAATGCAAACGATGGGAGAGGAAGAAGAACCCGTTCAGATGCAAACCGAAGAAGAGGAAGAGCCGTTTCAAATGAAAGCCGATAGCGGAAATTCAGGGGCAAACAAACACCTGGGGAGTCGTCTCAAAGACACGGTAGGCAAAGGCCAGCCGCTTCCCGTGAAAACCCGCGTCGAGATGGAAAATTCTTTTGGAGTTGATTTCAGTCAGGTCAATATTCATACGGATGGTGAGGCGGTTCAACTAAATAAAGACCTGGGTGCGCACGCATTTACGCATGGAAAAGACGTCTATTTCAATGCCGGTAAATATAATCCGGACAACAGCAGTGGTAAACATTTGCTGGCGCACGAGCTGACGCATGTGGTGCAGCAGGGGAAAACAAGTATCCGGAAAAAGCCCGAAATCTCTTCAAATGTACTTCAACGAGATGATGATCAAAGTTCTGATGAGGCAGTTTGTAGGGAGGAAAGTCCTATCATGCCGGATGCAACGCGCTTGTTGATGCTCGATATACTTCAGGAAGAAATTTCAGACGCAACAGAAAGCAGTTTTTTGATCCGTTCGCAGTTGGATAGTATGAATTTCAGTTCTGACGAAACTGCTAAATTACAGGAACAATTAAATCAGAATAGAGATTTTTTGATTCCTCTTTTGGAAGAGCGCCTCAACTTATTGGACGAAGAAATAGCATCGCTTCACGCTCGTTTAGGATCCGGGCCGGTCTGTTCCGCTGATCCGGATACAGAAAACCTGAGCACCGCGTTAGTCCGGCGTACGTCAGAACGGGAAGCCAATGCGCGCCAGCTGTATCCATTAAAAAGATGGCAAACCAGGCGAAATATCGAATCAATAGAAGCAGAGTTATCGGATATAGACCAAAAAATGGCACTGCTTCCCCAGGTTTGCGATCCGACAGACCCCACTTTAGACCTGCTTGCAACACGCAAAAAGGAACTTGAAGCAGAACGCAATACATTGGCCGCTACGCTTACTTCTTCTGCGCAAGAATACAAACAGTTTGACAGTCGTTGGGGCGCAATTCGATATGGTAAATCAAAAGAATGCACCAGTATTGCCGAAGGTGGTTGTGGACCTGCTTCATTGGCAATGGTGATCAACTATTTGTATCAGGAGGATCCAGAAACCCTGGCTTCGACTGGGCAATTTGAAATCGTCACGCCCCAGCATACTGCTACTTATGCTGCTACAAATGGGCGAGTCTGCACTGGAGATGGAGGCACCAATGGTAACACAATGGTATCTAACGTCAGTACTGGCTTTCCGGGGTTTCGAGGGCAAAAAATTTCGCTTGATCAGGCCAAAGCCCAACTCCGCAGCGGGAATCTCATTATTTTTTTGTGCAAAAATTGTACAGGCCAAAATAGAAGTGGCGGCAATAAATCTTACGGAGGCCATTTTATGGTACTCAACGGCGTGAATGAAGCTGGTACGGTTTATAATGTGCTGGACTCCGGCGCTAATGAAAGTAAAGACATTACTACAATTACACACAAGGAGTTGAAAAGCAATGCGCAAGGATTTTGGACTATTTCAAGACAGTAAAAAAATATAATGAGAAATTATGGCGCTTAATTCGTCCTTCCTGCTTTCCTGCCTTAAATCTCTTGTCCGCTGGCGATTGAAATCTTATTTCAACCAAAATGGGGAACATGAAGGACATGCTCCCGGATTAAGTTTGGAAAATAATAATTCGTCGTTTAGCAAATTCATACAACAAAATCAACTTGGCGCGGAAGAGACTTTACTCCTCACGATTGCCCTCGCCCCCCACCTCAACCCCCAATTCCTCGACACCATCATCCAGGAATCCCTCCCCCAACCCGGCGACTTCCCCCAAATCGGCGGCGTGCGCGGCAAAAACTTCCGCGGCTTCCTACCCACCGGCGAAACGGCCTTGTTCCTGCTGGCCG
>Ga0209573_1005443_pt1 | contig 11485 bp, 7 predicted proteins | sample TNRBio252014_DNA_FD_185870 | JGI IMG/M metagenome (GOLD analysis project Ga0209573, IMG submission 185870) | Wastewater treatment Type I Accumulibacter community from EBPR Bioreactor in Madison, WI, USA - TNR Reactor_6/25/2014_ DNA (SPAdes)... | ecosystem: Engineered > Bioreactor > EBPR >...
CGCCGGGCCCTGGTCGACCATGACGACGCCCTGCGGTTGCTTGATGACGGCGATCTCGGCGTTCGGATCTCCGCTACTCGCCAAAAAAACGCCTGCCTTGCACCGCTCGCGCAACTGGTCGACCGTGGCCTGTTCTCCCGGTCCCACGGTTACCTCGCAGCTCCGGAAAACCACTCCTACCTTGCTATCCTCACCGGTCACGATTTGATCGTCGCGACGGGCATCCATGTTGTTCTGGGCGAGCGTCTCATTGACGAGTACGCTACCCCGCGGGCGCTTCAAGTCCGCAATCGGACTCTCGGTTCCACCCGATGACGAAGATGGAGCTTGGCCGATTCGGGTGCTCTGGAAGCCGCCGGTGGCGCGAACCTGGGCCTGGCCCAGCCGACACTGATTCGATCCCTTCACCGCCAATAAGCTATTTTCCGGAAGCGCCACGACGCAACCATCCGCATACGCGACCTCCGCCCGACCGCCCGAGACCGTGATCACCCGGTTGCCGGCGTACAGCGGCATGCCTTCCTGGGCCGTCGCCATGGCGCTGCCCTGGCTGATAAACACCTTGCCCTGCGGTTGCCGCAGGACGGCTGCTGGGTCCATCGCGCTGGCACCGGCGGCGTACCCCACCAGACACGCCACCAAACTCGTGGTTAGATATCGTTTCTTCATAATCCCACCCCCATTTATAACCTATCGGCGACATGCGATCAGGCGACTGCCCACCCCCTCTCCCCTTGCCAAGGGGAACAGGAGACTGAATGACTGCGCGATCACTACATCACTTGCTTGTCAATAGCATAGGCCAATTCCCATAAAAACTCACCTGTCTACGACAAATTAATCGGACCACAGCGCGGTTAGTCCTGTCGGACGATGGCCAGATCATCGAACCAAGCTCCGCCTTGCGCCTCGAAATCCAGCTCCACCCGGCCATCCAGTTCCAGCCGTAGCAGTTGCGCGGGACATCCTTGATCGGGTATCGCGAAGTCCACCGCAAAACTCCGCCATTCGTCCGACCCCACGAACGGCTCACTTTCGGCCAGGATGGTGTTCGCGCCCGCGCAACGCGCCCGCCAGCGCAATCCCCGCTCGGCCTTGAGTCCGTCCGGCCGCCCCCGTCCCTGCAAGCGATAGCGTCCCGCATCCAGGAACAGGTACTGCAAAACATGCTGAAAACGCACCCGCTCACCGTTGAAGCTGACATGCAGCGCCTTGTCGCCGCGCGCGCCATAGGTTTCGATGGTTTCGACCGTCGCTCCCCGGGGCGCCGATACCCGCCAGTCGAAGCCGGCATTGGTAATCGGTGTTTCAAAACTGCCGTTGTAGACATTACCCAGCGTTCTGGTCTGCCGCTCGTCCAGACCATTCAACCAGGCTAAGTAAGCTTCCAGCCAGCGGTTTTCCTTCCACAAGCGATCCAGGTATGCCCGCTGTTCGTCCGCGACCGGCAAGGCTCCATGGCGATTGCGATTCTGGTAGAGAAACACCGCCGTTTCCGGCCGAGTTGCCTTCGCGGCCGCGTGGGCGAAAAACCGGTCCCACCACTCGGGTGGATCGGCCAGCAAGGGTTGCAACAAGGGTTGGGTAGCAGGGTTCTCGGCCAACTGCACCAGCAGCGGAAACAGTTGGGCGGCCGTCCCCGGCCGGGTGCGCAACAGCATGCTCCAACGCGCCAGCGCCCGATCCGGCCGCTCCCGCCCCAGCCAGAATTCGGCCGAGCGGGCCAGCGCCGGACTGCGCAATGGCCCCAGGGCGTCGGCGATTTCCACCAGCCCCACGGCCGCCGTCTGCCGCCCAGCCTTGGCCCACTGGTCGGCCAGCGCCAGATACGTCAGCGCATCGGTGGGATCGGCCCAGGCCGCTGCGCGCAACAGACGTTCGGCCTCGGCCGGTTCGCTTGCGGTCAGCGCCATTCCTCGCTGATACAGCGCCGCCGGCTGGTCGCCGCGCCAGCGCAGCGCGCCGACGGCGGCCTCGGGCGTCTCCTGGCTGGCGTAATAGTCGGCCAGGTTGGTCACCAGCGCCCGCCAGGCCAGGATTCCAGCAACCAGCAGCAATCCCGCGCATCTGATGACTCTTATCGCGTTCCACCCCTCGCTCATGGCCATTTTACGGTCAACACGGGTTCAACTCTCCGGCCAGTCGTACTCGATCGCTTCGATGAGTATTTGATTGTCCCGCTTTTGCACGGTAAAGCGAATGTTCCCCTCCACCCGGCGTAGCTCGCCATTATCGCGCTGTCGCAACTTTAACTCATAATGGCCGGAGCCGCTGGCGGATGGGCCTCGATAAACCCAGCGCAGGTCGCGTAGCCACAGCCCACGAACGTAGTGGGCGGCGAACAGCGTCGCGTAATCCCCCCGAATTCGACTGCGTGGGCCAGTGGCGAACAACGCCATAACGCCATTCAGATCCCCCCGCTGGTAAGCGCGGGTGTAGCGGCTCATCAGTCTTTCCACCTCGCCGGCGGTCAGAGCGCCTTCCTCGAGCGCGACCACCGCCACGGTCATCGGCGCCGCCGGCGCGCGACTCGCCGCCTCCAGCCGCGCTCGCTCCGCCCGCGCCTTTTCCGCCTTCAATTGCTCCTCCAGACGCTGGCGCTCGGCCTGAATTCGCTCGACTTTCGCCTGCTCGGTCTTGGCTTGGTCGGCCCGCGCCTTTTCCGCCTTCAATTGCTCCTCCAGGCGCTGGCGCTCGGCCTGAATTCGCTCGACTTTCGCCTGCTCGGTCTTGGCTTGGTCGGCCCGCGCCTTTTCCGTCTTCAATTGCTCCCCCAGGCGCTGGCGCTCGGCCTGAGCCTGCGCTATTTTCACCTGTTCGCTCCGCGCCTGCTCGGCCTTCAATTTTTCCAGGCGTTGCCGCTCGATCCGCAGTTCCTCGGCCAACCGTTCGGCCTTGGCCTGCTCGGCCTGCAAGGCTTCCAGCCGGCGCCGCTCCGCCAACTCCCGCTCGGTTCTGACCTGCTCCACCCGCGCCTGCTCGGCTTGCAACCGCGCCAACCGTTGCTGTTCGACCGCCAACTGTTCGGCCCGCGTCTGTTCCATCCGCGCCTGCTCGATTCTGACCTGCTCCTCGAGCTCGGCGCGTTCCGCTCGCATGGATTCCAGCAGCGCCGCTTCGGCCACGATCTGTTGCTGGCGGCTTTCCTCCCATCGCTTGCGCGCCTCCCAAGCCTGGGCGATCTGCCGTTGCGCCTGTTGCTCGCGCTGTTCCAGCGCCTGCCAGTCCGGCGCGGCCAGGAACGGACCCAGCGCCCCCGGGTTCGTTGCCGGGGCGGCGATGGCCGTCGGGACCGACGCCCCGCCGGTGGGTCGGTCCCGACGGCCATCGCCGGTTGGATCGAAGCCGCTGCGTCCGACCGAAAGCCGATCCAGGTAGAATCCACCCAGCACCATCATCACCGCCAGCGTCAACCCACCCCACACCACCAGTCGCGGCAGCCACCGGCGCCGCGTCCGGAACCGTCGTCCCGGCTGATGGCGGCTGGAAAGCGGCTGGGGGCGTTTGACCGCCCGTTCCTCCGCCGGACGGACGGTATCCTGGACCGGGACAGAACGGGGATAGGGCTGGCCGTCGTCCTGGACAGCGCGCTCCGGCATCCGGGACAACGCCGTCCAAGCTTCGTTGATTCGGCTGGCGTAATGATCGGTCCAGGTCTCGCGGCCCGCGGCGCGGTCGGGATGGAACAGCCGCATCAACAGGCGGTAATGTTCCTTGACCCGCTCCAGGGGAGCGCCGGGTTCGACGCCCAGCACCCGACACGGGGCGGCGCCGCGGACGAGACACCACTGCTGGATGCAGAACCGCGCCGCATCCAGCAGTTCCTGGGGCTTGGCGCCAGTCTGGCGCGTGGCCGCATCCAGGATTTCCGACGAGCCGTTGGCCAGCCACAACAACTGGTCCATGCCCTCGGGCAGGGGTGCGGCAAGAGACAGCCGATCCTGATAATCCAGCGGTCTTCGATAGCAGGCCAGCGCCAGAGCAACGATGTCGGTCACGGCTATCGCCCCTTGCGCCTTGCGCCCGTCTTAGGCCGGCAGTTTCTTGGCGTCCGGCGCGGCGGCTTCGCCGTAATAGCCGGTGTGATAGTAGTAGTAATAGCTGCGGTAATAACCGTAGGCCCCGGCCCGGGCCTCCAGCTTGGTCAGAATGGCGCCCAGCACGTGCACCCGCGCCCCGCGTAAGCGCTTGAGCGCGCCCAACGCATAGCCGCGCGGGGTGCTGCCCATCTCCACCGTCAGCAGCGTTCCCTCGCACAGATTGCCGATGATCAGGGCGTCGGCCAGCCCCAACAGCGGCGGACTGTCCACGATCACCTGGTCGAACTTGCCGGCGGCCAAGCCCAGCAGTTCCACCATCCGCGCCGACGACAGCAGATCGACGGGGTTGGGCGGCAGCGGCCCGGATGGGACGGCGAACAGGTTGGGAATATGGGTGGGCTTGGCGATATCCACCGGCTGCGCGCCTCCGCCCGCCAGATAATTGGTCAATCCCACCTGGTTATCGAGGTTCAGGGCGCGGTGCAGCGAGGGCTTGCGCAGGTCGGCCTCGATCAGCAGCGTCCGCTTGCCGGCCTGGGCGAACTGAATCGCCAAGCTCAGCGCCGTGGTGGTCTTGCCCTCGCCCGACATGGCGCTGGTCACGGTCAGCAATCGGGGCACGCCGCTGGCGGTCGAAAACTGCAGGGCGGTGCGCACCGAGCGGTAGGCTTCGGCGAAGGCCGAGCGTGGATCGTCGTGGCCGACCAGCGCCATGGGCCGACTTTCGCCGCGCTCCTGCCGGGTCTTGGGAATCACCCCCAGCACCGGCAAGCCCAGCAATTTCTCCAGTTCCTCGGGCCGGCGAAAGGTGTCGTCGAGATGCTCGAACAGGAAGGCCAAGCCGACGCCGCCCAACAGGCCCAGCACCAGCGCCAGCAGCGCGTTCAACCGCAGGTTGGGCTTGGAGGGCCAAGCCGGCGTCTTGGCCTCGTCCACCACCGAGATGTTGTTGGTGCCGATGCCCGCCGCCACGCCGACTTCCTTGAAGCGTTGCAGCAATCCGTTGTAGAGCTCGCGGTTGGTGTCCACCTCGCGGCGCAGGATGTTGAGCTGGATGCTGCGATCCTGCAAGCTCAGCACGTCCTGCTTGAGCTGTTCAAACCGGCCGCGCAACAGCGATTCCTCGGCGCGGGCCGCTTCGTAACTGGCGGTCACCGCCGCCCGGATGTTGTTGACTTCCTGATTGATCAGGGCGTCGACCTGGCTGATCTGGCTGCGCAATTGTACCATGGTCGGATAGGCCGGCTTGTAGATGCTGAGGTTCTCCTGGTACTGGGCCTCCAACTTGGCCTTGGTCTCCTTCAGGGTCTGGATGATCTTGCTGTCCAGAATCTGGCTCAGGCCCTGGCCCCGTGCGCCCATCACTTGTCGGTAATTCGCCTCGGCGGCGATCCGTTTTTTCTCGGCCTCGGCCAGCCCGGCGTTGGTGGCCTCCAGAGTCTGGGAAACGGTGTTCTGTTTGTCATCGACGCTAATGATTTGCTCCTTGCGGGCAAACCCCACCAGTTGCCGCTCGGAATCCTCCAGCTTGGCCTTGACCTGTTGCAAGCGCTCCTGCAGGAAATTGCGGGCGTAGGTGGAAGCGTCGAAGCGCCGCTCCATGTTCATGTTGATGTAATTCTTGACCAGGGCGTTGAGGATGGCGGCCGCCCGCTGGGGCTCGGGGCTGTCGTAGTACAGCTTGACCAGCCGCGAATTGCGCACCGGCTCCACCGTCAGGCCGCCCAGGAAACCGCCCACGACGCCTTCGAGCCGGTCGCTTTCCGAGAGTTGCTTGCCAGGGTCCTTCGCCTCGCTGGTCTTGGGCAGCCAGCCAGCCAGCCACGCCTTGAATTCGGCCAGCGGCGAGGGCGGCGGCGGGGGGAGATCGGCCAACCCCAACTGGTTGACCACCCGTAAGGCCAAGCTGCGGCTCTTCAGCAGTTCGTACTGGGTCTGGTAATAGTCCTGGCCGCTCCACCCGGTCTCCTCCGGCGCCACTTCCCCGGTCTTAACGATCTTGATGTCCTCGCGGTCGATCTGCAGGGTCAGGCTGGCGCGGTAGATGGGCGTCATCAGGAAGGTGGCGGTCACCACAGCGGTCACCACGATCAGCGCGAAGATAACGATGGTCCAGCGCCGCTTGAGGATGACCTGCCACAGTTCGCGGAGGTTGAGTTCATCGCCCTCGGATTCTTCCTCGAAGATCTGGGATTGAAGAGGCGGAGCCGGCATGGGAACGCCGGCCGGGCGCTCGGCCAGGGCCTGGCCCGGCGGCTGCGGATCGCCAGGCTTATTGGGCAGTTCGGGAGTGCTCATAGGGCAGGTCCTTGGGAAAGCAGATGCACCACGACCAAGATCAATAGATCAACAAGGGCCAGAAGGGCAGGATGAATTCCTTCAACTGCTGAACGGACTCCTTGGCTGTCGAGGTCTCGATCTGGACGACATCCTCGCCCCGAATTTCGGGATCTGGCGTCGCGCCATCGCGGATCGCGGCCAAGTCGTATTCCAGCGTCTTGCGGGTGCCGTCCGGCGCGGGGCGCAGAATCTTGACCGAGCCCAGATTGGCCACGCTGGTGGGACCGCCAGCCTGCGCCACCGCTTGCAGCAAGGTCATCTTTCCCTTGAGTGGAAAGACGTTCGGCGTCTTGACCGCACCGGTCACCGTGACCCGCTGGCTGGTGAATTCCTCGATAAAGATGGTGACCTGGGGATTCTGCAGGTAATCCTGGGCCAGCCGGGCGGCGATGTCGGCCGCCAGTTGCTCGGCGGTCAGGCCGCCCGCCTGGAGCGTGCCGATCAGGGGCAGGGAAATCTGCCCGCTGGCGTTGACTCGAACCGAACGATTCAGGTCCGGAACTCCAAAAACCTCAAGTTTCAACAGATCCTGCGGACCAATCCGGTAATCGTTCGACGCGGCGACCGGTCCAGAGGCCGGCGTGTCTGGCGTCGAGCCGGCGGCAACCGACGGGGCTGGGGTCGAAGACGCCGAGGAAACCGCCGTGTCGGTGGAAGGGGGGCCGGCGCAGGCGGCGATGCCGAGCAGCGCCGTCAATAACAGGGCCCACGAACGCATTCTTGCTGCTGGCAAACGGACTGACCTCGCGAAAACTTTACTTTGGGAAAATTGGATGATTTAGCCACGCCTGAACAGCCGTTGCAACCAGGAAGCGCCCGAACGGACCGAATGGACATCGACGTTCAGAGCTGGCGGCGCCGGCAACCGTTCGGGCTCCAGGTTGTCCAGTACGCCTTGCGGGCGGATCACCACCAGATGACGCGCCTCCCTGGCGCCCAGCCACCGCTCCGCCGCCCGCTGGCCCTCGGCCAGCAGGGGCGGTCGCCGGTCCACGCCGTGCGAATCGGTGGCCAGGATATGCACCCAACCCTCGTCCAGCAACCGCTCGCCCCAGTACTGGGCCGCCTTGCCGAAGCGGCCGGTCAAACTCCCGGCGGTCACTTGCAGCCAAGCGCCCTGGCGCGCCAGTTCCACGAAGGTCTCGTAGCGGTCCTCGATCCAGCTCAGGCGTTCCGGATGGGTGATCACCGGCACGTAGCCGGCCGCCAACAAATCGAACACGGTTTCCGCCAGCCGGGGCGGAGCGACGTGATGGGGCGGCTCCAGCAGGAAATAGCGGCTGTCGTGCAGGGTCGGCACCCGGCCCGCGCGCAGGCCAGCCACCAGGTCGGGAGCGATATGCACATCGGCGCCCAGGGTCAGCCGCAGCGGAATGCCGGCTTCATCCAGCCGGGTCCGAAGCTCGGCCACCGCCCGGCGAATGGCCGGACCGCTGTTGTCGTACATCCCCGGATAGATATGCGGAGTGCAGGCGGTCGCGGCGATGCCGTCGGCGACGGCGATCCGGGCCATGGCCAGCGAGCTGGCGAGATCGGGGGCGCCGTCGTCGATGCCGGGCAGGAGGTGACAGTGGAGATCGATCATGGTTTTTCGAGACACCCGTCGAACGAACGGTGCGCCAATATGGATGCCATGCTCCGGTTCGTCAAATTTCCTTCCCATGGGGCGGTCGAATCGGCCTTGCGGGGCACGGCTCTCCCACCCCCGTCGCCCCCGTCCCGCTCCCTCGAAGCTTCATTTCCTATGCTACAGTATCCGTCCCATGCAGATCGAATCCCTGTTCAACATCCCTCCCGCCGCGCGCCGCGCGCTGCTGATCGTTGGCGATACCTTCGCCGTGCTGATCGCGGTTTGGGCGGCGTTCGCCATTCGCCGGGGCGAAGTATGGCCGGAACTGCTGACGGAGGTGGCTTGGTTGTTTCCGCTGTCGGTCGCCGTTGTCATCCCCACCTTCGCGGCGGTCGGCGTGTATCGACCGATCCTGCGCTACGCCGATGAGAGCCTGCTGTACACCATCCTCCTGGCCGTCAGCGCCGGCGTCCTGTTGATGATGGCGGCGTGGGTGCTGCTGGGCGACGGTTTGTGGCTGCGTTCGTTCTGGCTGATTTGCTGGCTGGTGTTGGCGGCGCTGGTGAGCGGGGGCCGATTGCTGCTGCGGCGCTGGTTGCGCCGGCGGTTTCGCCGAACGGCGGCGCGCGCCCCGGCGATCATCTACGGCGCGGGCGAGGCCGGCGCCCAACTGGTCAACGCCCTGCGCTACAGCGCCGAATTCGAACCGGTCGTGTTCGTGGATGACAATCCCCGACTGTGGGGCAGTGTGGTGCTCGGTCTCAAGGTTCGGGCGCCGTCCAAGCTGCCGCGCCTGATCGCCCAACACGGCGCGCCACTGATTCTGCTGGCCTTGCCCTCGACCTCGCACCACCGCCGCCGGGACATCCTGGAAACGCTGGCGGGCTTGCCGGCGCGGGTGATGGATTTGCCCACCTTGGCGGAACTCACCAGCGGCGCCCGGCGCATCGACGAGTTTCGCGAGATCGACGTCGCGGATATTCTCGGCCGCGATTCGGTCCAGCCCAACGACGCCTTGCTGCGGGCGCGGGTCACCGGCAAGGCCGTCATGGTCACCGGCGCGGGCGGTTCGATCGGCGGCGAACTGTGCCGGCAAATTCTGCCGTTGCATCCGCGCCGGCTGGTGTTGTTCGAACGCTCCGAGTACGCCCTGTACGCCATTGAGCAGGAACTGCGCGCCATGCTGGCCAACATGGAGCATTCCCACTCCCTTGGTTCCGGCTGCTCTCCCGCCAGGGGCGGAGCGGAGATCGAACTGATTCCGCTGCTGGGTTCGGTGGCGCATCGCCGGCGGTTGCAGGCGGCGATGGAACGCTTCGAGGTGCGAACCGTCTATCACGCCGCCGCCTACAAGCACGTGCCGATCGTCGAGCACAACCCGATCGAGGGCGTGCAAAACAACGTGTTCGGCACTTGGCGCGCCGCCGAGGCCGCCCTCGCCGCCGGAGTCGAGACCTTCGTGCTGGTGTCCACCGACAAGGCGGTGCGGCCCACCAACGTCATGGGCGCGACCAAGCGGCTGGCGGAATTGATCCTGCAGGGGTTGGCGGGAGAAAGCGGCGCGACCCGGCTGTGCATGGTGCGCTTCGGCAACGTGCTGGATTCCTCGGGCTCGGTGGCGCCACTGTTTCGCGCACAGATTCGCAAGGGCGGGCCGGTGACGGTGACCCATCCCGAGATGGAGCGCTATTTCATGACGATCCCGGAAGCAGCGCAACTGGTGATCCAGGCCAGCGCCCTGGCCCAGGGCGGCGAGGTGTTCCTGCTGGACATGGGCGAGCCGGTGCGCATCCTCGATCTGGCCCGGCGGATGATCCGCCTGTCCGGCCTGACGGTGCGCGACGAGGCGCACCCCGACGGCGATGTCGAAATCCAGTTCACCGGTTTGCGCAGCGGCGAGAAACTGCGCGAGGAACTGCTGCTCGGGACCGACGATCTCCCGACCGAGCACCCGATGATCCGGCGCGCCCGCGAGCAATCCCTCCCATGGCCGCAGGTGCGGGATTGCCTGGAGCGGTTGGCGACCGCCTCGCGCCATTTCGATTATCCGGCGGTGCGGGCGATCCTGCGGGAAGCGGTGGCCGAGTATCAGCCGGACAACGGCATCGAGGACTGGGTGTGGCGGGCGATGGAGAGCGGAGAAGGATCGGAGGACAGGGGGCAAGCCAAGGGTTAAAGGCCGAGGATGACAGGAGGTGGACGATTAACCGAACAAACCCATCGCAATAGGGTTGTCCGTCAATAAATTGGCCCCGATCCGGCTCCTGCGCCTCGGGGACTGGATTCCGCTATACTCCGGTCTCCATTCCCTGGCGCCCGATCACCTTCAGCCCCATGACCAAAACCGCACTCATCACCGGCATCACCGGCCAGGACGGCGCGTATCTGGCCGAATTCCTCCTCGACCAGGGCTACACCGTCCACGGCGTCAAGCGCCGCGCTTCCCAGTTCAATACCGACCGCATTGACCACCTCTACCAGGACCCGCACGCGCCCGACCGGCGCTTCATCCTGCACCACGGCGACCTGACCGACGCCACCAACCTGATCCGCATCATCCAGCAGGTGCAGCCGGACGAACTTTACAACCTCGCCGCGCAAAGCCACGTCCAGGTCTCCTTCGAGACCCCCGAATACACCGCCAACAGCGACGCCCTGGGCGCGCTGCGCCTGCTGGAAGGAATCCGCATTCTCGGCCTGGAGCGCAAAACCCGCTTCTACCAGGCTTCCACCAGCGAAATGTTCGGCCAGGTCCAGGAAATCCCTCAGAAGGAAACCACCCCGTTCTACCCGCGCAGCCCCTACGGCGCCGCCAAGGTTTACGGCTACTGGATCACCGTCAACTACCGTGAAGCCTACGGGATGCATGCCAGCAACGGGATACTTTTTAACCACGAAAGTCCGCTGCGGGGAGAAACCTTCGTCACCCGCAAGATCACCCGCGCCGTCGCCCGCATCCATCTCGGCGCGCAACAAACCCTCTACCTGGGCAATCTGGACTCCCAACGCGACTGGGGCCACGCCCGGGACTACGTGCGCGCCATGTGGTTGATGCTGCAACAGAACGCCCCCGACGATTACGTCATCGCCACCGGAGAAACCCACACCGTGCGCGAATTCGTCGAACGGGCCTTCCAGGAACTCCATTACCGCCTCGAATGGAGTGGGACCGGTGTAGACGAAATCGGCCGGGACGCCCGCACCGGGCAGGTGCTGGTGCGCATCGATCCCCGCTACTTCCGGCCCACCGAAGTCGCTTTCCTGCTCGGCGATCCGACCAAGGCGAAAACCGTGCTGAGTTGGGAACCGCGCATCCGCTTCCCGGAACTGGTGAAAACCATGGTCGAAGCCGACCTCCAGCAAGCCCAGCGCGATCAACTGTGCCAAACGCACGGATTTGACGTGCATCAGCCGGAGGAATGAGGCAAAAGGCAAAAGGCAAAAGGCAAAAGGAATGTCGATTTCCAACGATGCCAAAATCCATGTCGCCGGCCATCGCGGCTTGGTCGGTTCCGCGCTGGTGCGGGTTTTGCGC
>Ga0209573_1005444_pt1 | contig 11480 bp, 9 predicted proteins | sample TNRBio252014_DNA_FD_185870 | JGI IMG/M metagenome (GOLD analysis project Ga0209573, IMG submission 185870) | Wastewater treatment Type I Accumulibacter community from EBPR Bioreactor in Madison, WI, USA - TNR Reactor_6/25/2014_ DNA (SPAdes)... | ecosystem: Engineered > Bioreactor > EBPR >...
CGTACAGTCGTACAGTCGTACAGTCGTACAGTCGTACAGTCGTACAGTCGTACAGTCGTACAGTCGTACAGTCGTACAGTCGTACAGTCGTACAGTCGTACAGTCGCACAGTCACACGGTCACACAGTCGCACAGTCAAAACCCGTCTCCCATGCTCAACCAAAACGCCTTCCAATCCCAACTCCACAAAACCCTTGCCGACATCCTGCAATGGTGGGCCGCCCATGCCGTAGACGAAACCCACGGCGGATTCATCGGTCGCATGGACGGACAGGGCCTGCTACACCCCCACGACGAAAAGGGCATCATCCTCAACGCCCGGCTCCTGTGGACCTTCTCCGCCGCTGCCCGTCAGGCGCAACTCGACGAATACCGACCCCTCGCCGACCGCGCCCACCAATACCTGATGCGGCATTTTTGGGACGAAGAAAAAAGCGGGTTTTACTGGATGCTCGACTACCAGGGCCGGCCTTCCCAAACCAAAAAACAGGTGTACGCCCAGGCCTTTGCCATTTACGCTCTATCGGAATACTACCTGCTCAGCGGCCAGGCCGGCGCGCTCGACTGGGCCATGGAAACCTTCGAATTCCTGGAACAATACAGCCTCGACCACCGCGAAAACGGCTATCTCGAAGCCTTCAGCCGCGACTGGCGACTGCTCGAAGACCTGCGCCTGAGCGAAAAAGACGCCAACGAAGCCAAAACGATGAATACGCACCTCCATGTGCTCGAAGCTTATACCCACCTGTACCGAGCCGGCAAGAGAGAAGCCGTGCGCCATGCTTTGATCAACCTCGTAGAGCTGTTTTTGGACAAATTTATCGCCCCTCATACCGGACATATGCGCCTGTTTTTTGACGAAAACTGGAAGCTCAAGTCGCACGAAATTTCGTTCGGCCACGATATCGAATGCAGCTGGCTGCTGGTAGAAGCCGCCGAAGCTGCCGGCAACGAGTCACTGCTCGACCGGGCCCGCCAAGCCGCTCTGCTGATGGCCGCAGCTACCCTCCGCGACGGCGTAGATGCCGACGGCGGACTTTTCAGCGAAGCCGGCCCCCAGGGCATCACCGATACCGACAAACACTGGTGGCCACAGGCAGAAGCCGTCGTCGGGTTCCTCCAAGCCTGGCAGATCAGCGGCGATCAAACTTACTACGCCGCCGCCACCCATACCTGGCAGTTTATTCAAAATTTTATGCTCGACACAACCCTCGGCGATTGGTACTGGCGCGTGAACCGTGAAGGCCTGCCGATTACCACGGAAGATAAGATCAGCCAATGGAAATGCCCGTATCATACGAGCCGCGCCTGCCTGGAGGCCCTGAAACGACTGAGTTTGAGGGAGGGAGGGATTTGATGATGTTGGATGTTGGATGTTTGATTAAATTAATATATCAATCGCTAAACTGCGAATGCACTAAACATGAATTATACATTTACCGCAGCATTAATCCTTATTACCTTGCAGGGCATTGCACAAACCGCCAAAGCGCAAAAAAGCATGTTCGAACATTTCGTAACCCGATCGGGCGCCAAATTGATGGACGGCGAGCGCGAATTGCGCTTCGTCTCTTTTAATATTCCCAACCTGAATTATATCGAAGACGAATTCGGCTACGAACAGGCCCAGCCTTTTCGCCTGCCCGACGCCTTTGAAATCAGGGACGCCCTGCTGAGCGCCAAGCAAATGGGCGGCGACGTGGTGCGCCTGTACACCATCCCGGTAAGAAGCCGCCACGACCACCCCGAAACGCCCAGCTTTGTGTTGGGGCCCGGTATTTTCAACGAAGAGGCCTTCCGCTCCCTCGACCTCGTGCTCGCCATTGCCAATGAGGTAGGCGTGAGGGTGATCATCCCCTTTATCAACAACTGGCAGTGGATGGGCGGCAGACCCCAATACGCGGATTTCAGGGGCAAGGCCAACGACGACTTCTGGAGCGACCCCCAACTCATCAACGACGCCAGGGCTACCATCGCTTACGTCATCAACCGGGTAAACACCGTTACCGGCGCCCCCTATAAAGAAGACAAAGCCATCCTGTGCTGGGAGACCGGCAACGAACTCACCTGCCCCGAATCCTGGACCGCCGAGATGTGCCGCTTTATCAAACAACTCGACGCCAACCACTTGGTCATGGACGGCTTTTTTGCTATCGACGGCATCCCCGTGCGCAAGTCTTCACTGAGCGACCCCCATATCGATATCGTCTCTTCGCACCACTACGAAACCGACCCCGCTAAACTCATGGCGCATATCAACCGCAACCTGGCTATCGTAAACGGCGAAAAACCCTATGTGCTGGGCGAATTCGGCTTTATCAGCAACGGCGCTATGCGGCAGGTGCTCGACCACGTGATTAATACAGGTATGCCCGGCGCCTTGTTGTGGAGTCTGCGATTCCACCGGCGCGAAGGCGGCTTCTACTGGCATTCCGAACCCTCGGGCCACGGGCGCTTCAAAGCCTATCTGTGGCCCGGCTTCGAAACAGGCATGGCCTACGACGAAAAAAATACCCTGGCGCTGATGCGCGAAAAAGCCTATGCAATAAAGGGCGCCCTGCCGCCGCCCCTGCCGCCGCCCGCCCCGCCCAGACTACTACCCATTGCCGAAGTTTCCCGCATATCGTGGCAAGGCGCAGTGGGCGCCGCTGCCTACGACGTAGAAAGGGCCGACACCCCCGAAGGTCCCTGGGAAATCGCAGGATTCAACATTTCTGATGCCGCAGCCCAGTATTTTCCGCTTTTCAACGACCGCACGGCGCAAAAAGGCGCATCGTATTATTACCGAGTGATAGCCAAAAACCAATCGGGGAACTCCAAACCTTCCAACGTAGTCGGCCCTGTAAGTCCCAGCCGCCTTGCCCTGATAGACGAGATGCAGCATTTCGGCGCCATGTATAGCTGGAAAGGCGACCTCTATATCGCCACCGGCAAGGACCGCGAATGCCGCGAAAAACTGTCGCGCCTCCACGGCAAATCGGGCGACCGGGTGACGTATTATATCCCCGAAGGTATCAAGGGTTTTAAGGTGTTCGCTTTTTCAAAAGAACAAAAAAATACGCTCAGCTTTAGCTTTTCTACGCTGGGCGACGACCGCCAGCCCGCCAACCCGGCTTTTATGACTCTCCCCAGCACCCACAATGATTATAAATATTGGCACACTACAATTTATTCGGATACGCCTCCCAAAAATCAAACTTATCACTACCTTGAAATCAAATTTGAAAAAAATACCCAAATCGCCCGGGTGGAAATTTATTATTGAGTGAACTGTGAACTGTGAACTGTGAACTGCACTAAACCCTATCGCTAAACTCTTATTACAGATGAACAACCGCTACCTGATCCCTTTTGCCCTCGTCACCAGCCTCTTCTTTTTGTGGGGCTTGGCCAACAGCCTCAACGGCATCCTCATCAGCCATTTCCAATTGGCGCTCGACCTCAAGCGCTGGCAGGCGGGCTTGATCGACTTTGCTTTTTATCTCGGTTATTTCTGCATCGCCATACCCGCGGGTTTGTTTATGCATAAATATGGCTTTAAAAAAGGTATCCTGCTCGGGCTGGTATTATACGCTGCGGGCGCGCTGCTCTTTTATCCCGCCGCCGAAGTGCGCACCTACGGATTTTTCCTGTTTGCGCTGTTTACCATCGCCAGCGGACTAGCCTTCCTCGAAACGGCGGCCAACCCCTATGTGTCGATACTTGGCGACAGCGGCTCGGCGGAACAGCGCATCAATTTTGCACAGTCATTTAACGGCCTGAGCATCATCTTCGGCCCGCTACTGGGCAGCGTGCTCATCTTTTCCGATCAATCGTATACCAAAGACGACTTGCTGAAGATGCCCATCGAACAAGCCGACGCCATTCGCCTGGCAGAAGCTCAAACCGTGCAGTTGCCCTATATCGGCCTGGCTTGCATCGTGCTGTTGGTAGCCCTGCTATTCTGGATCACCCGCATGCCTGAACCGGTGCAGGAATCTGATTCCCAAAAGCAGGGCTGGCAGGGCATTTTCGGCCATCGCCACCTCACTGGCGCCGTGATCGCCCAGTTTTGCTACGTGGGCGCACAGGCCTGTATTTGGGGCTATTTTATCGATTTCAAACTAACACTTTCTCCCGATACCCACTTTGCCCCGGTAGCCTGGCTGAAGCCCTTTTTCCTTTGGATTTCGGGTAGCGACGGCGGCGAGCTTACCGCCGCGCGATGGGCGGGCTTTCACCTGTCATTCGGTATGCTGCTTTTTATGCTCGGGCGTTTTATCGGCACTTTCCTGATGTCTTATATCAAACCGCCGCGATTGCTCACCGCTTTTGCCGCCATTGCCTTCACGCTGATGCTGGTAGCGATTAACACCAAAGGCCTTACCGCCGTTACCGCGCTGATAGCCGTATTTTTCTTTATGTCAATTATGTTCCCGACTATCTTTGCACTGGGCACCAAAAACCTGGGAGAACAGGTAAAAATAGGCTCTTCGCTGATCATCATGGCCATCGTGGGCGGGGCCCTGCTGCCCCCCATACTTGGCATGCTAGCCGACCGTTTTCAGTACCAACCCGCTTTCCTGATGCCGGCCCTCTGCTTTTTGGTCATCGGCTATTACGGCTGGAAAGGGCATAGGTTGCCTTCGGCCGAGTAGATCCGTTGTAAGTTGTAGGTTGTAAGTTGTAGGGTTGTGCCGTACAACCTACAACCTACAACCTACAACCTACAACCTACAACCCACAACCAGACTATGACAACCACCCACAAAATAACCCTGATATCCCTGGCGCTAGCTGCCTTGAACACCGCTTGTATGTTGCCGAACCCGCTAACTGTCGACGACACGCGCAATCTTATAGAGCCCGACCATCCCCATATCGCGTACCTGGGGCGCTGGGATTTTTCGCGGCCGCTTAGCCCGCGTTGCGCCTGGACTGCCGCCGGACTGGCCCTGCAATTTGAAGGCCCCGACCTGGAATTGTGGCTCGACGCGGCGCCCACCACAGCCGAAGCCCGCCGGAAAAACTACAAATGCTACTTTGCGTATTCACTCGACGGCGGTCCCTGGCTATCATTCGAAGTATCGCGGCAAAACAACCGGCACGTGATCGCCAATGGCTTAACAGATGCGGCCCATACTATCGAATTGCGCAAGCTCACCGAAGCCGGCATCGGCGGTACGGCTACACTCAGAGGTTTATATCTGGCCAAAGGAAAAAAACTGCTGCCCCCACCTGTCCAGGGCGCCAAAAAGATATTGTTTATCGGCGACTCGATCACCTGCGGATACGGCGTATTGGGCGATTCGGCTACCTGCGATTTCTCTCCCGAAACCGAACACGGCATGTTTACTTATGCCGCTCTTGCCGCCCGGGCTTTACAAGCCGAATTCCAGGTGGCGGCTATTTCCGGCAAAGGCATTTACCGCAACTACGGCGGTGATACAAAACGGCTAATGCCCAATTATTTTCCCTATTCGTTGCCTTTTGGTAAAAAAAAGAAATGGAATATAGCAACCTGGACGCCGGATATCATCTGCATCAACCTCGGCACCAATGATTTCGCCAAAGGAATACCCGATCAGGCCGCTTTTACCCTACCCTACCGGCAATTTATCCTGCACCTGCGCGAGTCGTTTCCCCGGTCGGCTATTGTGTTGTTGTCGAGCCCGATGCTTAGCGGCAAGGCCGGCAAGACGCTTATAACCTACCTCGACGACATAAACGCACAATTGCAACACAACGGCACAACAGGCGTGTACCGCTGCAATCTCAGCGTACAGGGCCCGCTGGGCTATGGCTGTGATTACCACCCCAACCAGGTCCAGCAGGAATTAAACGGCAGAGAGTTGACCAGCTTTTTATTGCAATTAAAACTTTAATTTTTTCAAATTTTTATACGCTACCGCAATACCCTCCATAGGCGTGCGCTTGTAGTCTTCCAATTCCACAATAAAATGCGTAACGCCGGCGGCGGGGGCGTGAGCGAATATCTGCTGGAAATCGATGCTGCCTTCGCCCACTTCTACGGTCTCTCGTTTTTCCGTTTTGGCCATATCCTTCACGTGGAAAGAGCAGAAACGCCCCGGGTATTTTTTCAGCCACTCGATAGGGTCTTGACCGGCAAAAACCGCCCAGTACAAATCGAGTTGCAGCGACACCAGTTGGGGGTCCGTATTATCGATGATGTGTTGGTAAATCAACTTATCGCCCGATTGCTGAAATTCGAAATCGTGGTTGTGGTAGCCGAAGCGCATACCCAACTGCTTGCAATATTCGCCGGCTTTGTTCATCGCTTCCAGCAATTGCTTCAATTTATCGCCCTGGCGTTCTTCGGCATTCATCCAGGGGCTGACCACAAATTGCTGCCCCATGACAGCGGCGCTGTCTGCCGCCTTTTTCCATTCATCGGTGAGGGCGCCATTTACAAAATGCTGCGTAGTGAGAGCCAGGTGAGCACTGGGCATAGCAAGCCCGTTATCAGCTAAAAACTGGCGAAATTCTTTGGGCGTTTTGCCCCAAAACTTGCCATTGGCGAAACCAAAACCTTCAATTTCGCGATAGCCCATTTTCCGGATAGCTTTGAGCGTGCCTACGGGGTCCTTTTTCATGTCTTCGCGTACACTCCAAAGTTGCACCCCGATATGCCGTTTGCGGCCCGGCAGCAGCGACGCCGGTATCAACGTTGATAACCCGGCCATCGTCATCGTTTGTGTAAAAGTTCTTCTTGTCATCTTGTTCATGATCGGTCAGTTGTATTTTGATAGCTTAATCCGATTATTAAGTTGGGAAAATACTTCTTTTTAGAAGTTTTGAGTATAAAATTTCCCAAAAATCGCTTTATCAAATTCGCTCCAATTTAACGGGATACGTCCTTCCCGAAGCCCATTGCGGCACATACAGGTTAGTCTCGTCGTCTACGCACACATCGTGGGGGTTGAGGAATGTCATATCGTCGTAGGTGCTGGGGTGCAATACGCCGTCGCGGTATTCGGGCGCCGAGCCGCCGGGAAACGAAACGACCTTGTTGTCGCGGTCTAATACGGCTACCATGCCGTCGTAGCTTCCCCAGGATTGGGTGACCAGAACGGCAAAATAAAGCTGCTCGCCGGCGATTACCGGCCGGCAGATCCAATGCCCCGGCAGGGCAATAGTCTCCAGGTGCCGGCCATCCAGGCTAAACCGCTTGAATTCCTGTTTGCTGCGCGAAGTGATCAGCAATTCAGGCATGGCCGCATTGCGAGTATCAAGGGTGACGCCGTGGCAGCAGTCAAACTGGCCGGGCCCGTCGCCTTTGCCGCCCCAATGCCTGATGTACTCGCCGCCGGCCGAATATTGGATGATATAATTTTCACCATACCCATCAGCTACGTAAAAATCCCCGTTGGGCGCTACCGCCGTCTCCGTAGGCTTAAAAGCTGCCGGCTGGGCATAGATCTGCGGCGGCGCTTGCAGTTCGAGTAAAACCTTTCCGTCCAGCGTGGTTTTGAATACTTTGCCCAGATCGGTATCTGTGATAAATAAAAACTCTTCCGAACCCTCCCTCGCCAGCGTCAATCCGTGTGCGCCCGGCAAATTCAGCGTCCAGGTTTTTATCACTTTACCCGATTTATCATAAACAATGATATTATTTCGGGTATGGTTGGTCAACAAAATCAGTCGCTTATGTTGGTCCATCACCATCTCGTGGCAATCCTTCACAGGAATATCGGCCAAATCCTGTACCCCCCATTGTTTATCTACCAGGTATCGAAATTCGCCATGGCCGACGATATGTCCTTTTTTCTTTTTGGAAGTAGTAATACCAAAAGCGGCATGTGGCGCTATCGAGGCTCCTGCCAACACCACTGCGCTATGTTGCAGAAAGCTGCGACGGTTTTTTCTGGATGCTTTTGCCATCTTAATAGTAAATTTGGATCGTGAATAGTATTTTTATCGAATATCACCCCGCAATATAGCGCATAATGAGAATACACGATAAATCCAATCCCAGCACTTATCTGCCTGCCGACGACCGCTACGATGCGATGAAATACAACCGCTGCGGCCGCAGCGGCATCCTGCTGCCGGCGGTCTCGCTCGGCTTATGGCACAATTTCGGCTTTGTTGACGTACTCGAAAATGGCCGGAAAATTCTGCGCAAAGCTTTCGACCTCGGCATCACCCATATCGACCTGGCTAATAACTACGGCCCTCCTTTCGGCTCGGCAGAAGAAAACTTCGGCACGATGATGCGCCTCGACTTCCTGCCCTACCGCGACGAAATGTTCATCGCTACTAAAGCCGGATTCGATATGTGGCCCGGCCCCTACGGCAACCTGGGCTCGCGCAAATACCTGATAGCCAGCCTCGACCAGAGCCTGCGCCGCATGAAACTCGACTATGTGGATCTCTTTTACCACCACCGCCCCGACCCCGATACGCCCCTCGAAGAAACGATGATGGCCCTCGACCAGGTGGTGCGCCAGGGAAAAGCCCTGTACGTGGGTATCTCTAACTACCCCCCCAGCCAAGCCGCCCAAGCTGCTGATATTCTGCGCCAACTTGGCACGCCTTGCCTCATCCACCAGGCCAGGTATTCGATGTTTGACCGCTGGGTGGAAGACGGCCTGCTCGATACCCTGCATGCCAACGGCATCGGCTGTATCGCCTTCTCGCCACTGGCACAAGGGCTGCTCACCGATAAATACATCTACGGCATCCCCAAAGACTCCCGGGCCGGTAAACCCATGACTTATTTGCAGGAAACGCAGGTAATGGAAAAAATTCCCAAAATAAAAGCCCTCAATGACCTGGCGCAACAACGCGGCCAACAACTCTCCCAAATGGCGCTGGCCTGGGTGCTGCGCGACTCTCGTGTGACTTCGGTGCTCATCGGCGCCAGCTCGGTAGCCCAACTCGAAGAAAATGTGGCCGCACTGGCCAATGCTCAGTTCAGCGCTGAGGAGTTGGAGGCGATTGCAGGGGTTTTGAGAGGGAGGGAGTGAGAGAGTACCGATAACCTACGACTGAATACTTGATCTAAGTAACCATAAACTAAATCACCCGACTATGAAAAATCGTTTCAAAACCACCTTGGGCATCTGCCTGTTGGCATTGACGCCCTTATTTGCCATTGCCCAAACCGACATGGCAGCCAAACTCGACAACTACCTGAAAAGAGCCGAAGCCGCCGGGTATTCCGGTTCCGTGCTGGTAGCCGAAGGCGGCAAAGTCATCCTGGCCAAGGGCTACGGCATGGCCGACCCCGAAGCCGGCCGCCGCGAAAGCGACTCTACTTTTTTTAGCATTGGCTCCATTACCAAGCAATTTACCGGCGCTGCTATTTTAAAATTAGAGATGCAGGGTAAACTCAAAGTCAGCGACCCGCTGTCCAAATTTTTCCCACAAGCCCCGCCCGACAAAGCATCCATCACCCTGCACCAACTGCTCACCCACGGCGCCGGATTCCCGGGCGCTATCGGCGACGACTACGAATTGCTCGCCGCCAAGGCTTTTGCCGACCGCGCTATGCAAACCAATTTGCTCTTCGAACCCGGCAAAGGCTACGAATACTCCAACGTGGGCTATAGCCTGCTGGGCATTATTGTCGAAATGTTATCCGGTCAATCGTATGAACAATATTTGTCGCAACACATTTTCAAATCCGCCGGCATGAACCGCACGGGTTACCTGCTGCCCGGTTTCAAAAAAGACCAGCTCGGCGTGGGCTACCGCGACGGAGAGCGCTGGGGTACCGCCCTCGACCACCCCTGGCTGCCCGACGGCCCCGGCTGGCACCTGCGCGCCAACGGCGGCATTATCTCTAACGTCCACGATATGTACAAGTGGTTTCTGGCGCTGCAAGGCGATAAAGTATTGTCGCAAGCCGCGCGCGACAAATACTTCGCCCCCCACAACCGCGAAGGACAAGCCGACAGCCACTACGGCTACGGTTGGGTAATCATGGACATGCCCGAAGGCCGCTTCATCCAGCACAACGGCGGCAACGGCGTGTACAACGCCTTCATGGGCTTTTTCCCCTCGCTGGGCCGCTGTATCATCGCCTCGAGCAACGCCAACAACAAAATCTCCGACGATATTGCCCAGCGAATCAACGCCTATCTCACGGGCAACGTCATCGAAGCCGACCCCGAACAACTCCGCAAGTGGACGGGAACATACAAACTGCCCTCCGGGCAAACCTTCGACCTGCAGTTTGACGAAAACGACCAGCTCCAGGCCTTCTTTGAAAACCACGACGCCCTGCTGGCCCTGTCCGCAGACGGTACGGAAGACCCCGCCCTCACCGAAGCCTTAGATGCCCGCACCAAAGCTGCGATGGAAGGCATTTTCCGGGGTGAATACGGGCTGTTGGCCAAGGCTTTCGGCGAACAGGAAGGGGAAGTAAAGCAGAGAGCCGAACCCTATTGGAGAGAATTACAAGATCAACTGGGCCCTTACCAATCAATAACGGTATTGGGCACCGTAAACCGCTCCAAAATGGGCTTGCAACTCACTTTTGCAAAAATAAACTTCGAACGCGGCGCCCTCTACCGCATGTGCGTATGGGAAGGCGAGCTAATGACCAATGTGCGGGATATGAAACGCCCCGATAAGGTGTACGACTACCAGGGCAATGCGACTTTTGCTTCGCCAAATACGCCCTGCAATCTTCACTTCCACACCGCACCTAATGGCGATGTGGTACTGACTATCGGTTATCCCAATTGGAAGGCGGAAGCGGTGAAAGAGTGACTGTGCGACTGTGCGACTGTATGACTGACTGCTAACTGCTAATAGCTAACTGCTAATAGCTGACTGCTAACCGCTAAACGTCGATAAATCCCGCAAGCAGGTCGGAGACTTTTGGTGGGAACGATACTAAGGATATCTTTGTTATACAATTTAAGCGAAGTGCCACTTCATCAAAATAATATACATCGCCGGCAAGGCATTGGACACACAATGGATACAAAACGCAGGAACATGTTTCGCCCCCGATTGAATACGGCGCCTATCAAGTCGCTGAGATTTCAACGCATCATCCGCTTTCCAAAGATGATGTTGTGGGCTATGTTTATGGAAGGCGTGGAGACCAAGCAGATGATCCATACGTTTGTGCGCGAAGGCAGAGGCAAGCTCATCATGTCGACAGCCGATAAGCGCCCGACAGCTGAAGAAATGCACCGCGCTAAAGCCCAACTCAAAGATATCCCCAAATTTTTACCCTTTTTTGTCATTATCGTGGCGCCCGTACCCGGTGTGACGGAAAGCTATGTTTTTCTTGCCATCACCCTCGAAAAATGGCTGGGCCACAAGATCAGCTTGCTGCCCAGCCATTTCAGGGATCTTTTTAATGCCCCGAAGGAGGAGGATGTTTGATTTGCTAATTTGCTAATTTGCTAATTTGCTAATTTGCTAATTTGCTAATTTGCTAATTTGCTAATTTGCTAATTTGCTAATTTGCTAATTTGCTAATTTGCTAATTTGCTAATTTGCTAATTTGCTAATTTGCT
>Ga0209573_1005445_pt1 | contig 11479 bp, 9 predicted proteins | sample TNRBio252014_DNA_FD_185870 | JGI IMG/M metagenome (GOLD analysis project Ga0209573, IMG submission 185870) | Wastewater treatment Type I Accumulibacter community from EBPR Bioreactor in Madison, WI, USA - TNR Reactor_6/25/2014_ DNA (SPAdes)... | ecosystem: Engineered > Bioreactor > EBPR >...
GCCTCTCGCTCGAACTCGGGCGGCGGTGTGGGGATGCGGATGTGGCGACCGCCTTCGAGCCGGATCGCCGCCACGTCGCCGACGAAGGCGACGTCGTCGAGTTGCCAGACGAGATGATGGCGCGCGTGGCCGGGCGTGTCGTGGGCCGTGAAGCTCAGGCCGGCGACCTCTACGACCTCGCCGCCGTTGAGCGCACGCACCCGTTCGGCCGGCGACGGCAGATAGGGCCCCCAGAGCACATCCATCTGATCGCCATAGATCCGGGTCGCGCTGGCGAGCAGCTTTTCGGGCGCAACCAGGTGCGGCGCGCCAAAAGCGTGGACGTAGATCTCGGCGCCCTGCTGCGCCCACCAGCCGGCAGCACCCGCGTGGTCGAGATGGATGTGAGTGAGCAGCACATGGCCGATATCGGCCGGCGTGAGCCCATGCGCTTGCAGACCCTGTTTGAGCGCCGGCAATGTCGAACCGGCGCCGCACTCGATCAAGACGTTGCCTTGCGGGCCACGCACGAGAAACGCGGCGACGGCGCGCGGCGAGCCGCGGAAGTGGAGGTCGACGATATGGATGGGCGCAGAGGTCATGGGGTGATCGCTTCCGCAGGCTGGTGGTTGACGTCAACGCATTGTACCGGTCCGGGCCGAATCTAGGGATTTTTCCTACTTTACGATTCGCGAGCTATGTTATACTTATTTCGTATCCGTTTGTGGGTTGGGTTTGCCTGTCTTGCGTTCGTTCGTTCGCCGCCGATAGTCACGTCCGCCCCCGTTCACCTGGCATGAGGAGCCAAAAACAAGATGGAAGCACGTTTGTACGTCGGCAATTTGCCCTATTCGACGACTGAGGAGGAGTTGCGCGATCTCTTCGCGCAAGCCGGCGAAGTCAAATCGGTGGCCGTGATCAAGGATCGCGACAGCGGCCGCTCGAAGGGCTTCGCGTTTGTGGAGATGGGCAGCCAGGCGGATGCGGAAGCGGCGATCGCGCGCTTCAACAACGCCCCGCTCGGGAACCGCAACCTGACCGTGAACATCGCCCGCCCGCGCGAGGATCGTCCCCGCGACTTCGGCGGTGGCGGCGGTGGCTTCGGCGGCGGTGGTGGTGGCTTCGGTGGCGGCCGCGGCGGCTTTGGCGGCGGTGGTGGTGGTGGCCGTGGCGGCGATCGCCGCCGTGGTGGTGGCGACCGCGATCGCCGCCGTTTCTAAACCCAGACCTTCCACGATCGACAACAACGGGGCGGCCCATGGCCGCCCCGTTTTGCTTTCGCGTGTGGTGCCGTTTCTGCGTCAACGAACCGATCCATATCGAGCAGTGCGCGAAGATCGCGACGGCGATGGCCGCGCATTCCGGTCGGCGCACCGACGTGATCGGCTGGCAGATCGACCACGGGTACCACCGCGTGCGCTACTGCCAGCGCTGGTTGCTGAGCCTACGCATGGGCCCAGCGGCGCTTCCTTTCGTGCGTGCACGCGCAGCCGGCATTCATCAAATCGTAATGCGGGCGGGGTACACTCCGGCCCATGTTCGATTCCCTGTTTCGCCGGCACAAGGATCATGTGCTCGCGCCGCTGCTGCACCTGGTCGGAGCGCTGAGCCCCAACCAGATCTCGCTGCTGGCCTTTGTGTTTGGCGTTGCTGCAGCCGGGCTGGCGGCGGCCGGGCAGTGGCCTCTGGCTCTCGCGGCCTGGTTGGTCAATCGCCTGCTCGATGGGCTCGATGGCACGCTGGCCCGTCAGCGCGGCAAAACCTCGGATCTTGGCGGCTACCTCGACATCGTCCTCGACTTTGCGGTCTATGCCGCGATCCCATTTGGGGTGGCGGTCGGCGGTGGGTCGACCGTCGAGCGACTACTCGCACTGGGCGCGCTGCTTGCCGCGTTCTACGTCAACGCGGCGTCGTGGATGATGCTCAGCGCCATCCTCGAGAAACGCGCGCAGGGCGCGGCGGCGCGTGGCGAGCCAACCACGGTGACGATGCCACCGGGCGTGGCCGGCGCCGTGGTCACGTTCGTGATCTACACCGGGTTCCTCCTCTGGCCGGCCGGGTTCCTGCCGTTGGCTTATGGCCTGGCTCTGCTCTGCTCAATCTCGATCGGGCAGCGTATCGCCTGGGCGGTCAGCCGCCTCGAGCCGGCGCGCGTCACGCGCACCCGCGGCGAACACGATTGGCCCGTGATCGTCGTCGGTGGCGGTGCGGCAGGGTTGGCTGCAGCGAACGCGCTCGAGCGCCGGGGCGTCGAGGCCCTGGTGCTCGAGAAGCACGCTGTGGGCGGGGTATGGACCCAGCATTACGACTCGCTCAAGCTCAACACCCATCGCGACGCCTCCGCCCTGCCCGGTGTGAGGATGCCCAGAGGGTTTCCGTGCTTCCCAACGGGCGCACAGGTCTCGGAATACCTGGCCCACTATGCCAGGGCGCAACGGCTGAGGGTCCGCACGGGCGTGGCCGTTTGCCGGGTTGAGCCTGACGGCGACGGCTGGCGGGTGACGACCAATGCCGGCGAGTATCGCTGTGACGATCTGGTGATGGCCACCGGGATCTGGTCGCAGCCAGTTTCAGACGTCCTGCCAGGTCAGGATACGTTCGGCGGGGAGCTGTTGCACAGCCGCGACTACCGCAACCCCGACGCCTACGCCGGGAGGCGCGTGCTCGTCGTCGGCATCGGCAACTCGGGCGCCGAGATCGCGGCCGAGCTCGGCGAGGCCGGCGTAGCGACCTGGATCGCTGTGCGCGGCGGCGTAACCTTTGTCGAACGTCCGGGTTCGGGGCTCGAGATGTCGCTGGTGAGCGCGGCTTTGAGGCATGGGCCGCGCCCGATCGTCGAACGGGTGCTCGGCTGGCGCCGGACCGACTTCAGCGCCATCGGGCTGCCGCGCCAGCGAGCGCCCGAGTCCGAGATCTACCCGGTGGTCGGCTACCGGCTGCCCGATGCCGTGCGCGCCGGCCAAGTGCAGGTGGTGGGCGCCGTGGCCGAACTGACCTCGACCGGCGCACGACTTGCGAGCGGCGAGACGCTCGACGTCGATGCCATCATCCTGGCGACCGGGTATCGCCCGGCGCTCGGGCCGGTGGCCGGGTGGTTCGAGCTCGTCGATGGTTGGCCCGTCCTTGAGGGATTCCGCTCGACCCGGCATCCGCGGCTGTATGGCCTCGGGTATCGCTACTCTGGCTTCGAGGGCTGGCTGCAATCGATCGGGCGTTACGCCGAGCAAATGGCGGAGCAGCTATGCCAAAACCGATCGTCCTGATTACGGGTAGCAGCGGCGGACTGGGTCGGGCGCTGTGCGCGGCCTTCGCTGCCCGCGGCGCCGACGTCATCGCGCACGCTCGCCATGGCTCGGACGCGCCTGCGGGGTTCCCGGTCGTGATCGCCGACCTCGCCGGGGCCGGCGCCGCCGATCAGGTCTTGGCCCAGTTGCGCGCCCTTGGGCGAACGCCCGACATCGTAGTGCACAACGCCGCAGTCGGCTGGTACGGCGCGCCGGATGCGCTCGACGCGGAGCGGTTGGATCAGCTGCTCGACGTGAACGTCTGGGCCCCGATCGCGCTCACCCAGGCGCTGCTGCCAGGGATTCGGGCCAGACGCGGGGCAATCGCGTTCGTCAGCTCGATCGCCGCCACAGTGCCGGCGCCCGATTATGCCGCCTATGCCGCGACCAAGGCCGCGCTGGACGGTTTCGCCCGGAACCTTCGGATCGAGCTCGCCGGCGCCGTCGCCGTGCTCTCGCTCTGGCCGGGCGGGATCCAGACCGGCATGCATGCCCGCAGCGGCGTGCCCGACGCGCTGGCTGCGAGCTGGCGTCTGGCCGGGCCCGCGAGCGCCGCGGCCGACATCGCGCGGCTGGTGCTGACCCATAGGGCCGGCGCCATCGGTGTCGGGCCGACGCTGTTGCGCTGGGCCGGGCATCAGGCCGAGGACCTGGTCGATGCGCTGGCGCCGCGGCCACGTGCGGCGCGGGTCGGTTCACCGCCGGCGGGCGGGGCCGGCCGACGTGTCTTGATCACGGGCGCCGCCGACGGGATCGGACTGGCGCTCGCCCGGGCCTATATCACAGCGGGCGCACGCGTCGTCGGGGTGGATTTCGACAAGGCGCGCGCTTTGGCGGCCGAGGCCGAGCTCGGCGACCGGTTGCGGATCATACACGCGGATCTCGCGGCCCCAGACCGGCTCGACGCGTTGGCGGCCGAGCTGGCCGCGCTCGGGCCGTACGATGTGTTGATTCAAAACGCCGGGATCAACGCGGTCGGCGCGTTCGAGACCAGCGACCTCGCGACGCAACGACGGGTCTTCGACGTCAACCTGCGTGCGCCGCTACGCCTGACCACGGCGCTGCTGGCTGCGCGCGCCGGTCGGGCCGGGGCGTGTTGGGTCTTTCTCTCGTCGCTCTCGCACTACGCGAGTTATCCCGGAGCGGTTGTGTATGCTGCGACGAAGGACGGGGTCGCCCACTATGCGCGCTCGCTGGACGCTGCGTTACGCGTGGCCGGGATGCGTGCGCTCCGTGTCCACCCGGGCCCGACGCGGACGGCCCATGCGGCCCGCTACAGCCCGGACAATCGGCGCGAAGCCCGGAGGATGCCGCCGGCCGAGCTGGCCGCCCGAATCGTGGCGGCCGCGGCGAGCGGCCAGCGGGTGCTGATCCCGGGGATGAGCAACCGCCTCTTCGCGCTAGCGGGGCGCTGGGTTCCCGGGCTGGTCGAGCCGATCATGAAGCGCGCGCTGCTCGATCGGCTCGAACGCCGCTGAGCCGTTCAGGCCTGGCTCGGGGAGCAGCCACAGCCGTTCGGCGGGGAGCCCCAACCCACCGACCGTGCCGGGCGTCGGCACAGGGTCGTCGGCGCCGAGCTGTGCCTCCAGCCGGCACGCGCCGACCTTGACGATCAGGCGCCGGGCGGCGCCAAGGTCGACGATGCGCTCGACCTTTCCCAGCACTTCGTTACAGCGGATCGTCCGGCCGCGCTCGGGCCCGAGCCAGCGCACGGCCTCGGGCCGGATCGTGGCCACGACCGGGCCATCCGCGCAGCGGGCGTCGGCAACGGCCAGTCGGCCGAGGTCAGTCTCCAGCACGCCGCCGCGAAGCTCCCCCGAAACGAAGTTCACGCCGCCAAAGAAGCGCGCGACGGCACGGCTGACCGGTCGGTCGAAGAAATCACGCAGTGCGCCGTGCTGCGCCAGGCGGCCGTCGAAGAGCACGGCGATTCGGTCGGCAAGCAACGCCGCGTCATGCTGGTCGTGCGTCACAAGCACGGTCGTCAGACCGAGATCGTCATGCAGCTCGCGGATCAGGCCGCGCATCTCGTCGCGCAGGTGCGGGTCGAGGCTCGAGAGCGGCTCGTCGAGCAGCAGCACGCGTGGCCGAATCACAAGCGCGCGCGCCAGCGCCACGCGCTGCGCCTGCCCACCCGAGAGCTCGCGTGGGCGGCGGCGCTCGAGGCCCTCCAGCTGCACTCTGGCCAGGATCTCGGTCACCGCGCGCCGGATCTCGGGCTCAGACTGTTTCTGCGCGCGCAGACCAAAGGCGACGTTCTCAAAGACCGAGAGATGCGGGAACAGCAGCGGCTGCTGGAAGACCATCACGGCGCCGCGGCGCTCAGCCGCCGTATCGAGCACCGAGTGGCCATCGAAACGCACATCGCCGACCGTCGGACGAAGCAGGCCCGCGAGCAGGCGTAGGGTCGTCGTTTTTCCGCAGCCTGAGGGCCCCAGCACGGCGGCCAATTCGCCCGAGCCGATCTCGAGCGAAAGATCGGCCAGCGCCGGATGGGCGTCGTAAGTGTAGGTCAGATGCTTGAGCTCAACGTGTGTCATGGGATAGTCGCGACTGGATCCTCACGCGATGCGGCCGCCGCCGGCCGGCGCGCCGGCCGTTCTCGAGAGCCGGATGGCTGCGCCAAGGACGACGAAAGCCGGGACCAGGAGCACCAGCGACAAGGCCGCAGCGAGGGCGTGATCGCCGCTGGCGACGAAGGCCAGCAACAGCATTGGCAGAGTCATCACTGCTCCGCCGCCGATCAACAGAGTCACAAGCACCTGGCTCCACGAGATCAAGAACGCGTACAGGCCGGCGACCAGCAGGCCGGGCAGGATCAGCGGCAGCGTCACGGCGCGAAACCGCAACCATGGTCCGGCGCCGAGCGTGCGCGCCTGTTGCTCGAAGCTCGCGTCGTAGTTTGAGAAGACTCCGACCAACGTGATCACCACGTACGGCAAAACGGGCACAAGATGCGCCAGCGCAACCCCGAGCCAGTGGTCGACCAGCCCGACCCGGAGAAAAGTCGCGTGCAGACCAAAAGCCGCGGCCTGGGGCGGCACGATGGCAGGCAGCACAAAGACCATGTGAGCCAGACCGCGTCCGCGAAAACGGCCGAGCGCGAGCGCGCGCCCGGCCGGCAACCCCAAAGCCACAGCCGCAAACGCGACCACCAGCGCCAGGCTCAGGCTATTGAACAGCGCCTGGCCGACACGCGCTCCCGGGCTGACGAGATACGACCAGGCCCGATCACCCCAGATCGTCGGCAACGGCGCCGGATACAACCAGCTTCCTGCGAATGGCCAGATCAGCAGCGGGACGAATGGCACAGCCCAGATCACGACCACGACCAGCCAGAGCAGGCGACGCGAGCGTGCGCTCATGGTGCCGTGCTCCGCCGCCTGACGCGGCCGATCACCCAGCGCACCGCGAAGGCCACCACGATCACGGCATCCAGACCGCGCTCGAACGGCGCGAACAACGCCGCGCCGTAGCGTCGATCCCAATAACTGATCGGCGCCGGAAAGCGCAGGCTCCAGTCGAACGGGAAGAGCAACAGCGGCCCGTCGTCGCGATGGGTAAGGATGTCGACGCCCGCATGCAACGCGCAGCCGGCCAGGAACCAGAGCGCAACGATCCCCCACGGCCGACCCGAGCGAGCCGCCCAGGCCCCGATCCCGGCCAATGCCAGGAGGGTCAGCGGCGCATGCAGCACGTTATGCGAGATAACCCAGAGTGGATCCGTGAAGTAAAGCGTGTCGTAGCGTGCGCCAAACACATGCTCGGCGGGCGCAGGCACACCGAGCAACCACGGTGCGGCGTAGTAGTTCCAGCCGATGTAGGCGACGCTGAGCACGTACAACGGCAGATCCGGCGCCACCGAGCCGACGAGTAGGGCCAGGGTGTGCGGGCGGGCGCCCCGTGCCTTGAGCAGCGCGTCGGCGGCCGCGGTCATCAGGAAGTGCGAGGGCGTCATCATCGGCGCGGCCCGCCCTCTTCAGCGAGACGGCGCTGCAGCCACCAGCCACCAGCCGCCACCACGCCGGTCACGACCGCGATCAAGAGCGAAAGCGCCAGGGCCTCCGGGCGACGATCGAGATCGACCGCCACGTAATCCCGATAGGCCAGCACCGCCAGTGCTGAGGGATAGCGTTGGCCCAAGAGCAGCGGGACCTCGAAGCCGCCGAAGGTGTACGCGAACACCAGGGTCGCGGCGCCGATCAGGGCCGGCCGCAGCAGCGGCAGGGTCACGGCAGAGAAACGGTGCCAGGGCGACGCGCCAAGCGTGCGCGCCGCCAGCTGGTAATCGGGGTCGATCGACTGCAGCGCAGCCCACACGCTGACGGCGACGAAGACCGTGGACTTCCAGACGTATTCGATCAGGATCCCGGCGCCGAGCGGGTCGTGGGTCAGGATCGGGAAGTCGGCGGGGCGATCGATCCAACCCAGAGATGTCCCCAGGCGCGCAAGCCAGCCGCTCTGCGTGAAGAGTAGCAGGACCATCACCGCGCCGACGGCGTGGGGCACCGGGAGGTTGAGCTGCGCCAGGTAGCGTGTGACACCTCGGCCCAGCACGCTGTCGTGCAGGGCCAGGGCGACAAGCAGGCCGAGGATCAGCGAGGCCAGGGTCGAGACGGCGGCCAGCCAGGTCGTAAAAGTCAGCGAGGGCCAGAAAGACGGCTCAGCCAGGACGGCGCGGTAGACGTCCAGCGAGAGGACGGCGCGCCCAAGCGCCGGCCAATAGCCCAGGCTCTGGACCAGCGCCAGAAGCAGACCACCGCCGAACAATGCGGCGATGGTGAGCAGCGCTGGCAGCAGGCCGAGCCACGGGGGAAGCCGCATCGATCAGCGCTCCAGCACCTGTTCGATCCAGCCGGCTTCGATTGCGCTCAGCCAGGCGGCCTGCAGCTCGGGCAGACGTCGGCTCGCAAGCTCGGCGTCGCTGAGCGTCGCCGGGCCGCGCGGCAGTTCGTTGAAGCGCGCCGCCCAATCAGCCGGCAAGAGCGCCGGATCGAGGACGGTCAGATCGCCCCACCCTTCGGGGTCAGCCTTGCTCAGCTGCAGCTCGGGCGAGAGCAAGGCGTTGGCGACCACCATCGCGCCGGCGCGATCGGTTGCGTTGAACGAAATCGCCACATAGTGGGTGTTCGCGATCGTGCCTTCGTCGAAGACATACGTGCGAGTCGTCGCCGGATAGCGGCCCTGAGCGATCAGGCTGGAGGCCTCGGCCGGGTTGTAGGCCATGTCGAAGTCGATCTCGCCATTGGCGAACAGGTCCTGCATCTGCGCGCGGCTTTCGGGATAGGTCTGGCCGCCCCGCCACAGGCTCGGTTCGAGCGCCTGCAGCGCCCCGAAGCACGGCTCCACATGCTGGTCGAAGACGGCTGCGTCGAACGCGCCCAGCAGACGTTCGTACCCCCCGGCGACGTGGTAGCACACGTGGCGGACAAAAGCGCTGCCGGTGAAATCCGGCGGGGCGGCGTAAGCGAACCGCCCGGGGTTGGCCGCGATCCATTCGAGCAGCGCGGCCATGGTGCGCGGCGGCTCCGGCGTGCGTGCGCTGTCGTAGATCATGACGAACTGGGCCTTGCCATAGGGCGACTCGTAGCCGTCGACGGGATAGCCGAAGTCGTTGGCGACGCTCGGGTCGTCGCCGTTGACGAATGCGGCATTGGGCAGAAACTGGGCCCAGGGCCCATACGCCAGATCACCCTCGCGCAGCGTGCGGAAGTTCTCGCCGTTGACCCACATCAGATCGACCGAGCCGTCGCTACGCCCGGCCTGCTTCTCGTTGAGCACCTTGTTGATGAACTCCGGCGCGTCGCTCACGGGCACGAGGTTGAGCGTGACATCGTACTCGGTCTTGACCAGCTCGGCCACCGGGCCCGTCACCCAGCGATTGATCACGTCGCTGCCGCCCCACATGTAGAAATCGACGGTCTGGCCACGAGCCTCGGCCAACACATCGGCCCAGGCCTTGCCCTCATATCCGGGCGGCGTCCGTGGGGCCGAGCCATCGAGCGCCTGCGTCGCGGGCGATTGGGTTGGCGGCGCGACGGGGGGTTGTGGGTTCGACGGTGCGCAGGCCGAGAGCATCAGAGCAAACAGCGCAGCGAATCGCAGGCGATTCTTCACAGAGCCTCCTTAGCGGCGTTGCCAGGCCAACCAGCGGGTGGCCAGCGATTTGAACCACGGCGTCAGCCGGGTGCGATTGTAAGCGTCGGCGGCGCGGCGGATCGCTTCGGCCAGCGTCGGGTAGGGATGGATCGTGGCCGCCACCCCGAGCAGGCCGATCTTGTTGGTGATCGCCAGCGAGAGCTCGCCGATCAGATCGCCGGCGTGCGGACCGACGACCGTGGCACCCAGGATCTTGTCGCTCCCGGCGCGGACGTGCACGCGAACAAATCCCTCAGAGACGCCGTCCGCATGTGCGCGATCGTTCTCGGCCAGCGGCACCGTGATCGTCTGCACCTTCAGACCCCGGGCTTCCGCCTCGCGCTCGTAGAGCCCGACATGGGCGACCTCGGGCTCGGTGTATGTGGCCCACGGCACAACCAGGTTGCTCCAGCGCCGGTTGCCGAGAAAAAGCGCGTTCTGGATGACCAGCCGCGCCGAGAAGTCGGCGGTGTGCGTGAAACGCGCACGCAGCGCCACATCACCGGCGGCGAAGATGTTCGGATTGGTGGTGCGCATGAAATCGTCCACCGTGATCCCGTTCTTGGTGGCCTCGACCCCGACCGTCTCAAGGCCGAGGCCTTCGACGTTCGGCGCGCGGCCGGCCGCGACCAGGATCGCGTCGACGGACAGGCGTCCGCCGGCGTGGACGACGACCTTCTCGTCGCCCTGCACTTCGATGCGCTCGATCCGGGCGTTGAGCACAAGCGAGACCCCGTCGGCGATCAGCGCGTTCTGCACGATCTCGGCGGCGTCGACGTCTTCGAGCGGCAAGACATGATCGGTCATCTCGAAGACCGTGACGGAGACGCCGAGCCGTTGAAGCGCCTGCGCCAACTCGCAGCCGATCGGCCCGCCCCCGATCACGGCGAGGCGAGCCGGCCTCTCAGTCAGCGAGAAAAGCGTCTCGTTAGTCAGATACCCGGCCTCGGTAAGCCCCGGGATCGGCGGAGCCACCGGGCGCGTGCCCGTGGCGATCACGGCCTTCTTGAATCGCAGCACCTGGTCGCCGGCCTGCAGCGTGTCGGGCCCAGTGAAACGCGCCGCGCCGAAGAACACGTCGACGCCGGCGCCGCTGTAGCGTGCTGCTGAGTCGACGGGACTGATGTCGGCGCGCACGGCCCGGACCCTTGCCATGACCGCCGCGAAATCGACCTCGACGCCCGATACGTTAACGCCGTAACGCTCGGCCTTGCGCGCATCGGCCGCCGCCTTTGCGGCGCGCAGAAGCGTCTTGGAGGGCACGCAGCCCACGACGAGGCAGTCGCCGCCCATCAGGCTACGCTCGACCAGCGCGGCCTTTCCACCCAGCCCGGCCGTGCCTATGGCCGAGATCAGGCCGGCTGTTCCGGCGCCGATCGCCACGAGGTTGTACCGCGTCGCGGGCGTGGGTGAGCGCCAGGCCTCGGGCCGAACGTTCGAAATCAGACGGCGGTCGTTATCGTCGACGAGTGTGAAGGTGGTCATAGTGATGGGTGGCAGGGGTCAGGCGTCAGGCGTCAGCGCGGGGCCCGCGGTGACTGTGGATTCGGCGCGTTGGCGGGCGGCCGTGGCGCGGGCTTCGCGGGCACGTACCCAGCGCGACAACAGGAGGCTGACGATGAGCATCACGGCCCCCAGGATCAGATTGGCCGGGTCGAGACGCGGGAGATCCCCGGTGAAATCGCCCTGGATCGCCGCACCAAAGGAGACCACGGCCAGGCTACCCGGCAGGCTGCCCAAAGCGGTGCCCATAAGAAAACCGCGGAACGATACGCCGAGAAACCCTGCCAGGTAGCCGATGAGATCGTAAGGCGCAAATAACAGGCGCAAGATCAGGACCGTCTCGAAGCTTCGCGCCCGCATGCGGTCGGCGTAGGGCGCCAGCGGGCCAACATCCTGAATGAGACCCCGCCCAAGCAGCCGCCCGGCGAGGTAGGCCACGGCAGCCGAGACGTTGCCCGCGACGATGGTGTAGAACAGCCCCCAGTACGGGCCAAAGAGGTAACCGCCGGCGATGGTCAAGAACGTCGCCGGGAAGAACAACAATGGCCGGACGGCGTAGATGGCGATGTAAATGG
>Ga0209573_1005446_pt1 | contig 11478 bp, 9 predicted proteins | sample TNRBio252014_DNA_FD_185870 | JGI IMG/M metagenome (GOLD analysis project Ga0209573, IMG submission 185870) | Wastewater treatment Type I Accumulibacter community from EBPR Bioreactor in Madison, WI, USA - TNR Reactor_6/25/2014_ DNA (SPAdes)... | ecosystem: Engineered > Bioreactor > EBPR >...
CGATGGAAGGGGGCAGGTATGATGCGGCGGCTGTGTATTTGAATGACTTATATGATTACGAGAACGATGGTTTTATAGGTTATGGGTCGTGGGCGTTCGGGCTGGCGTTGGAGGATTGGATGCGGGCGAATGATAAGGGTGGCTTATTGGAAGGCTTGCAGGCGCGAACGGTTGTACGGGAGTATGTGCGGACGGAGGCACACCTGTACGGGTCTTCGCGTTTGGGGATGGATACGAAGGAGGTTATTTTACGGAAATTTAACGCAAAACAGGTGTGGAATCCGTTTACGGAGTCCGTATTGTGCCTATCTTGGGAAATTATACCTGAAAACGTGGAGACGCATCAATATAGCCAATATCGAGGCAACAAACGGTATGAACTATCCAACCACTTAGGGAATGTACTGGCAGTCATCAGTGATAAATTGTTACCGAATGCTACTTATGTGCAGGGGGGAAATACGGAATATGGTACAAAAAATCATCTGTTTGTAGCGGATGTGGTGAGTGCGACGGATTACTACGCCTTTGGGATGGTCATGCCCGGGCGTACTTTTGAGGTTGCCGGTGCGTACCGTTACGGATTTAATGGAAAGGAAAAGGAGGACGGAATTAACATTGATAACTACGACTTCGGTGCAAGAATCTATGACGGTAGAGTGGGGAGATGGTTGAGTCTTGACCCAAAAGCACAAAAATATCCCAGTCATAGTCCTTATGTTGCCTTTGATGATAACCCTATTTATTACGTTGATCCTACTGGAGAAGAACCTGCACCTAAGAATGGCAGATTAATATTGTATAGTTATTACAATCGTATTCCGGGAGAGATGGAGACCTTTAAAAACGCGGGTAATAATTTAGCAAAAGAGTATAGTAGCAGTGCAATTGCTGTAACGTCAGGGAAAGATATTGTAAGAAATATCAACGCTCAGGAAAATGGAACAATAAAGGCATTAGATATTATTGCCCATGGTGGATCGGGCGGTATTTATTTTAAGAGGGATAACCATGGTGATCCTGATCCATATCAGAATAAAAGGAACTTGTATCCTACTAAAGATATTAGGGTTGCAGATCAAGGTGGCGAAGTTGAAAAGGAAGTAGAAGGTTATAGGCTTAATTGGAGCGTTGCGTTAAAAGATTATACGTTGATACCAGCAAAAAATAAGGTTATGTATAACCAAAATAGTGCATCATTTGAAGAAATTAATTATGCAAAATTCTCCAATGATGCTATTGTAGAATTTCATGCTTGTGGTACAGCAGAAGGTGAGCAAAATCCTGCTTTAGTTTTATCAAAAAACTTATATCAATCTGGTAAAACAGAGGCAATAGTTATCGGACATTGTGGAGGTGCTTGCCCTATTCAAGAGCAAGGTAAAGAGGATTATCGTAGACTTAACAGAGCAGTATACCATAATGGTAAAAAAATTATGGATTGGAATAAAGATGGAGAAATTCCTCGTGCTGAAATTGATAAGGCACTCAAAGAATCAAACCAACCACCAAAGTCAAATTAAATTTATTAGCAGATGAATGAAGTTAACTCAATTTTAGTATTTCTTTTCGCACTGGTGATATTTACATATGGGTGCAGAAACAAGACAACGGCACAACTGGAGGAATCGTTTCTGGATTCTAGTCGAGTTGTTAAAGCATATATATCAACTGTAAAACCATATGGTATTCTTGGTAAAGAATACGACCTAAAACTAAGTACTATAACTATGGGTAAAAAACAACAGATTCAGGAGGATTTATTAACCAACAATATTCTTATCGATAAGAATATTGTCTTTGAGTACAAAAATAATAACGGGTATATACAAATTTCAGATACTATTAGTTACCTGAAACATGGTGACCATATGTATGAATTAAAGGATAGTTTAAAGTATTTTGCAAAACCAGTTGAAACAAATGGAGGGGCACCTTTGGCATGGAGATTAAGTATAACAACTGGTAATAGTTCTTTCTCAATAAAAAATTCTCTTTGGGCACCGTTTATTGTAAATATAGATAGTTGCTCAAATGATTTATTTAAACACTATAATTCAGGTATTGATGTTGTTGTTCACGTGTGCGGTCTCGGGATTACCTTTGGTCAAGCAGAGGAGTCTTTTGTAAAGATATTAAAATTTGTCCGATTTGATGACCCTAATCTACAAATTCTTGAGTCGTCTTTTATATTATTACAGTTTAGTTCTGAGCAACTATTAACTGAATACGGAAATGCTCTGGTAAAATTATCTAAAGATAATCAATTTAAATCATACACTTGTAACAGGGCCTTTAATGATGCAATTCTAAAAGGGAAGCTTAAGTACGTCAAAGATTATGATAATTCAGATAAAGATTTCAAACCTTTAGGTTATGAAGGTTTTATTCTTTATGTAGATAAATATCAAATTTTTCATTAAAATAAGTTACTTACTTGTCCAATTTTCTCAGAGTAGAAGCGTTATATTATTCAATGTCAAAAAAACGCACGTTAAACCGTGCGTTGGAATAGATTATACCAATTTTATTTATTCTTTACATAATTTCCATCTCAACAACTGCTTGAAAATCAATAGCCTTGCCAGATTGAATTTAGGTGAATAAATAATGAATTTGGTATTATTCGGTACATTCGATCAGGGTTTGCAAACCAAAGCCGGCGAGCCAGACGTTGTTCGTAGTTTCCCGCACGTTACCGACCAGCAAGCCCGTGATGGCGTTGAGGCGTTCAAGGGAAATATCGCCTTTCTCCTGATAGAGCCGAGCGATGGCAGTTGCAATTTCCTTCCGATTTTCAACGATGAAATCTTTGAGAGAGTCGGACTTCGCTTTCAACTTAGCGATGTTGGGCACGTTAGATGCTACGGTCTGATAAATCAAAGCAATGAATATACCTTCTTCGATTGGGGTGTTTGGACTTCGTTTCATATGATAGAACCAATTGGTGGTGACACACATAGCGAAGCGGTGGGTGGATGCAAGTCGAAAAATCGTATTGCTTTTGTATAGCAAAAAGTTATATCCTTAGTATTTTACCTTTGTTGTCCAATATAGATGGCTAAAGAAACCACCGCCTTACTGGCAGTTAGAATCGAAAAAAGCATCAAAGATAAAGCAGTACAGAGGGCTTCTGGTTTGGGAATCAGCCTGACGACCGCGATTAAAGGCTTATTGGCGGATTTTGTCGGCGGAAAACCGGTAACGTTTGGACGTATTCAAGACGACCAGTACATTGAATTTTACGAAAACAACCCGAATATGATTCATTTTGACCCACCGTTGACGTTGGAAGCCTTCGGTGCTCTTTTAGATCAAAGTCTGCAACAAGATGGAAAAGCGACTCAAAGCACTCGCAAAGTGTCCGCATCGGGTCAAAAGTAAGTTTTCGGAAGCCTTACCGGCGGTACAACAGGGAAGGTTTCAGCATCTTGACATTCAACCAGTCGTCAACAAACCGGGATTTTGGAGACGAAGAATCGGTGACTACAGGGTATTGCTCCACCAACAAGGCGACAGATATATTGTCGTTTCCTTTTGACATAGGAATGACATTTATAAGAAAATGGATAGATTGTAAGGGGAAATTCTTTTCGTAAAAATTAACTTGTTAGCATTTATGATTCACAAGGAATGATTGAAGTTGGGTGCAAGAACAGATATTAAATATGTCATTCTGGCATGATTGTATAGCAAAAGAGATGATCTTATTACGTATATTTGCCAAAATGGCAGTATTTTTTTGAAAAAATTAAATTTTTAATGAATGGCAGCTAAATTGCTTCTCTAATGTGTAAATAAGCTGTACCAAATATATGGTTGAAAGTAAGCCTTTTAAGATTTTGAGTATTGATGGCGGAGGAATTAAAGGATTATTTTCTGCAATCATCTTGAATCGACTCGAACAAGAATTTTGTAAACAAGACGAGGCTATTTCTGACTACTTTGATATGATTTGTGGTACTTCTACTGGAGGACTAATCGCTTTAGGAATATCTCGCCGGATACCTCTTTCCAAAATAGTAGATTTTTATAAAAATGACGGACCTAATATATTCCCTTATAAAACAACCTCACAAAGGGTTAGAGGTTTTGCGAGACAGTTATTATTGTCAGCAAAATATGATTCCGGTCCATTAAAAGAAGCTTTAGTTAAAGTATTTGGAGATGACCGGATGAGAGACGCAAAAAATCTACTTTGCATTCCCAGCTACAATTTAATACAAGGAAGACCAACGATATTTAAGTCTCCATTTTATCATATAGATAATCCTTGGAAGTTTGATAAAGAAAAACTAATGATTGACGTAGCATTAGCTACGGCTGCTGCTCCAACCTATTTTCCTGTGCACCAAATTGATACAGAATACTATGCTGATGGTGGGGTTTGGGCAAATAATCCCACTCTTTGTGGTTTCTTAGAAGCAATGAAGTTTTTTTACAACAAGGAGATGGAGATAAATAAGCAAAAGATTCGTTATGATAGAATTCAAATATTGTCCGTATCATCTGTAAGTCAGCCCACCGGCTGGAGTACAAAGAGAGGTAAGAACCTTTCTGCCAGAAAGTGGTTATCGAAAAACAAAATTATTCAACCATTTATGGAAGGGCAAAATTATTTAACTCATTTCTTTATGACTTCTATCGCTGATTTGTCTCTTCCCAATGAGTATGGGATTCTGGATTATTTTAGAATCGAGCATAAACCCTTGTCTTGTGAACAAACTTCTAATATTGATTTGGATAAAGCAACTCCAGCAGCACTTCAGCAATTAAAATCTATTGCTGAGGACACAGTTAGATTTTACTATTCTTCAAAAAAGAATGTGATAGAACATTTTTTCAGTTCTCCGAAAACATATATTACTCAAAACTAGTTAATATGGCAAATTGTAGCTCGATATTTAAGAAATTTGATTCAACCATTCGTTTATCTAAAACAAAAAGAGAGAGCCTTATTGGTTCACGCGACGCTTTACGGACTAAAATCAGAGATTGGTTTAAGGAAAAGAAAAGTGGTGAAATACAACCCAAGTTTTCCGGTCAAGGATCTTTCTTTATGGGTACCGCTATTAACCCTATTAAACGAAAAGATAGTGAAGGCAATGATTCCTATCCCTATGATTTAGATGATGGGATTTACTTTGTGGGTGAGGATGGTCCGGAAGATCGAGTAAACCCTACAACCTATCATAGTTGGGTCTTAGAAGCTGTAAAAGGTCATACCGCTAAACAGACCGACAAAAATACTTGTGTGCGAGTTTTATATTCGGATGGTCACAATTTAGATTTTCCAATTTATTATAAGAAGGATGAAGAAAAGCCTGAATTAGCCCATAAGGCTAATGGTTGGTCTTCAAGTGATCCCAAAGAGATGATTGATTGGTTTAAAGGAAAAGCAGATGGTAAACCACAGATAAGACGCATTGTTCGTTACTTAAAAGGGTGGTCGGATTTCAAGAAGGTTGAGCGAACAGATAAGAAAATGCCAAGTGGTTTGGTGTTTACAGTATTAGCGACTGAACATTATTGTTCTCATGACAGAGATGATGTGGCTTTTTACAACACCCTTTTAGCCATTCAATCAAAATTAGAATCAAATTTTGAATGCATTTGTCCTGCTTGTCCTCAAGATGAAATCCTTGCTAGTAAATACAATGACAAAGCGTATTTTTTAGAATGCTTAAAAGCATTAATTTCCGATGCTAAGCTAGCAATCGAATCGTTGAAATATAACCAAGCCAGTGAATATTGGCGTAAACATTTTGGAGATAGATTTCGGCTTGGAGAGGATAAAGAAGACCCAGAAATTAAACTTTTAGGTCTTGCATCAAACATAATTTCAATTATTACTGGAACGGCATTTACTGATAATCACGGAAGAATCACAACAGATAATTCTCAAACCAAAAACCAACCTCATAAATTTTATGGGGGAGATGTATCTTTCTTAAATAAGAATAAGTATGACTATTCAATCCTACACCGTCAAAAATATTGGATTGAAAGAAGGTATCACTATTTGAAATGTCAAATAAAAGACGATATTCTTATCTGTGTAGGCGAGGTTCAACCGAATCAATATTGTGCCAATTACCGGATACAACTTAAATATAAGGTTGGTACAGCCCCCAAAGCCAGAATAATTAAACCCCATATAAAGCCTAATAAGCTAATTCATATGTATGATGACGGTAGTCTTTGTTTGTTTTATCCGCCTGAACTAAAATGGGATGACAATAGTATGGATATATCACAAACTCTTGTTCCATGGATTTCAGAATGGATCGTTTTTTATGAGACATGGCTAATTACCGGATACTGGCTTGGTTACGAACAAGCACATGATTAACTATTAACAAAATTCTACTAATGAAACAGGACTTTTGTTGTTTATTACTTGGTCATTCGATTGATGATTTACAATGTCATCATTTAGAACTTTTCTTTTCACAAGAAAGGGAAGAAGGAGTATCACTTGAATTTAAGTCATTTCATCCTAAATCGAACAAATCTTTTGACGAGCAGTTTAGAAATATTCTAGATGCTGTCTGTGCTTTTCTCAATTCTGCGGGGGGAGTATTGATTTGGGGGGCACCACTATCTTCAGAAACAATGAGTAACCCTCGCAATAAAGTATGCGTAGGTGAGCTTTCATACATCAACATCCGTAACTCAAAAGAGGAATTTTCATTATACAAAGATAATCTTATGACAAAGATTATGGATTCAATATCCCCCTTGCCTGGTGGTATAGAAGTTAAAGTTATTGATAATTCCAAGAAGGGAAAAATCGTGATTATTGAAGTACAAAAAAGCATTTATGCACCTCATCAGCATAAAGGAGTGTATTATATGCGTAATGATGGGCGAACAGATAAAGCCCCTCATTTTTTTGTGGAAGCACTCTTTAGACAAACACGTATGTGTAACCTAATGGGGCATATTAGAATGAGAAAATATCAATTAGGGGATCGTCATCTATCAGATCGTGACGGAATAAAAAGTCACGATCTGGTTGTAAAATTAGCCTATCAAATAGCAAATTTGACCCCGGCAATTAATGCTAAAAATTTACAGGTAAGTATTTTTGTTTACCCTTACTATTATTATACAACTTCTTATGGGGAAGGAATGAAAGGCGAACAGATATTCAATTCATTGCCTAATCAGGTGATATTTGCAGGTTCACCATACAGATCAGAAATTGAGCTTATTTTTTCGGCTGAAGTCATCAATAAGGAGAAAAAGGGTAGAATTAAATTAATTTTCGGGACAGAAAACAGCCAATTAAAACTCACAGAATATGAACTTCACTTTATTGAACGAGGAGGAAAATACATACCGAGAATAACAGAAGTTCAGAATAATATTCCATTGATTGACCTTGCATCTGCAAACGCAGAGCAACTCTTGATTGACGATGTTGACGACTTTGCTTATGGCAAAATGCTTGGGGATCCCAATAAGGATTTAGTAATACTGAGCTAAAAGTTATTCAGAAAAAAGATAATGAATCTTTTTTTACAAAATATATGATAATTTATAAATAAGCAGGCATTAAAATTACTTAATCCAATAAAATGGTTACGTAGTTTTACGCAATGAGGAAAAGGCTTCGTCTGTTGATTCAAACGCCCCTTCGGACGACCGAATATTTTACCTTCCGCTTTCTTGCGGGCGAGTGCCTCACGAGTACACTGAGAATTGAACTCACCTTCCAGTTCGGGCGATTATCGCCTACGTTTTATTACTCTTTAGGTAAGTTGTTGAGTATCTCCCGCACGCGATCTTCCGTAATGTGGCAGATTTTAGCGATTTTCGCTAAAGTCATATCGCCTTCCGCATACATCTCACGTACTAACTCGACTAATTTTTTGTCTTCACCTTGGGCTATTCCTTCTTGGATACCCTCGGCTTTACCGATTTGTTTACCCCGTGCTTCACCCTCAACTAAGCCTTCGACTTTACCGTCGTTGAAGAGAAAGGTTTTAGTTTTATCAAAATGTAGTGCCATATGGGTTGCTTTGTCTTTGATGATTTGGTTCAGGTCTCGGAGTCCTCCGAGCGTATCCAAAATGCTAATATAATCCGCTAAACGTTCCGTGTCAAGCACTAATTCGCGTAAACGGATTAAAATTTCTTCGACCAAACGTTCCGAAGATTCGGCGGCGCATAAAATCGCCAAAATAACGACTTCCGGTACGTCGGTATGTAGGAAATTATCCGCCGGCAATTCCTTCAGATCAATCACTTCGATGCGATAACTGTGCCAGCCGTCCTGATATTCAACCGGGTCATAGTTCGCCCGATCCCTGCCCAGATGCAACACATATTGATTCGGAAAAATGCCGAAATGAAAAAAGTAGGGCGTTCCGTAAACGACACAACGTTTCAGGAGATCATGACTCGCTTGCGATTGTAATTCGACCTGTAAAAACTGCCCTGTTTTGAGGTTTCGGACGACGAAATCCGCCCGTCGGTGAATGGTGAGGGGATTTTCGTTGGGTTCGGCAACCCATTCGAGCGGGTCGGAGGGTTCTATCTGAATCAGCAAACGCAACAAGGTAGGAATCGCCTTGCCAAGTAGTTCTTTGGTTCGGGTATCGAAAGGGGTTGAATCTGAAAAACCGTAATCCATGACGGCAAATTTACCCCAATTTTCTTCCTGTGATAAATTTTTTAACCGTATTCCTATGTACGCCCAGTAACCTCCCAATCGCGGCATAACTCAACTTTTTCTCCAAGAGGTGCTTAATATCGGCTTCCTTGCCGGAAAGCTTAGTGTGTTGATTTAAACGCCCCTTCGGGCGACCGAGTATTTTTCCTTCGGCTTTCTTTCTGGCCAATGCTTCACGGGTACGTCGGGAGATGAGCTCACGTTCCAGTTCAGCGGATAAGCCGAAGGCAAAAGCCAAGACCTTTGCATTGAGGTTGTTTCCCAGTTCGTATCATTCCTTTACACTGAATAATTGCACCTCTTTTTGCATCAGTCAGTTAAGCAAACTCATGATTTCCAACAGGTTACGCCCGATGCGTGAGAGTTCGGTAACTAACAAAATATCTCCCTTTTGCATTTTTTCGAGGGATCAACCGAGCTTACGTTCATTGACTTTAGTGCTTCCCGAGATTGTTTCCTCGATCCATTCGTCTACCAACAACTTCTTTTCATTCGTATAGTTAAGTATCTCGAAGCGTTGGTTACTTAATGTCTGCAAATCTGTTGACACCCTAAGATAAGCATAGACCGTCATGGTTTTTCGGGGTTACGTGCTAAAAAAGGTATTTAAGACCATTTTTATATACAAAAACTGCACAGAAAAAACAAGACTAAAAGGGACGGTTTTGGGTGATGAAAAAGGGACGTTTGTTAATTATTCCTTGTTTTATTAAATAATACAAAAAATATTGACCTTATTCTAATCTTTGTTTGATTTCACTAATCGTCAACCTCTCGTCGGTTTGTAATCCCCTGATTCTCTTTATTTTTTCGATGCAATCGGGATGATATAAAGCATACCCACCCGGCGAATACGCCGCAACCGACACTAATCCTTCCTGTGTCCGAAACCTGATGGAAGAGACCGGTTCGCCGCAATGCTTCGCCAAAGCACCGATTTGAACGAGTTTTTCCGGCTTTGGATTGGCGACAGCGGTTATCGGGGCTTGTTTCAAGCAAAGATCAAGGGATTTTTCGATGGCTTTTCGCATGAACAGATAATAGGGTTCGGAACTACCACCGGTTTGTGCCTGCTCCAAGACCTTTAAGTAGTCGAGCCTGTCTTCGGGTGCAATCACGATTACGGGATAGCCCGCTGCGAGCAAAACCCGGTTAAAAAGCAGTCTGGCGGTTCTACCGTTGCCGTCGATGAAAGGATGAATGGTAACGAGTTTGTAGTGGAGTTCGGCGGCGACCCGTTCCGGCGGTTGATCGGTTTGTTGAAGCCGACGAACAAGTTCTGTCATAAGCTGAGGGACTTTCAAGGCGTTAGGCAGGATGGTTTTACTGCCGAGAATCCTGACGGGATCACGCCTGTACATTCCTGCATTTTTATCATCGATTCCCTTGAGTATCTGATGGTGTAAACTCAAAATGTCTGCTTCCGTGATTTGACGGTGATGTTTGGAGTGCGCCAAAACCCGGTCGAGAGCCTCGGCATGGTTGACGGCTTCGGTGAGTTCGCGGAGTTTTTTGCCGGGAACGGCGATCCCTTTTTCGAGGACGAGTGCTGTTTCCTGCCTGCTCAAGGTGTTCCCTTCGATGGCATTGGAGGTGTACGTGAGTTCCACTTTCAACCGTTCGTGCAGGTTTTGGGCGAAATCGGGATGCTGGCGGAAATAATTTTTCACCTGTTCCTTTTTAGCTTGCAGGCGGGCGAGTATTTTTTGATTCATGTTAAGTAATAAGTATAAAGTATTACTTCATGATTTAAGGATTTGGGATTAGTTTTCAATAGAAAATGTTGATTTCGGCATATTTTAGTATATTGTAGTATAATATTTATACCATAATAATTATTCATGCACACTATTGCCGAAAGATTGACGAAAAGACTGCTGCTGCCTGCCGCTGAACTGCTTCCGCTGCTTCAGACGATCAACGAAATCAATATTCTGAATAACGAATTTCACCGTACCGGAAATCTGACCCCGCAAACCTTGGGCAGATTGTCGCGTTCGATATTGGTAACTTCCGCGGGAGCATCCAACCGTATCGAAGGAAATCAACTGACGGATGAACAGGTAGATCAGCTGTACCAAAACAAGCGTATCCAAAAATTTCGCACGAGAGATGAACAGGAAGTTGCAGGGTATTTGGACGTTTTGGAATTGATCTTCTCGTCTTTTGATCACATGATTTTTTCGGAGGGATTAATTTTACAGTTGCATCAACAAATGCTGGAGCATAGCGATAAGGACAGCGGACAAAGGGGAAAATACAAATTTGGGCCGAATAGGGTCGAGGCGAGGGATGAAACAGGGACACTGATCAAAGTGATTTTTGATCCGACGGAGCCGGCGTTGACTCCACACGAAATGCGGGAACTGATCACCCGAACCCAAGAACAACTCAGGCAATCGATTTTCCCACCCCTCATCGTGATCGCTAGTTTTATCTTTGAGTTTCTGGCGATTCATCCCTTTCAGGACGGGAACGGGAGGCTCAGCAGGCTTTTGACGCAGTTATTAATGCTACAACAGGGATACGGTTTTACCGCCTATGCCTCGCATGAATCGGTCATCGAATCGGAGAAAATCGCTTATTATCAGGCGTTAAACAAAACGCAGGTGAGTCGAAAGACGGATTCCGAAAACCTGCTTCCGCGGTTGGAATTTTTTCTTGGAGTGGTTCGTCAGCAGGGTTTGAAAGCCCTTTCAATCAGTACACAAGATCAGATCGAAGTCAATTTGAGTCCCAGACAGTTGAACATACGGCGTTTATTGCAGTCGGAAAGACAGGCAACCCGCAAACGATTG
>Ga0209573_1005447_pt1 | contig 11478 bp, 18 predicted proteins | sample TNRBio252014_DNA_FD_185870 | JGI IMG/M metagenome (GOLD analysis project Ga0209573, IMG submission 185870) | Wastewater treatment Type I Accumulibacter community from EBPR Bioreactor in Madison, WI, USA - TNR Reactor_6/25/2014_ DNA (SPAdes)... | ecosystem: Engineered > Bioreactor > EBPR >...
CACGCGGCCGCGGAGTCGAGCGCGCCGCTCACGCGAACCTCGCTTCGAGCGCAGCCCACGCCGCCGCCGCAATCTTGTCGTGTCCTGGGTCGAGCGGGTGCACCCCGTCGCCGTCGATCTCGGATTCGAGCACGCCGGGTTGCACCACCGCGAACGTTCCCGAAGCGAGCACCGCCGACACCGCCGACCCGAGCTGCGCATTGAAGCTCGCCGCGTCGGCGACGTAGCCCACGCGCGGAGGGATGCCGCAGAACACCAGGAACGCGCTCGGAAGCGCCGCGCGAAGGTCGGACGCAAGCCCTGCAATCGACGCGAGCATCGCCGACACCCCGAAGCCGAGCGAGTTGGTGCCCGCATGCACGACGACCGCGCGCGGTCGAAACGCCGCGACGTCCACCGCCACGCGCGCGCGCATGTCGTCGATAGTGTTCCCGTTGACCCCCGCATGGTTCACATCGAACGCGGGGCCCGTGCGGTAGGGGCCGACGTTGCGATACGGCACGCCCGCCGCGCCCGCGAGCGTCGAAAGCCGGTGCTTGTAGCCGAGGCTGGACGTCGAATCGCCGCCGACGGTGATCGAGTCACCGAGACAACACGTCGTGAGCACAAACGGCGAGCTCGACGCGCCCTCGGTCGGCAAGTCGAACCGCGCATCCGCTTCCTCGCCCGACCCCACCGCCGCGCCGGAGATGCCCCCGAGACGCAGCGCGACCCCTGGCGCCTCGAACGGTCCCCACGCGAGCGCCGCGAAGATGCCGCCCGACACTCCGTTGACCGACAGACGCGACGTCGACCGCTCGACCACCACACGCAGTCGCGCGTGCCGCGCAAACGAGAGGTAGGGACCGACCGTGACCACCGAGCCCGCGTCGACGCATTCAATGCGCACACCGGTGCCATCGTGACGCAGCCGAACACCGTTGTTCGCGCCGCCGATAGAAAGCAACCAACGCACGTTGCCTGACACAAGCTCCGACGACGCGAACAAAGGCCACACGTCGAGCGTGAACACCTCCGAGAGCGCCCACGCGCCCGCGGGCCACGTGAGGTTGTCCGGGTCACACGTTGCAGAACCGGACACCGTCACGACCGGACTTCTCGGATAGCGCGTGCCCGCTTCCCATTGATGAAAGTCGGTGATCGCGTCGACCGCTCCCGCTTCGAGCGCTTCGCCGAACTGGACCGCGAGCGTTCGGCCGTCGACCGGAACTAGAATCTTTGAAGCCGTGCCCGTCGGCGAGATAATGTCGACCGGCTCCCACGTCTCGCCGACGGTCTTGCGTCGACCCGCGAGCGCGCCCGGCCACCCGCCGGACCCCTGCCACACGCCCGAGCCCGCGCCCGGCGGACGGCGCACCCACCACGAGCCGCACCCGTCGCCCGCCGTGACCTGTCGATAGCGCGAGTATCCGCCCGAGCCGACCGCAGAACGGTCCGCGAGCACCGCGCCGTCGGGCCCCGCGGCCGCGTTCGCCGTCGTCGTGACGCCGGACCCCACGGTCCACTGCGCGGGCGTGATGTCGCGCGAGGGCCACACGAGGTTCGTGTGCTGCCGCTCGATCAGCACCTTGCGGCCCTCGGCGCCGCCGACCGTGTGAAACCGGAGCTCGTTCACGGCCGCTTCGGCCAGCGTGTCCGGCGTCGGGCTGTACCAGCCGACCGTGGCGCGCACGACCACTGCGTCCCCGAGCACAAGAAGCGGAGCGGCAACGCGCCGCCTCGCCCCCTCGCGCCGAAGAACGCGCCCGAGCCGCACGCTCACTCCATGAACCGCACCCCGAGGCGCGGCGTCGGCTCGTCGGCCCGGTTCGTCTCGATGCCCGCCGCTTGCTCGACCCGCGTGATCCGCGTGTCTTGCGCGCCTTGACGCGTCGCGATGAACACGAGCGCGGCTTCGATCCGCCGCATCCACGGCCGGACGTAGAAGAAGAACACCACCACGAGAAGCGGCGCGTCCGCGAGCATCGCCGCGAGCGTTTCGGGGGTGAGCAACGACGCGAGATCTTCCGGGGTCACGGCTGCCGCTCCACGGCCTGAACGATCGCTGCGACAGCCGCGGCGCTCTCGTCCTGCGCCGCCTGAAGATCGCGCTCCGCGCTCGCGAGAGCGGCGCGCGCGTTGCGGGCTGCGTGTTTGGCGTCGCGCAGTCGCGCCGCCGACCTCTTGAGGCGCACGAGCGCCGGATGGTTCTGATTCATGCTGCCAATCCTCCGAAGGTGAACGCGAGCACGAGCACGACCGCGAGGGTCGCGAGCGCGGTCCAGTAGCCCTCGCCCCCGATGCCCGTCAGCGTCGGCACCACGGCGCGCGCGAAGGCCCGGTAACCGACCGGGGTAAGGTGGACTTCGTCCGGGGCGAGATCGGCCCTCACGGGCGCCCACCCGGCGCGGAGGACGTCGACGCGGGCCGCGTCGAGGTTCCGGGCCGCCTGGCTCCGGGCCGCCTCGACGCGCGTCCCCGAGGGCCACCGCGGGGGCATCACCCAGAACGGGAGCGCCCCGCGCGCCTTCAAGGCCGCATCGGCCGCCTCGATCACCGCCGTCCCCGCGACCCCGTTTCCGCCGAGCTCCAACACCACGACCGTGCGGCCGCGGAGGTCCGAGCGCGCGAGCGTCGCGGTGAGCCACCGATCCAGCGACGCGCCGCGCACGCCCGCGCCGACCGCGCCGAGCTGGCGATCCAGCTCCGCGACGAAGGGCGAGCCCGGTTCGGCGAACGACGCGCCGACGACGAGGATCGGGGGCGGGAGGTTCATCGCTTCCGGCGCTTCGTCTTGCGCTTGGACGCCTTCCGCTTCCGGAACTGGCCGTTCGCCTTCCGGGGCGGGGTCTTCTTTCGTCGCTTCGCCATCGTCATCACCTCGTGTCGCACCGATCTCGGCGCGACGGTTCGTCAGTCCCCCGAGAGCTCCGCGTCGAACCCCTCGCCCGGCTCCGCCCACGGGCACGAGGCCGGGATCGCGTCGCACGCGCGGTGACAGAGCGACCGCGCGGGCTCGACGGCCGCTTCGTAGGCCGTGCACGAGCTCGCGCGCGCGCCGTGCGCGCATCCAGAGAACGCGGCGAGACTCGCCGCGACGATTGCCCACTTCATCGCCAACCCCTCCCGGTGCCCGAGTCACCCGGTTCTGCGCGCCCGAATCGGAGCGACGCGGTTTCGCCGTCGACGTCGAACGCGACGTGCGTCGCGCCGGGCGGCGTGCGGAACGGGAGCCGTTCGCCCGCTTCGATCACGAGGTGTGCGCCGTTCGTGGTCGGCGCGACGCGTCCATCCGACGAAGGCGTGCTCACCGCCGAGACGTCGACCACGACATCCGGGCCGCCGAACCGAAGGTGCACGGGCGCGGTGCGCCCATGGAACCAACACCACGCGTCGCGCGTGCCGGGCGGAAGCTCGATGCGCCCTTGCGTCGTGACGGTGAGCGCGAAGACGTCCTTCGCGGGAGTCGTGAACGCGGCGCGCGCGACCACTTCGAGCAGCATCCGCACGACGTCGGGGCGAGGCTCGGTAAGCGGGTACGTCATGCGGAGGCCCCCCACGCGATCGCGACCGCGAGCAGCGCGGCGCACGCGACGACGAAGCCCGACGGGCCGCCGCCGCCCGACGCGGGCTCCGCGTAGACGTCGAACGCCGACGATCCCGGCATCGCGAGCAAGACGTTGGCGGCCGCCGAAGGGACCACGGTCGCGCTCGGGTTGTTGCGCTGGAAGTTGGCGGACGTCGGCCCGTCCGCGAAGTGCACGGCACCGCGCGCCGAGAGCGACTCCGTGCCGGTGAGCAGCGCGATCACCACGTCGCGCACCGTCGGTGGAAGCTGCGTCCACGCGAGCGAGCGGATGCGTGCGCGCCGCGCGATCGCGTCCGCGTCGCCGCGGTTCTCCCAGATCGGATTGACGGGTTGCGAGTACGCGCGGACGAGCGCCGTGAGCGTCGGGAAGCTCCGAGGGTAGGAGCGCGAGACGAACGCCCACCGACGAATCAGCGTCGACGCGACCGCGTGATGCGCACCACGACTCGCGCGCTCGCCTTCCTCGCCCACGAGCGCGCGACCGAGCCACAGCGCGTCATCCTCGGTGACGGTGCGCGCGAACGCGGACGACGGCGCGACGATGCGACCGATGACGCTCACGCGGCCGCCTTTCCGAGCGACTTGAGGCCCGCGCCGATCTCGTTCCGGAAGTAGAACCCGACGCCGAGCAGCAGTAGCAGCGGGAGCGCACGGAACGCCGCGCCCGCCGCGGCCGCGAGCCCCGCGCCGACGTCCCCCGCGACCTCGAACGTCGTTCCGACGCCAGTCGCGACCGCGACGAACGCGCGTCCCCACGAGCGTTCGTTGAGCCACGAGAGCACGCGCACGCCGGTGGTCTGGCTCGCGAGCATCCGATGGAGCTCGCGCGTCACGAGAAGCGCGGTTTGTTCCGCCGATTCGAGCACGCGCGCCGCGCGCTCGGTGATCGTGTGGACGTTCGCGAGCACGGTCGCGTTGCCGTTCGCGCCGTTGTAGAGCCGGAGCGCGTCAGCCCACAGAGCGCGCGCGCTGTTGTAGTCCGCCGCGACACTCGCGACGATCGAATCGTAGGTCTCGCGCGCCCTCGTGAAGTCGACGCGTGCTTGCGCGCCGAGGCCGGGGATCGCGAGGTACGCGTTGAACGCGCCGTCCGCGATCGCGCGGTAGTTTGTGACGAACGCGTAGACGTTCCGCCCCGCGCGTTCGTAGCGTGCTCGACTCGGAGTCCAGTCGGCCACGGCTCACGCCTCCCCGATCGTCGGGACCGTACGCACGACACCGTCCGTCGAGGACGTGCCGCCCGTGCGCGGGATGGTGAGGGCGCCACCGCCGGGCGCGACCTGCACGAACACGCGGTTCGCTTCGTCGACGACGCGCGTCGCGATGGCGCCGAGCTCGCGGAACGCTTCGCCGCGTTCCGCTCCCGTCCACGGGATCGGCGTTCCGTCCGCCTTGCGTCGACGGAGCGGGAAATCTTCGAGGCTCCCGCCGAGCGCGACCGCGATCCAGTCGTGACGCGCGATGCTCGCGAGGTAGCCCCCGGCGTTCGTGCTCGGGTGCGTGATCCACTGCGCGAGCCGCAGTCGAAAGCCCGCGTTCGTGACCGCGTGTAGGTGCGCCGTGCTCGCGGCGCGCTCCATCACGTCGAGCATTCCCGCGCGAATCGTCGCGGCCTGGGGCGACCACCCGTGGTGCGCGAGCAGTGCCGCGCCGATGCGTTCGACCGTCGCCGCGTCGATGTCCACGACGACGCTCGATGCGCTCCCGGCGCGGACCTGCGCGAGCCCCGGCACGTCGACCACGCCGGACGCCGTGAGGCTCCCGCGTGCACTGTCGATCGTGGCCTGGACTTGCGGCGCGAGCTCCGCCGCGAGGCCCGCGCTCGGAGTCGTCACGGTGCCACCCGCGCCGGGGTTGAGTGCCGCCGCCGCGTCGTCGGCCGCGAGCCCGCGACGCCGAAGGGCGTACGCGACCCCTCCGAACAGCACGAGCGCGATTGCGACCTTCCATCCCTGCACGGCACACCTCACACGAAGACGTCGACGACGCCGCCGATCACGTCCCCTACGCCACTGATGATCTGATTCAGCGGCCCCTTTTGCTCGCGCACGATTCGCGTCGTGCTCTCTTGCGGAGGCGGGGCCGCCGGAGCGGGCCGCGTCACGAGGTACGCGACTCCGGCCACCGCCGCGGCCGCGAGCACAAGCACGGCCACGGTTTCCGGCTTCATGGGGACGTGCTCGGGTCGACGTAGGCGGAGAGCACGGAGCCCACGCCGGTGAGCACCGCACCCGTGATATTCAAACCGAGTTGACGGTTCGAGACCTTGCCCGCGTTGCCAACGCTACCCGCGATGCCGATGCCCGCTGCGCCAACGCGCGCTTGAACTCCGAGCGACCCGCCCTCGCGCATCGCGAACCACGCGACACCGCCGACGACGAGGAGCGCGATCACCGTGTTGGAGCTCATGACCGCGCCTCAGCTTCCCGGCCAGAGCTTCCGACGGGTCACGGGGTAGGGCATCGTCGCCCAATACACCTTGCCGTCGAGAGCGGGGGCCGCCTTGGTCGTGACCTTGCCGCCGTCCGTCGCCGCCTTCTCGACCGCGCCGGAGCGCATCGGGTCGGAGGCGTCCGGAGGCGCGCCGAGCTGACGCTTGAGCGCTTCGTTCGGCAGGTCCATCCGAAGCCCCGCGTCCATCACGAGATAACGGAAGTTCGTGACGGTGCCGGTGTATTCGAACCGAAGTTTTCCGCGATGGAACTTGGTTCGGTTGCCGTCCTTCGGGGTCGTGAGCAGCGGAAGGTTCGTGCCCACGCTCGACTGGACGGTGATGTCCGGGTCGTTGCCGACGCCGACCGCCTGTTGTGCGAGCTGCGTGAGCGTGAAGCGTTCGTAGAGCGACTGACCGCCGATGCGGAGCGTCATCAGCGAGAGGTTCGCGATCTTGCTCTGATAGGCCGTCGTCGTGTCGTCGTCGGTGATCGCGAGTGCTTCGAGCGAGCCCACCGCGGGAAGCTCGAACTGCGCCTCGTTCACCTGATAGATGCCCCACTTCCACGCGGTGACGCGGAGATCGTCGAGGGCCGCAAGGTGCACGTCCGCGCGGATGCTCGTGACGCTGTTGAACGTCACACCTGCGAACGCGCCGCGACGCGGGGTCAGCGAGACGTTGAAGCGGAGGCCGTTGTCTCGACCGGGGTCGGCGAAGTTGGCGGCCGCGATCGCGTAGTCGTAGCGGCGCGAGCCGGACGCCTTCGGGCGCGAGAACGGGATCCACGCGTAGATCGTGACGGGCTCGTTCGTCTCGTCCGCGTCCGGGATCTCGGGGTCCGGACCGAAGCGCGAGGACGGCGCGCCGCGCAGGAAGCACGCTTGCTCGAGATCCCACCCGTCGAAGTCGGCCGAGCCGTCGATGTAGTGGTGATCGCCGACCTTGAGCCGGAAGTTCGAGAGGAGCGAGCGGACGAGCGCCTCTCGCATCACGGTGCCCATCGTCAAGGCTACGCTCGTGTAGTCGAGCGTCACCGTGAGCAGCACGCCGAGCATGTGCACGGGGCGCCCGTGAATCTCGCGCGGGAGGTCTTGGAAGCTGACGAACTTCTCGCCAGGGGTCGCCGTGCCGCCGGACACGAACGTCTCGCGCCAGAACTCGCCGACGCCGGGCTTGATGTGCGCGCCCGCGTAGCCGCGGACGTCACCGAGGAGCGCGCCCACGAGCGGGCCGCCGTGTGCGGTGCGCTTGCCCGAGGTCGCGGCGCGTAGGTCGCGCACGGTGCGCTTGGCCTCTCGGAAGAGAGCCGGGGGCGAGACGTCCGACGGGTCACCCCCGAGGGCCATCCAGAGGACCGCGAAGCACGCGATCACGGCGAGGACGAGCAGAACGATCGACATGGCGAGCGTGACTCCGTTGACGTTGGCGTTCGTGACGAAGAGCGGTTCGACGACTCACGCCGCGGCGCGAGGACGAACGAGGCTCTTGGGGTTGGGGTAGCCGCGCGAGTCCGCGAACTCGATCAGCATCACGACCACGACCGTGACGAGCGCCGCTTTGGCGATGGACTTGGGATTCATGTCGACCACGCTGCACGGGTCCGAGGACGCCGCGCCCGCGGTCGCGTGCGGGCGCTAGCGGTCGCGGTCGCTCGCGAGCGAAAGCACGCCGGACCGGAGCGCCCACGCGCGGAGCTTCGCCGAGCTCGCGCGGACGCGACCGCAGAGCCGGTCGACCGGCATCCGCCGTTCACGCGCCCACTTCCGCGCGGTCACCTCGGAGACGCCGAAGAACGCGCCCACGTCCTTCCAGCCTTCGAGATCCCAGCTCTCGACGATGCTCGTCACGCTCACACCCTCCGGAGCTTGTACGGGCCGCCGCGGTCGAGCATCCCGAGCCTCACATGGTAGCCGGGTTGACCCTTCGTCGCGCGCTTGCCCGCCTCGATGATCGCGGCTTCGAGCATCGGGCCGCCGACGGTGCCGCCGAGCTCGCGGATCTTCCGGAGGTCGACCGCGGAGCCGTTCGCGAAGAGGTAGAGATACCGCGCCGCGCGTTCGAGATCCTTGCTCACGTCCGCAAAATGCTGCGTGTCGTACCAGAGCCCCGCGTTGACGCTCGGGTGTCGCCAGCGGTGCACGATGGACCGGAGCGACGGCGGGAGCGGGTAGCCCTCGCGCGCCGACGTGTGCGCCTCGGGGAGCACGAGGATCGCGGGGCCGGGGTGCGCGATGCACGCCGCGCCGAGCTCATCCACGAGCGGCGCGAGCGGTCGCATGCGCAGGTCGTGCGGCGCGTCGGGGGGAAGATCGAGCTCCGCCGCGCCGGGCTGCACGAGCACGAGCCCGAAGCCGTCCGCGAGCGCCGCGGCCGCGGTGCGCGCGTCGGGCACGCGACACCACCGATACGAGCCGCCCGCACGCCGGATCGGTTCGTCGAGGCCCGCGCCGCGCTTGGCCCATTCGTTGTTGAGGTCGCAGACCACGAACGGGCCGCGGTTCGCCTTGAGCGAGAGCCCCACGAGCACCTTGATCGTGTGCGTCTTGCCGGAGCCGCAAGAGCCGTAGAAGCCGCGGATCACAGCCACTGCCCCGGAAAGCCGTTGTCGAAGAGCGAGTCGCGAAGGTCGTCCCGGTTGACGGCGCGACCGAGCACGACGAGCACGACGTCGCCCCGCGTTCGCGCGTCGCCCGTGTCGCCCGTGTCCGGCCGGATGAACGCGACGCGGCCGCGGAACGCGAACACCTTCGCGAAGGTGCCGTCGTGCGGCCGCGGAGGATCGATCACCCGGTGGAACCACGCCGCGTTGAGCGTGGCCGGCAGTAGAAGCACCATCGCGCGCCGCGCGTCGTGGTAGAGCCACTGCATCGCGCGATCCGTCCACGGCGCGACGCTCATTCCCGCGCGCCACGGAGGGTTGAGAAACAGGCTCATCCCCGGCCACGACCCCGCGAGCGCGTCGTCACCGAGGCACACGCCGCCGTTCTCGACCGTCGCGCGCGCCACCCCGCCGGGCGCGTAGAACCGACGCGCTCGCGTCGGATTGTCGGGCGACGTTGCGGGGTCGAGATCGAACCCCGCCGGCCCGAACGCTTCATGCACCGCGTCGACGATGCCCGTCGGGGTGCGCCACGTGCTCCGATCGAACGTCACCCGAGCACCCGAAGGAAACCATCCGGCACGGTCGCCGGAGCAGGAGCCGGAGGGTCCACCTCGGGTGCCGGAGCCGAAGGCGCGGCCGCGGGGCCGGGAGCCGGAGGGAGGTCGACGGCCGCGTTTCGCTTCGCCGCTTGGCGGTGCGAGACGACGGTCAAGAGCGACACCGCGCCGAAGGCCCACAGCTCGGGGTGGTTCGTGTGGAAGTCGGGGAAGTAGCGGACGAGGACCGCGATCACCGCCGTGCGGAGCCGGTCGCGCTCCGCGTCGGTGAGCGGCATCGGCGCGTGACCCTTCGGGGTGCCGATGCGGACGAGGAGCGAGCCCCACGCGTCGGTGGCGACGTCCCCGAGGAGCATCGCGAGCACGTGCGTCTCGTCCATCGCGAGGACGGGCGAGGGAGCGCCCTCCGCAGGGTCCGAGGACGGCGGAGCGTCGACCGGGGGCGGGCGTTCCTCGACGGGTCCACGAGGAGGCGCCGAGGACGCCGGAGGGGCCGGAGGGTCGTCGGCCGGCACCTCGGGAGCGTCGGAGGGTTCGTCGAGGGCCGGAGGGGCATCCTCGACGGGCTCCGGGTCCGCCTCGACGGGGTCCGCGAGGGGCGCGAGGTCTTCTTCGTCGGCCCCGGCCGCGGCCGCCTTCTCGGTGGCGTCCTGCGCGACGGTCGCGAGGTCATCCGTCCAGGGGGTTCCGAAGGGGACGCCCGCGGCTTCCGCTTCGTCGGGAGCGAGGATGCGCACGCGGTCGCCCACCTTGGCTTTCGCCAGGAAGCGCCGCGAGCCCTCCGCGACGTGCGCGCGGCCCGATCTGTCGATGAAGTAGGCCCGTTCCAAGTCGACCGTTTCCATTCCTTCGAGAGTGAACGCCGCCGCGGCTCGTCGGCTCCGTTCGCGTCCGATCGCACCCGATCGCGTGCGTCGAAAGACGAAGGGCCCGCGTCAGAAACGCGGACCCCTCTTGCTACGCTTGCTCTGCCACTCCGGCGCGCGCCTCGTTTCTTTTCCTTCCGAGGCGCGCGCCGTGAAGCGCCATCACCGTTTTCGCCCTCCGCCGAGGTCGAGCGCGAGTTGAGGCGTCGCGCCCTCGTGTGACGCGCGGGTGAGCACATCGAGCCGCATCGCACCCTCGCAGTCGTACGCGATGCCCGTCGCGACGATCACCACGCGGACAACCCCCTCGTCCGTGCCCCGCGACAGAGCGCGCGCCCGGTCCGCCGCCGTGCGCCACGACGCGCGGAGCGAGGCCCACCCGTCGACGAGCTCGACGAGCGCCCACGCGTCCGCGCCGAGCTCCCGCGTCTCCTCGGCTTTGATCACGTCGACGTCGACGTGTCGACCGAGCGCGCGCCACGCCTTCGAGCGCGCGACGCGCTCCGTGACGTCTCGCGGCATCATCGGTCGGCCCTCCGGTGGTGGTCGGCCGCGCGACGCGCGATCGACGTCGCACGAGCCCGAGAGAGTCCGTGCTCTCGCGCGATGACGTACGCGCGCGCCGCGACCGCGAAGCACGACTCGTCCGCGGCCGCGCCGTCGAGCATCGCGCGCACCGCGTCGACGGCTCGACGATCGCGGACCGGGAGCGGGTGACGGTCCGCGTAATCGTTCGGCGCGGTCACAGCCCCACCCCCGCCGGACGGACCTGCAACGCGACGTGAGCGCGAGCGACGACGCACGAGTCCGACCACCGCCCCGCGTCACCGAGCCCGGCCGCGTCGAGCGCGGCGAGATAGAGCGCCCGCCACTCCGGAATGGTCAGCGCCGCCGACACCACCCCGAAAGCCTCCGCGCGTCCGCACCGCTCGCACATCGGGTGCTCGCTCCGAGGTCCGTTCAACGGCGACCCCTCCGCGCCGCATCGGCACCGCGTCGCCGCGAGCTCGACCGCGTCCGCTTCCTCGCACCCGCAACCTTCGCAGAGCCGCCGCCCGGATTCCGTGTCGGTCGAGAGCGAGTCGTCCAACGTCTCGTCCACGCCGCACGACTCGCACGAGAGAAGCTCGCTCGCGCGGAAGGCGACAGGCTCCGCGTCGAGCAGAGCGCATTCGGGGCAGCCGTCTTGCCACTCGTGAGCGCGCGAGCCGATGCCGCACCGCGGGCACTCGATGAACGAGCCGACCATCCGCGCGCCGACGACGCGCGGGGCCGCGTGCCGGTAGCCGCCCGCGAGCGCCCGACAGAGCGCCCGGAAGTCGACGAACAGACCCGCGAAGACGAACCGACGCAGGAAGAGCGCGAGCCCCGGTCGACCGTCGTTCCGGGGGACGCGACCGAAGACGGGCGCCGAGCCGTCCATCCGGCAGAAGTGCCACCACGCGCCGAAG
>Ga0209573_1005448_pt1 | contig 11478 bp, 8 predicted proteins | sample TNRBio252014_DNA_FD_185870 | JGI IMG/M metagenome (GOLD analysis project Ga0209573, IMG submission 185870) | Wastewater treatment Type I Accumulibacter community from EBPR Bioreactor in Madison, WI, USA - TNR Reactor_6/25/2014_ DNA (SPAdes)... | ecosystem: Engineered > Bioreactor > EBPR >...
CTGGCACAGGTGTTTTTCGTCCGTACGGATGCCACTCAGCTTTTCTTGCGTATAAAATAAACTGATCCGGTTCTCCTCATCCGTGATTTCCGTTATCAGCCCGCTTTTGCTGAACCGGTAACGATCCCGCCAGTTGCGCAACTGAAACACGCTGCCGTTCCATTCGATAACCTGGTTCACATTTCTTTTCCAGGTCATGGTTTTTCCCGAAGGAGGTATCCATGAACTGACTTTTTTACTTAACAACAGGGTGGTATACTTTTGAATGCGCATACCGGCATCCGCAGCCAGCGCAGCTTTTCTTTTCATCAGTGCTACGGGTGTATTTTCAAGTTTGTCCCGCGTTATTTCATCCAGGGTAATTTCATCAATCATCCGGTATAGTCCCTGTTTGTCCTGCAGGGCGGGTTCGAATATATCCACATTGCCGCCACCCCACCACTGTACTGAAAGACTGCCATCAGGGAAAGCAAACAACCTGGTTTCCATCACCGAGCCCCAGCCAAAGCCAAACAAACCGGTACTTGTATTAAAAGATTGATAGGAGCGCGTGATGGCTGTTCCGGATCCGCTAAATGAAAGATCCGTGTAGGTCATATAAAAAACACCATTGCGTATACCCACTCCTGCATTACCCTGCAGTGCAAATAGAAATACTATGGTCAGGAGTCTGAACTTCATATAGCAGCCAGGCGATTGTTAAATAAGCGGCGGAATTTTTCCGGTTGCAGCAGTTTCAGTCCGGCTTTTACCTGCCGGGCTTCTTTGTGTTTGCCCATTACAGCTAAAGCTACCGCTTGTATTTCCGGTTCAGTGTTCAATACTTCATCAAGATACCGGCCGGCCAGCTCTTTCATAAAGACCGTCTGATTTAATTCAACGGAAAGCAAAAATAGCCAGCGGACAAGGGTACTATTGATAAATTCGCTTTTCAGTTCAGCAGCACGTACTTCGTTAAATACTTTTTGCAGGGACTGGCCGCTGAGATAAGCCGCTTCGGCCCTGACTTCTCCCAGTATTGTACTTTCCGGAAAGGCCGTAGTAAAATCCTGCAGCCAGCTCAGTCGCTTTGAAACCGGTAAGGAACAGGCTTTGCGGCTAACTGCGTGCAGGTAACTGATCAGCAGTTCCGCCTGAGGATCCTGTTGTAAGAGGTGCTTCATATACTGCAGACTGCTTTTTTTATTGCCGTTTTCCAGGTGTACCAGGGCCAGTGCGATACGTGCATTGATGTATGCGCTATCCGTTTGCAGGCAGGTCTCATATTGTTGTATCGCTTTATTCCATTGCCCGGTACGGTAATAAAAATTGCCCAGCTGGTAATAAAGCGATGGAGTATTGGGTTGCAGCGGGCAAAGGTTCAGTAATACTTTTTCAGCACCCAGGCTGTCCTTTTTCAAAAGCAGGAAGCCGGCCAGTTCATCCGCGAGCCCTATATCCCAGGGATTGAGGGACAATGAACGCTGAAAGGCGGCAATTGCGCTGTCCGGTTGTTCCGCAAATTTATAGTAATACCCGAGGTTGCCCCAGGCGGCTGCCGAACCACCGGATATGGTAAAGCCCTTGCTGAACCAGTAACGGGCGCTGTCTGTTTTCTTTTCGTCCAGTAATAAGAAACCGATACCGGCATAATATTCCTCATTCAGCGGATTGATGCGGATGGCGATCCGGTAGAGACTGTCCATCTCTTTTACAGGGTGATTGCCGGATTGATGGAGACGATAAAATTCAGCCAGGGCATAATAGTTTTCCGCTTCATGAGGTTGTTGCTGTATGGCGCGGAGCAGCAGGGATTCCGCTTTTGCTCCATCGGTACCCGCACTGAGTTCACTCCATTGCCGGAGCGTATTGGTCAGCGTAGGGTCAAGGGAGTCCGCCATGGCAAATAAGCTATCCGCCAGCGGGTACATTTCCCGTTCTTTGGCAATTACTCCCAGGTTGGAATAACTGATGGCCCAGTCACGTGCATAACGTTCATGCCCACTGTTTTTTTTCATTTCCAGTGAGCGGGAAAAATAATATTCCGCTTCTTTCAACCGGCCCATATCCAGCATGGACAGGCCGATATTGTTATAACTCCAGGCATAGCTGCTGTCCAGCTTCAATACATCCCGATGAAATTGCAGTGCTTTTTCATATTGAAAAATATCATGGTAGAGATTTCCCAATACATTTTTCGGATGGCTCCAGGTCGGGATCATACGTTCCGCCTTCCGGGCATACCAGATGGCGCTGTCGTATTGATGCTGATAGCTTAATACATAACTCAGGGTGAGGTACAGGTAAGCCGCCCGGTCTTCCAGGGCTATCGCCTGCCGGAGGAGTTGTTCCGCCGCCGGATATTTTTCAAACTGCTCATACCGGATACTGCCAAAAGCTTTATGAAAAGCCGACATAACCTGGTTGTTTTTTTTGCGCGGATCACCGGCCGGCAACAGGCTATCGGCTATCTGTGCATCGGTGGCGGCCGTATAATAAATAGCTGGCGGAGGTAATACACTTTTCCCGCCCAGGTATTCATTCAGGACCAGCTGACTCCTTGTTTCCAGCATTTCTGCCAGGTGATTGCGGAGTCCTGCCTGCAGTTCAGCGGCTTTCGGATCTTTATTCGTCTCCAGTTCCAGTATCACCTGCAGGCAGCTGGAATCATTCCCATAGAATTTTTGTTGCAACAGGAACCGGTTATACGTATCAATAGTTCGTTGCAGACCGGTGAATCCGGACGTATCGTTTTCTCCCTGGCCCCGGCTGGCCAGGTAGCCGTCATATTTTTTATTCCTGAAATAAGCAAAAGCTTTTGCTTTATTTTCCGTGGTTACCGGCAATGTCCATTCAACTCCTTCCGGAGCCGTTATCACCGGATTTTGTTTGCCCCTGGTGGCAGCGGAAACCCGGTTCTTTACCCAGCTGTTCAGTTCTGCAGTGGTTACTTTATTATCTGCAGGTTCATCCGCCAGTCCCATCATGCCCTGCAGCAGGTACCAGGTAAAGAGACCATGGCCGACGGAATCTGCTTCATATGAAAATTCATTCACGGCACAGCCGAGGAACCGGTTCACTTTTGTAAAACTGCCGGATATATTTTCCCGGGCTTTCAGTATGCCGTCCTGGTGTAAACTGAAACCGGAATGGCAGGCATCCATGACCAGGTTCACCGTTACTTTTTTTTGTGTAGCCAGGCGGTTGGTATATAATTCCAGGTCACTGAGTTTTAGTGTACCCGCAGCTCCATAGTAATTGCGCGAATCGGAAGCATCCCAGGCCAGGAAAAAGCCTTCATCAAAATCTGCAACGGTTTGTACGTCTCCATGTCCGGCAAAATAGAGGATCAGTTCATCGCCGGCCACCAGCCATTTCATCAGGTCATGGATGGAGTTGTATATTTTACCTGAGCTGGCCAGTGAGTCATGAAGAATAAAAATATTTTCTTTTGGGAAAGAGCGCACGTCGGTAAGGTAGCTGTAAAAAAGCCGGGCGTCTTTACTGGCGTATTTCAGATTAAGTTTATTACTACTGTAATCCGAAACACCCACAATCAGTGCCGCTTTTCGTTTGCCGGAGTCGCCTTTTAAAGGAGAATGCAATGTACCCGAATAGGGTTTTACAATCAGTCCCCTTTCCTGTGCCGCCAGGGAACAACTAAGTAAGACCAGCAGAATACTATAAATACACTTATTCATCGGGGCGGAGAGGTTGGAGAATAAAAATAGAGTAATATGGGGAAAGGAGCAATGAATTGTGCCGGGATTATTTGGCAGCGGATTTTTTCATGTCAGGGTTCAGTAATAAATTTGTCCATTACCCAATATAGCTGTGCCATGAGAATCGTATTTGGCTGGAATAATTTCCGTATCCGCTCGTATCAGCCCTTTGAACTGGGAGTAACCAGTAATCCGGATGCCGGGTTTACCATTGAACTTCGTCAGAGCTATTTTCATTTTTTCTGGATTCCTTTTTTCGGTCTGGGTAAAAAATGGGCTATCCGGAAAGAAGGGAAATTATATGAACTTCCTGCTGTATATGAACCTGTGGTGGCTGCTTATAAGCACGGTGTAAAATCACCCTGGTATACATACCTGGGCCCGTTGCTGATACTGGCCGGCGGACTTTCATTCTGGGGCTACAGTGAATACCAGGAATACCGGTACAGGCAAAATGCCATCAGTTATTTTAAACGGAATAATGCAGTGCTGGAAGCGCAGTTGCGGCAATTAAGTGATAAGGATATTATTACATTGAATGAGTTAACAGAGAATTTCTGGGACAGTAAACCACTGTATGCTAAAGTGGAAAAAGTAAACGGCGATGTGGTAACCGTAACCCCGGTAAGTGCTGTATCCAATAAACCAATGGATGTGGAAGATTCGTATAACCGTCTTGGGATGCAGACGGCTTCTCTCGATATTTCACTGGCGCAATTACTGGCCGCTTTTCCTAAGAAATATGATTCCTCATCCGGACGTGCTATACTGCAATACGGACGCCCTTTACTGAATAATGAACGGAACTACCTCGTAAAGGAAGTCGTACGTCATTTCGGTCCGATACTTGGAGACCGGGGTACAGGTTCCTATGGAATTACAGGTATCAGTATGGCATTATACAATGCCGGCTGGCCGGCTGTAGTCAGTGCTGTTAAAACACTGGAAGGCTCCATTGACTGGTCCGAAAGTATTGGCATGGAAGTACCCGGTGGTCAGACGGAATGGTCATATAGCCTGGAACTGCGGGGAAGGAATTATAAAACAAATGATCATTATAAGTTTCTGCTTACGCTTACTGATTCCACGAACAACGTGCATCAGTACGAAATTGATGGAGTGAATATGGAAAAGACGATACGGGAATTGTGAACCGGAGACCGTATCTCAGGTGCCCGGTATTTTAAACTTTCGCCAGACTGGTTTGCCGGAGGTGGTTTGATGCTGATTATTTAAACCGGCACTCACACTTTCTCCCACAGCCAGGCATCACCGATTTCTTCATCCTGTACGGTGCCTTTCAGCTCAAACTGGTATTTTTTCAGAATCGATACAGAAGGATTTTCATCAGGAGCCGTTTTGGCCGTAATTTTTACAGACGGATCAGCGGCCGCCGCCATTTTAACCAATTCGCCACAGGCAAAGCTGCCAATGCCCTGTCCTTCGTATTCGGGAAAAGTCCAGTAGGCAATTTCCACCACACCTTCTTCCGGTGCTTTGGTAAAACCACAGGAACCTACAACCGTATTTTCGTTTATTATAAAATAGCCGGTCCAGGGTGGTTGATAACCGGTCTTCGGATAGTAGTCATCATAAATACTGATCAGTGCCTGGCAATTTTCTGTCTGGTACATCGGGTTGCTGCTGTCCGGCTCGAGCGGAATAGGAGATAAATGCATACAAAGAATTTATCGTAAAGGGATAGAAATTCCGGATACAAAGATAAGCAAGGAATGTAAGTACGAAGTACGAATTACGAATTACGAAGTACGAAGTACGAGGTACGAAGTATGAAGTATGAAGTACGAGGTATGAAGTACGGGCTTTGGAGCGGGGTCAGTTATTTTTTATTGTCGCCTTTTGTATCTTTTTTTATCAGTCGCATGTCTCTTTTAGCAGTTCCGCTTTTCAGTTCGGGCCTGTTACCACTGTTTTTGCTTTTCCAGTCTTTCTGTGCTGCGCCTTCCCGTTTTGCCGGTCGTTCATCCGCTTGTTTGCCGGGCCAGGTTTTTTTGCCGGCGGGAGCGGCTTTCTTTTCATGTTTCAACTCCCGGATGTCATCAGTAGGTGCAGGTTTTTCCGCTTTTACTTCTTCCCAGAACCGGTCTTCTATATTTTCTTCAAATTTTTCTTCTTTGTGCGCATCTGCCAGTGCTTTCAGCTGTTCCGGTGTGGCGGCTTCCTGTATATCATTAAAGAGGGTCCGCTCTTCAAAGCGGATATGTTGTTCCAGTTCAAATGCTATTGAACGCAGGTTATATTCAACATCCCCGGTGCTGAGAAAAAGTTTCGTCAGCAGCTGATGGTCTTTTAACCCTTTTATCACACTGGGGTGTTCCTTATCCAGCAGGGGGAAAAAAGTTTTTTCTTCCACCGCAAAATGTGGCGCAAGGTAGTTTTTCCAGAACCAGTCCGCATATTTTTTCATCCGTTCCGGCTCCACCGCTTTACTGAAACCCTGCCGGAGTTTCCAGCATAGTAATAATGCCTGGTGATGTTCGCGGCTGAGGGGTTGCAGGGAGGCGTGACGTTTTTGAGGGAACATGTATATGGGTTGAACGGCGAAGGTAGGAAGAGAATTGGCTAATTAACACCCTGCATTCATCCGTTTCCATACATTTTCCAGTTTCCCGTTATTCAGTTTAAATAAGCCACCGGAGAAGCCAAACCAGATAGTGCCTTTGCGGTCCTGGTAGATGCTTTGAATATGATTGCGGGTCTGGCCCCGTGTTTCCATAATGGTGGTAAACGTTTTACCATCATACCGGCTGGCACCGCCCCCCAACGTACCAAACCAGAGATTGTCTTCATTATCAGTACTGATGGTCCAAACAGTATTGCCGGCCAGTCCGTCTTTTTCGGTGAAGCCGGTAAAAGTTTTTCCATCATACCGGATCACCCCGTTACCCCAGGTAGCCAGCCAGAGTTGTCCGTTTTTATCCGCCTGTATGGCCAGTATATTATCAGCGGTCAATCCATCTTTCTTTGAATAGTTGGTAAATAGTGTGCCATCATATTTTACCATACCGGCGCCATCGGTACCCATCCAGAAATTCCCGTTTTTATCTTCATAAAAACACCAGACCAGGAAAGGAGAAAAACGGGAACTGCCGGTATTATCAGCTTCAGGAAGGGTAATGCTCGTGAATTTTCCATTCTCATACCGGCTTACACCCCGCAATGTTCCTGTCCAGATACGGCCCTTGCTGTCCAGGAAGAGACTCCAGCATTCGTTATCAGGTAAACCGTCTTTCACTGTATAGTTGGTGAAGTTTTTACCATCATACCGGGATAAACCGCCGTTGGTGGCAAACCAGAAATCACCTTTTTTATCCTGTACAATACCTCTTACTGTATTTCCACCCAGGCCTTCCGATTGCCGGTAATACGTAAAGTTGGTGCCATCATACCAGCATACACCGTCATCATTGGTGCCAAACCAGAGATGATCCGCCCTGTCCTGGTAGATCCGCCGGATATAGCGGCTTACCTGCACATTGGTATCAATATTTTCCTGGAATACCTGGGGAAACATCAGGTGACTATCGGCGTAAACACTTTCCGGGGCATTGTCTTTTTTGTCCGGTTGTACATCCGCGGTCATACAGGAGGCGAAGAGCAGGCTGAGAAGGAATGGGCGAAAAGTCATATTTGTTGATTTTTGTGATCCGGGTTGTCCGGGGCAGCAAAATACATTTTGCAGGACCTCCTGTGCGTAAAACAGATGTAAAACCTTTGTAAACGGATGTAAAATAAGGGGGAGAGGGCAGATCTTCCCCGGTGAAAGAGGTATTTTTGAGTATGCGTTGGAAACAATTACTCCTCTTGTTGCTGCCCGGGATCGGGTTATTCCTTTTGGGTTTTGTAAAAGGCAAACCCGGAAAATCCGGATTCGACAATGCCCGGGAGGAGATTGTGATGCGGCAGATTGCCCACCGGGTGCTGCAGTATAGCGGTGACAGCAGTTCACGTGTACTTTCACCGGAGCGGGTAAACGCCAGTGAATACCGGATTCCCTTTGAAACCGGTTTTTCTTTTGTGCCTGATTCACTGGTGGCCATTATCGGCCGGGTGATCCGGGAAAATCAATTGCCCGACCATTATATTGTTAATGTGATGGAATGTGATGGCGATAAAGTGATTTTTGGCTTTGCCATTCTCGGCAGTGAACAAAATAATATAGTACCCTGTAAAGGCCGGGAGCAACCCGTACGTAAGTATTGTATCAATATCCGTTTTGATGACAAAAAGAGCAGTAACCAACCGGTATACCTGCTGGCCGGTGGACTGTTATTGCTGGCTGGACTGATTTATTACAGGCGCCGAACAGATAAAGCGGACGTGCTGCCGGCAGACACAAATGAACCAGAGTCGGGCCCTTTTATTGCAATCGGACGGTATCGTTTTCATCCCGATCAGCAATTGCTCTGGCTGGATGGCAGCAAAACCGTACTCACAGCCAAGGAAAATAAACTCCTCCGCATATTTGCCGCATCTCCCAATGAAGTTATTGACCGCAGCCGCCTGCAGAAAGAAGTCTGGGAAGACGAGGGCGTAATAGTCGGCCGCAGCCTCGATGTCTTCGTCTCTAAACTCCGCAAGCGTCTTGAAGGGGATGAACGGGTAAAAATTGCGACCGTAGTGGGGAAGGGGTATGAATTGACGATTAGCGGTTGAGCCGTTGAGATGTTGAGATGTTGAGTTGTTTGGATTCCGAGCGGTTGGAACTTTTCGTTTCTAAGCAGCCCTGGCAACCCTCAACCCACAACTCACATCCCGCAACTCACCTCTCATTCTTTCCTGGCATCTTCACATTTCCGTTGATTTCTGACAAAAAACACACCGTCAAATATCCGGGTCCACTGAGCCGTGTAGGGTGTATGCAGGGCTTCTACTACTGAACCGTTCATGGTAAATTCTGTGTTAGCATTGTTGTTTTGTTTATTGAAGCCGGAAAAATCCACAAAGGCGTAATTCCAGCTTTCATTAATCCAGCGTTCAAAACTGTTTTTACCCGGGCTGGAAACAGGGTAAGGTTTACGGCTAACTATACCTGTTTCCCCCGCGGCGGATGAGAAGCCAACAATATAGGTCTGGCTGGCCAGTAGAGGATCGTTGGTGAAGACGGTCCCCATTGAGACGAGGTTATTGTAGAGACGGGAATAATGACCGCTGTATTTAGAAACATGAAAATTCTGGGCCCAGACGATGATTTTTTCATTTTTGTATTTATAGTTGGCCAGCCATTTCAGGTTATTGGCCATTTGTATATCCCGTTCATTACGTCCCTTATCTGAATCGGTGGGGAGGTATTTAAATTCAAGCGCCAGGTGTACCAGGTTGTCCAGCAGCACCACCCAGAAATCCTGCCCGTGGGTGCGGGTGCTCAGTTCTGTTTTCAGCCGGGTTAATTTTTCAACAGCAGTATCATAAAAGCCGGGACTTTTTTTTGCGAAAAGCAAACGGGATAATGAATCAAACAGCGGTACATATTCTGCAGCATACGCCGGTGTTTGCGTGATGGGAAGTACATAACTACGCAGCACGCTGTCCAGCCGCTGCGAAAGGTTTTTGTTTGAATATGAAAGTGCTGTTTGCAGATCAATGCCGGTAATCATAAGGGGGTTATCGGTAGTAAAGCTGGCCGGTATCAGTTTTTTTTCGAGGTATTGACAGGCATCACAGGCACTCCATACGCCGGTAATATTGCGGCGGAGAAAAGAGTAGATCCCTGTATCCGTCTTTGGCAGCTGATCCCACCCGTCATTCAACGCAAAGAAATCAGATTCAAATGCCAGTACATTAAAGCCCTTTACTTCATGCAGGTAGCGGATCAGTCTTGTTTTTGTTTCAAAGGTGGCCGCGTCACCATGGTCCTGTTCACCAAGCATAACGATCCGGGCATCTCCGATTGCTTTGCCCATGGCTGCCAGGTCAGAAAAGTCAGTGGAATCCGGATGACCGGTTCTTACCTGGCTGGCATTCCCGGTAACCCAGGATTGTATTGAGGATTGTGTAAATCCAGGCAGACACAGGGAAAACAGCGGCAGAAAGAGTAAAGCTTTTCGCATAAGGATGAGGTTTAGATTCAGCTACAGGAGCAAAGAGAGGTTTACACACCTAATGTACTCCGTGTTTACAAGTTGTCAAAGAGCGGGGAGTCAAAATTTTGTTATAATGGAAAGTCACCAGGTTTAAAAGTAGAGAAAAGGAGAACACGCTTGGCAGAAGCAATCAGTACCCGGAAGGCCTGAAAATCCGGTCATCGGCTTATTCAGAATCGCCGGAAGCATAATGCGGGACTTTATATACAGCCTCCAATACCATATTCATGGTATATGCTGCTGATATAAACCGTAAAATGCCGCACATTATAGAGTTATAAAACAGCTTTATGAGCGTGCGTCTACAGGCATATGTTGAGAAAGTAAAAGGTTGACAAGGAAGGTCCTTAGAAAACCTGGTAATTCACAACACACACATCCCACATCATTTCAGTTTGAGGCGTTGAGCTGTTATGTCGTTTGAATTTCGTTCGGATGGAACCCTTCGTTTCTTAGCAGGCCTGGCACCTGGCACCAGACACCGGGCACCTCTACAAATATTTCCCTTTCAATCCCTCAATAATAATTTCATGATCTTCAAAATCTCTTAATCCGGAAACCGTGATCGTGGCGATGAGTCCGGCATTTTTTACAAAGACAGGGATGGATCCCCCTTTGGCGATATAATCTTTCTCATCGAGGCCGAATGGTTTTTCAAGTGTCATGGCCCTTTTTTCGAGTGTATGTCGTACGGCCAATGAACTTTCTTCAAAATACTTTGCCACATTCGCTTTACGGCGCAGCCAGTTGTGTTTATCAGCAGGCAAACCATCTTCCACATACAGGAATACGGATTGATTGAGCCGGCTGATCTCGACGGCAATCGCCTGGTTACGGCTTCTGGCGAGATCAACAATCCGCTGTCCCATATCCATGGCGATGGCGTTGGTAAATGAATCCAATTCAACTTTCAACAATATTTCTTTAGCTGCTTCCTGCGACATGGGATGATTTTTGAATGGTAAGTTAGTGAATTCGGGGAATGGAGAATGGGATTAGCCGGAACCTTTCGTTTTACAGAAGGCCTCACAACTCACATCTCACATCCCGCAACTTTTTTACGCCACGACCACCTTCTCCCACTTCCCCAGCCACTCTTCTGAAATCGTCGCTCCCAGTCCAACGACCTCCGGCACTTCCACCACGCCATTGGCTTTATACACAATACCGCCGGTAACGGGGTCTTCGCGGAGCATGAGGGCGGTGTCAAAATCAAAGTGAACGATATTGGGGGAGGAGAGGGCAAAATGTGCAAATGCGGTCATGGCTAACCGTGACTCGATCATGGCGCCGACCTGCAGGTGCAGCCCGGCGGCTTCGGCCATACGGGCCATCTTTAACGCTTTGAAAATACCCCCGGATTTGCCCAGCTTGATATTGAAATAATCGCAGGCGTCCAAAGCGATCAGTCGCTCCGCATCATGATCATCGCCGCAACATTCATCGGCCATGATGGGTATGGGACTTTCTTTTTTCACCCGCGGCAATGACAGGTAATTCCAGCGGGCAATCGGCTCCTCACAATGTTGTATATCGAATGCCGAAAGGGCTTTTAAGGTCTCAATGGCTTCTTCCACGCCCCAGCCCTGGTTGGCATCAATGCGTAAAGGGATTTCCGGACCTACTGCTTCCCGGATTGCTTTAATTCGTATCACATCTTTCTTTCCATCCTT
>Ga0209573_1005449_pt1 | contig 11475 bp, 11 predicted proteins | sample TNRBio252014_DNA_FD_185870 | JGI IMG/M metagenome (GOLD analysis project Ga0209573, IMG submission 185870) | Wastewater treatment Type I Accumulibacter community from EBPR Bioreactor in Madison, WI, USA - TNR Reactor_6/25/2014_ DNA (SPAdes)... | ecosystem: Engineered > Bioreactor > EBPR >...
GGTTTAAAAATTTGATGGCATCCTCAAAAAATCGTGTAAACAAACCGGCATCCTCGTAATACACCGCATCGTTGATCCCGCCTGAAACCTCGTTTTTAGAGGCTGGTATCCATGGCGGATTAAAAATGATCAAATCATGTTTTTCAACGCAGCCCTCGAAAAGGTTGGCCTGTCGGAGCGTTATTTTTTCAGTGAGCTTATTTTTATTAGCTTGCTCCTGAACAGAGATCAATGCGTTTGGATTGATGTCAGTGGCCAAAACGTGGTCATAACCTTTGTTGAGCAGCATAAATGTCAACACACCGCAACCCGTCCCGATATCCATAGCAGAAGATTTGTTCAGACGATTATTTTTCAGCCATTTATCAAACAAAATAAGATGTTCAAAACGCGTAGGGAAATATACACCGTAATAAGGATGAATGCGGTCATTCAATACCGGAAAATGTATACCTTTGGTGTACCATTGCCAGGAAGAATTCAACCCCTGTATCTGTGGCAGCGGCAGAAAAAAGGTATTTAAATCCTTGTACAATCCATTCAACCATCCGATTTCGGGTGAGTTTTTGAGCGCAATCCGATGGTTTTCCACAGGAATGAGCAGATGGTTGGATGCTTCCCTGAAAATGCGTCTCTTTTCTCGCTCTTCCACGAAATTCAAGGACTTATGCTTGAAAAAAACCTGTCTTTTCAGACTAGCAAGCAGATCCAGGCCGGTTTGAAACCGGTCTTCCACCAAAACCTGTTCTCCCTTCAATAACAATTGCAGGATTTCACTCCGGTCGGTATCTTTTTTAGCCGCCCAAACACTTGTTTCAGGATCGATGGGTTCGGGTCTGTTGGCTTTTGGTAATTGAAAAGGAATCATGGAGTAGTATTTTAGGCAAGAAATTCTTGGTACAATGTTTTTCCGGTACTGAATAGTCAGTTAGCTGCAACAAATGTAGCGAAAGGTTTTCAGTCTTTGGGAAGAACTTTATGTGGTTATTTTGGTCTCAAAAATAGATATGACTGAAATGAAATTGGATTTAATATCATAAATGTAAATAGGGGTTCATTCCCTTTTCAATTCCCTGCTCAATTTCTTCTGGAGGCTTCGTTTCGCCCGAAAAATAAGGGATTCCACCGAAGAAAGTGAAATCTGCAGGGTTTGAGCGATCTCCGCATAGCTCAACTCCGTAATTTTATGCAGTATAAAAGCAGCTTTTTGTTTTTCCGGCAGTGACCGGATGGCTTGCCAGATGAGCTTTTTTTGTTGTTTCAGCACCATGGAGTCGTGATCAGCATCAAAGTTCACCGGCTTTTCCGGGATATCCGGTATTTGAAGCAGGCCAACTGATTGAAAAAAGGCTTTGCGTTTTGATGAGCGCAAAAAATTGATCGATTTGTTGATGGCAATGCGGTAAAGCCAGGTGGACAAAGTGGATTCAGATCTGAAAGAGCGGATGGACCGGAAAGCCTCTATAAATACTTCCTGAGTCAGGTCGTCTGCATCGTCCCTGTCATTCACAACGCTCAGGCAGGTTCTGAATATTTTATCCTGGAACCTGTCAACGAGTAAGCTGAACGCCTCTTCGTCACCTGACCTGAGCGCCTCCAACCAAAAAATCCCGCCGCTACCGAAAGTTTTAGCCATCTTTTATTTAATCCATCCGTCTGATTTCGCTTGTCAAAATTGACATTTCCGGCTATTTGACACTAAAGGAAAGATAAACTTGCGCCTGATTTGAAAAAAAGTAGAGAAAAAGCGCAAGTTTTTTTAAACAACATTGTCAAAAGTACAACAAAAATGAAAAAAATGGATTGCAAAGTCACTCAAAAACAATTGTCAGCCTACCTGGAAAACACGCTTTCAGGTATGGAAAGAGACAAGGTTTCCAAGCATCTTTCCACCTGCGAAACATGCCGGAAACAACTCGAATGGTTGGTCGTTTTGGACAATGAACTGAAATCAATGCAGAAAGAAACTCCCAAACCATTTCTTTTTACCCGGATGAAAGCCCGGATGGAAAAAGAAAAACAGGTAGCTGGTTGGTGGCAACCTGCGAGCTATACCATTGCAGCCAGCCTGGTATTGGGTTTGATGGCCGGCATTCTGATCGGTAAACTGACCATCACCAAAACTGAAATAGTCGCGGCAGAGATCGGATTGAACGATGTATTTAATGATGTGCAACTCGAAAGTGCCTATCAACTAACTGCAAATTAAAATCGGACTTTATGAAGCATCTTAAAACTATATTGATCATCGTTGTTTTTTTCCTGTTGGGTACCAATGTCGCCACGATCATGGTTTACCAGAAACATATCGACCGTGACAGAAATGTGCTGAGATACAGAATGGAATTGCCCAATGAAAAACTGGGCCGGTACATCAACGGTGAGTTGGATCTCAGCAGCAGCCAGACAGACCAATTCAGAAAATTCAGAAGACAATATAATCGCAAAGCAAATGGAATATTGGATGATATGCAGGACATCCGGGCTGAAATGCTTGAAATATTTGAATCCACAGAGCCGGACCGTCAAAAATATGACAAACTGGCAGCAGATCTTGGAACTAAACACTGCAAATTAAAAGAACTCACTTTTGACTATTATTTTAATATGCTGTCTGTATTAGATGATGACCAAAAACCAAAAATGAGTGAAATATTTGAAGCAATGCTGACTTCAGAAGGCTTTGCAAAAACTCCCGTATATCACGACCACAGCCCTGCTGAACCGATGGATCAAACAGAAACTTTGAACGCTGATCCACAATCAGACACAACTGTTTTTGAAGAATTTCACCAATAAAAAGAAATAAAGCCTGCATACTTTGCAAATGATTCAATTGGCAGGTTGACATGATATTAATTAAAGCATAAATAAATTAACGATGAAAATTGTATTAAAAATTCTCTTTTTTGTCCTGGCAACAACTGTTGCTTTTCAATCCAAAGCCTGTGATTTTATTTTCAAAGTTCAGGGTGAAGTAAAGGAAGTTTATAAGGTTGGGGATGAAATTATTGTAGTCGTCACCATGAAGCTTTCCCATCGGGTATGTAATGAAACGCTGAATGAAGTAAAATTCAATTTCAGTGGATTGAAAGTTTCGGGTGCCACAAAATGGACAGAAACCAATCCCAATGAATATGAAAGAAAGTTCAAATTGGTGGTTGAACCCAATACCAAAGGAAACTGCAATATGTCTGTATCGCGATCCTGCGATAAAGATGGAGGAAGCGGTTCTATCAGCTTTAAAGTAAAATAATCCGGTAATGAAACTGAAGCTTAATGTAGCAATTGTCCTGGTAGCATTCTTCCTGATTTCGGGATTTCGTCCTCTTATGGGACAAGACGAATTTGAACCTTTTACGGAGTCCACAGACTCATTGAATCAGGAAGAAGTCTTTGAGGATTTTGAAGAAGGTGGTGAAACAGGTGATGAATTTTCAACTTTCACTGAAGAAGAAGGTAGCGCGGAAACTCATAATGGGTCAGGTTCAAGCTGTAAATCCAAAAAGGATAATTCGCAGCTTTGGTGGGTATTAGGCGCGCTGGGCATCACTTTGATCTCGGGTTTTTTGGTCAGATATCAAAAAACCAGAAATCTCAGGGGGCTGATCCTTATAATTTCTCTGGTGGTTCTGGGATTTTATGTCGGTGGTTGTCCTTGCCCTGTCATGAGTCTGCATCATGTGATATTTGCTATCGCGGGCATCAGCTTTCACTGGACCGGGATGATCTGGTTTTTTGGATTGATAATCGTGACTTACCTGGTAGGAAAGGTATGGTGTGGTTGGGTTTGCCATTTAGGAGCACTGCAGGAGTTTTTATATCTTCCGGGAAAAATAAAAATCCTTCAGTCAGAAAGAGCACAGAAGATCATGCGGTGGATCAGGATTGGATTTTTTATTGCCCTGATCGTTCAGATACTGATCACGAGGACCAATCTATTCAAGACCATCGATCCTTTCAAGGTGGCTTTCAATCTGCATTCGGCAAATATCACCGGTTGGATCCTGTTGGGTTTGTTACTGATTTCATCATATTTCATGCACCGACCATTTTGCAAGACGGTTTGTCCGATAGGGTTGATCCTTGGTTGGGTTTCAAAAATACCTGGTGCATCCATATTGGCGCCCACTTCCGGTTGTTCCGGATGCAACGTCTGCGACAGTTCCTGTGCTATTAATGCGATTACCAGAGATAATAAAATCAGTAAGATCGATAACCAGGAATGCATTGCTTGTGGAAATTGCGTGAGTGATTGCAAAAAAGGCAGTATGCATTTCGTCAGAAATTCAAAAAAATATGCATCCACGTCTGTTTGTACCCGTAATTAAATCCATCATCATTTTATTATTGATGAGTGGATCGATGACCATTTCCGCTCAGGTTGACTGCCGGTCGATTTTAGGAGCACATTTGCATACAGTGAAAGGAAGTCCGTTGAGTTTGGGTCTTGAATTATCTGGTAGCGGAGCAATTTTAAATGAACGTAAAATCGGGAACCTTCAATTATATGGCGGGATTGACTATTCGATCAAAAAACACCAGTTTTATTTTGAAGGCGCCTGGAAAGGATGGTACAATTCAGGAAGTAATCCTGATGGTGAAGAAATTCAAACAGGCTACACAGATTTCAACAGGCCCAAGCCTTCGCATGTTGGATTCAGAGAACTTTTTTATACTTACGGGGATAAAAATGATTTCATTAAATTGGGAGTACAATCGCTGGAAACACCGGACTATTTTCTGTTCAATGAAAGAATGTTAGGAATCTCTGGCAGCAAACGAATTGGACAATTCAATACATTTGGTGCCGCAGGTACCGTAACCAACAAATTATCAAGATTTGGAGATGTTTGCGGAAACCGGCACATTTATAACATACTTCACAGGAGTCAGTTTAATTTTACCGGAGACATCCCGGGAGAAACTAATTTTGGAACACTTTCTTTTATTTGGAAAAAAGATGGTGCCCATTCAGTTAATATGTCTTCAACAGAAAAAAAGGATGCACCAGATGAATTTGGATTAACAGATGAGTTTGAACAAACAGATGAGTTTGAACAAACCGATGAATTTGAACAAACTGATGAGTTTGAAACCGGACTGATCTCTGAGAATAAATCCAAACCTGCTGTTTTTCAGCCGGAACAAGCTGGAATTTTCTTCTATGAAGAGTTCGGTTCAGGATTCCATGAGTATAAATATTACACTGGTTTACATGCCGGTTTTAAAACATGGTTTGAGACCATGATCCATCTAGAAGTCGTCGACCAGTATATATTAAATGATCATGCCATTGCATACTGGCTCGGATTGGAAAAAGAGCATTTCTGGAACAACGGAACAGTAACAAAATTGGGAATATCCTTTCTTGACAAAATAGATATTGACTCAACTGCCCATTTTTATCCGGCTTTTTCCAATCTGTTCATGGGTGAAGTGATGCGGTTGGACGCGATGGATCTTCCTTTACTGGCGTTTTCCGCCAGGCATCATTTTAAGAGTAAATGGAAAATATACACTCAAATGAACATAGTGAAGCAATTGAAAGATCATCAGGCACAGGAACTCGACTTTCAATTGGGTGGAAAAATAAATTCTCATTTTTTGTTAACCTCAATTTTCAGTTTTATTTCATCTGAGCTTTTGGAAAAAAATTATTGGATGACAAAACTGGAAGTCAGATATGCATTTTAACATTTATTATAGTATGAACTTACAGGAAAAAAAACTGAAAGACCGGAGATTGTTTATCAAAAACATGGTAAAAACCGGCGTTGCGATCAGCTTTATGCCGTTAATAAATGCATGTACCAAAGGCGGATTAAGTCCGTTTTTGCCTTATCAGATAGATCCCGCGTTATGTAATGGTTGCGGTGAATGTGTGCCATATTGTAAACCTGATGCAATTCTTTTAGCACAAAAATCTGCTTATTCAATAGATAATGAGTGGTGTATTGATTGTGGAAAATGCTCAACTTCATGTAGTTATGATGCCATCAAGATCAATTCGAGGATTTATTTGATCAACAAAGAAAAATGCAGTGAATGCGGAAAATGTGAAGTTGTATGTCCTCAAAATGCGATCCGTGTTTCTACTTCTATCTATACCATTAAGGAAGATTCCTGCATAGGTTGCGGTGATTGTGTGGATGTTTGTAAATCTGAAGGAAATTGTATCAGTTACGAAAAGGAAGAATACTCAGTCAGATCTAAATGTCAAAACAAGGAATGCAACGATGAATGTGTTGCTGCTTGTCCTGAAGGAGCGATCACAACGATCAACGGACTGGCACACATCGACATGGATAAGTGTACATTCTGTGGAAAATGTGTTCCTGTATGTCCACATGATGCCATCAATCCGGCAAAAGTGCAGTTGGATGAAACCAATTGTACTCATTGTGGTAAATGTTACACCGCGTGCACTTTTGATGCGATTGAAAAAACCGGAGACGAAAACTATCATGAACCTACGATTGACCAAAATCTCTGTGATGGTTGCGCTGACTGCTTGCCGGTATGCCCCGATGGAGCACTTGAATTCATATACAAAGTCGAAAATGCGCCATCCAGTTATATCGACCAGGATTTATGCAGCGCATGTGGAGATTGTTTCGAAAAATGTCCTGAGGGCATTGAAGGGTTGATCCGTAAACTGGAAAAAGCAGAAATCCTTGAAGATAAGTGTATGATCTGTGGGGATTGTGTAGAAATATGTCGTTTCGATGCTATAAATAAAATATTATAAATTAATCATTTGAGTAAATATATATCCAAAATTAAGTTCATCTTATTTATTTTTTAACTTATAAAATTTTTTGAAATGAAAAAGTTATCATTTTTGATTTTGATGATGTTTTTTGCACAGTTTTTACTTGTTTCCTGCGATAAAGTTGAGGTGACCAACGATAACAATGAAGACAAATTAACGGTAGAAGAATTGACTGGCCTGTTACATATGCTGGAGGAAGAAAAATTGGCCCGGGATGTTTATATTCACCTGGAAAATAAATGGAATCTTAACCAATTCAGGAATATTAAGAATAGTGAATCTACTCACATGAATGCAATTGCGTCCTTACTTGATAAGTATGGAGTGAGATACACCATTTTGCCTGAAGGCGAATTTGTAAGTAGTGCGCTTCAAACTTTATACAATGAACTGACTGCTTTAGGCGGGCAAAGCAGTGCAGCCGCATTACAGGTTGGAGCAACCATTGAAGACCTCGATATTGTGGATTTGAAAGAATATATCAAGGCAACAGATAAAACCGATATTATAGAAGTATATGAAAGTCTGGAATGCGGTTCACGAAATCATTTGAGAGCCTTTGTCAGAGGAATTACCAATTCAGGTGCTGAATACATACCTCAATTCATGACCTTAGAGGAATATAATTCCATACTTTCAGGTTCACATGAATATTGCAACGAATAATATATTTTAATTATCCAGGTAAATTGGCAATCAGGTTATCAGATAGTTGGAAATGTAAGATAGTGCCTACTTGAAAAGATTTATGTTATCAAAACAAATTCCATTAGTCTGAATGCAAAGTAAACAACTGATGACTGGCAGGTTCAAAATTGTTGAAAATCTTTTGAGGTTTTATTTAAAGAAATGGGTTTCAAAAGGTAAAATGCATCATTTAGCCAAAAGAGCGGGCATGAATCATCCTTAATGAAGGAAAATTGCAGAATGCTTTCACTTTAAGCGCCTAAATACCTGGATAATTACAAATATTCAATGATTTAAGTTGATTGGTTGCCGGAAATTAGATATTCCTGTTTACTTGCTTTTAGTAATGGAATTTTCCGGCAATCAATTGATAATCATAATAAAGGTATTTTAAATTAATTTTTACTGTGTGTTGTTTATGAGTACTGATTTAAGTATTTTGCATCAAATTTCAAACTCAGGTTGAAGGAATGATCAGGTTTTTAAAGTATATATTACTGTATCCGGTATTATTACTAATCGTGTTGCACACGTTTATTCCTCACGCTTTTTCAAATGCATTGACTGCGGATAATCATTTAAATATACATAAAGATAACAAGAATATTTTAGGCTTGTTTGATTTGATTTTTCATGAAAAACATGATAAAAACCTGCATGACCTGAATACCCGTCCTTCAAAATACAAAATTGTATCGATAGAAGTTAACCACCAAGTTCTTTTGATATGTGTACAAGTTGTCAGCAACAGCCATATTAATCTGCCTTATTGCTCAACTTTTTCGGATCCTCCTGAATTAAAAAATGAATTATTGATACCACACCGGAATGGAAAAAGAGGCCCACCTTTTGCATGACCGGAAATGGATTTATGTTGACTTACAACAATTGTCGGGATTGAATCGACAAATTCAAAAAATTCTAAAAAAATTAGTTTAGAAAAAATTGGTCAAATGACCATAGTTTTGAAATAGTTTAAAATAATTCCGAGGGCGGAAGCTTGTGTTATTTTGAATTTTAGTCCATGGCCTGTTAACTGAATATAGAAATATCAGGAATGCTAAGGAAATGTAAATAAACAAGATATGCAGAATTGGCGAATTAATTTTGTTTTTTTTAAGGTGTAAATAGAGTCTAAAGCCATAGCTGTTAAACGAATTCACAACTCAGCAAAAGGGCAAAAATACAAGACAATATGTATTGCTTATTTCTTAATAATTCCTTAGCGAAGCCTTCAGGTAAAATGATCATAATTCAAAAGTTTAGTGTTTTTTTAAAATGTCTGTTTTGAATTTTTGAATCAAAATGATTGATATATTCACTAAAAAAGTTAAAATACTAACGCCATTTTCTTTGCATCAAGGATAATTCATATAAAAATTGTAAATATTCTTCGGAAAGTAAATTTTTTGTTTTGGAATTTATGCTTAACCGCTCAAACAGCGTTAAATCAATAAAAAATGCTTGAAAAAATCATACAATTCAGTATTAATAATAAACTGATTGTCATACTGTTTACATTGACTGTTGCAGCTTTCGGAATGTATGCTGTATACAAAATTCCTGTTGGAGCGGTTCCTGACATCACCAACAATCAGGTTCAGGTGATCACTACTTCAGGCAATCTTTCCACTCAGGAAATAGAGCAATACATCACTGCGCCAGTTGAAATGGAAATGGCCAATCTTCCCGGGGTGAAAGAGATCCGCTCTATCTCCAAATTCGGTATCTCTCTGGTAACCATTGTTTTTGATGAAAAACAGGGAACTTATCTTCCACGGCAACTGATCGCCGAAAAGATCAAAAGTGCTACTGCGAAAATTCCGGAAGGTTTTGGTGAACCTGAAATGGGGCCGATCACCACAGGTCTCGGAGAGATTTACCAGTATACCCTGGATATCGAGGAAGCTTATGAAGGTAAATATTCAGCAACTGAATTGAGAACGATACAGGATTGGGTTGTTAAAAGGAGGCTCTCAGGGATCAATGGTGTGGTAGAAATCAACAGTTGGGGTGGATTCCTTAAACAATATGAAGTTTCCATTGAGCCTTCCAAACTGGCTGCGCTGGATATTACATTGATGGATGTTTTTGATGCTCTGGAATCCAACAACAATATTTCCGGAGGTTCCTATATCGAAAAATCCAATCAGAGCTATTTTATCCGCGGTGACGGACAGGTGAAATCAGTGGATGATATCGAACAAATCGTCATAAAGTACAATCAACATGCACCCATCCTGATCCGTGACGTGGCAAAAGTAAATATGGGCCATGCCAACAGGTATGGAGCCATTACAGCCAATGGAAAAGGGGAAACCATATTGGGGCAGGTGATGATGCTAAAAAATGCCAATTCCAAAGAAGTGATCAATGAAGTGAAAGCCAGAGTGGAAGAGATTCAGAAAAACCTTCCGGAAGGTATCATGATCAATCCGATTGTGGATCGAAGCGAACTGGTGGCAAAAACTTCATTAACTGTGGTGGAAAACCTGCTTCTGGGTGCTTTGATCGTTATGCTGACTGTATTACTCCTTCTGGGAAACCTCCGTTCAGCCCTGGTGATCACCTCAATGATCCCATTGGCATTGCTGTTTACGATTTCCATGATGTATATTTTTGGTATTGATGCAAATCTGATGAGTCTGGGTGCTCTTGACTTCGGTATCATCATCGACGGAGCTGTGATCATTGTTGAATTCATTGCACTAAAGATCACCATGCAAAGGGAACAGATTCTCCAGTCAGGAGGCGATGATAAATCGAATTTAATGGACAACATTGCATTTACAGGTTCGTCCAAAATGATGAAATCTGCAATTTTCGGACAGATCATCATCCTGATCGTATTTATCCCGATCCTTTCATTGACCGGAGTAGAAGGCAAAATGTTCAAACCGATGGCGTTGTCTTTTTGTTTTGCCATCATCGGTGCGATGATCATGGGCTTGACATGGCTTCCTGTGGCTTCGTCCTTGTTTTTAAGACCCACCAGATCCGCCAAAAAGAATATTTCAGACCGGTTGGTCCAATTTGCACAAAAAGCTTATCTTCCGGTGATCAAATGGGCTTGTTGCCATAAAAAGACCGTGCTCGGTGCAGCGCTTGTTTCTTTGCTGATCACCGGATTCCTTTTTACCAAAATCGGTGGAGAATTTGTCCCTACGCTGGATGAGGGAGATTTTGTCATTCAGCCTGTGCTTAAAACGGGCACTTCTTTGACAAAAACCGTTGAAACGACCACCAAAATGGAGAAAATACTGATGGCAAAATTTCCGGAAGTAGATAAAATAGTCAGCAGGATAGGAGCTGCCGAAGTTCCGACTGACCCGATGTCCATGGAAGAGATCGATATGATCATCAAATTAAAGCCCAGAAAAACCTGGACCAGTGCAAAAAACAAGGAAGCATTGGCGGATCTTTTCAAGGAAGAACTTTCTGCCATTCCGGGCATCGAATATGAATTCACCCAACCGATAGAAATGCGTTTTAATGAACTGATCACAGGAGTCCGGTCAGACATCGCAATAAAAATTTTTGGCGATGATCTGGATTATATCGATCAAAAAGCCATTGAGATCAAAGAATTGATCGGAGATATTCCCGGAGCAAGTGATGTGATCCTGGAGAAAACAGCGGGTTTACCCCAGATAAAAGTACTTTATGACCGGAGTAAGCTGGCATATTTCGGCGTGGATATTCAAACACTTAATGATTATATCGCTACAGCATTCGGTGGAAATGCCACAGGTGTGGTTTTTGAAGGAGAAAAGAGGTTTGACCTGGTGGTTCGGTTTGATAAACAAAACAGAAGTGATATAGAAGATATCAGGATGCTCAAAGTTCCTGTTCCGAATGGTAGCCAGGTTCCGATGTCTGAACTGGCAGGCATTGATTATGACGAAGGACCGGCCAAAATTTCCCGTGAAAACACCCACAGAAGGGTAGTGGTCAGCGTCAATGTACGAAATCGGGACTTGCAATCTGTGGTGGAGGATATCAGAACGAAGATC
>Ga0209573_1005450_pt1 | contig 11474 bp, 9 predicted proteins | sample TNRBio252014_DNA_FD_185870 | JGI IMG/M metagenome (GOLD analysis project Ga0209573, IMG submission 185870) | Wastewater treatment Type I Accumulibacter community from EBPR Bioreactor in Madison, WI, USA - TNR Reactor_6/25/2014_ DNA (SPAdes)... | ecosystem: Engineered > Bioreactor > EBPR >...
GCTCATCTACGCCCAACAGGCGCACAAACGAGTCGCTGGCTCGCGCCTGCACGTCATGCCGGGCTGCCTCCACTGGCCGATGCGCGATCGCCCCGAGGAGTTTAACCAGGTGCTGGCGGAATTCCTGCGGGACTCTTGAACGACTCGTGACGCACGACGAAGGGTGAATGGCCATTCGCCCTTCGTCGTGCGTCACGAGTCTTCACGCCGGCTCAAACCGCGCCTGGAAGAACCTCAGATACTGCGGCTCGTAGACCATGCGCAGGCCACGCGTGGAATCGCGGTGGTCATAGACGGCCTTGACCGACTCGGCCACGACGTCCATGTGGGCCTGGGTGTAGACCCGGCGCGGGATGGTCAGGCGGGTCAGCTCGAGCTTCGGGTAGCGGTGATCGCCCGTGGCCGGGTCGCGGCCGGCGCTGACGATGCCGCGCTCCATGGCGCGCACGCCGCTGTCGAGGTAGAGTTCGGCCGCCAGGGTCTGGGCCGGGAAGTCGGTCTGCGCGAGATGCGGGTAGAAGCGCCGCGCGTCGAGGAAGATCGCGTGCCCGCCGATCGGCCGCACGATCGGGATCGACCACTGCTCGAGCAGTTCGCCGAGATAGCGCACCTGGCCGATGCGGGCGCGGATGTGGTCGTCGGACATCGACTCCTCGATGCCGATCGCCAACGCCTCCATATCGCGCCCGGCCATGCCGCCGTACGTGTGCAGGCCTTCGTAGACCACGACCAGGTTGCGCGCCGCCTCGAACACGTCCTCGTGATTGAGCGCCAGCCAGCCCCCGATATTGACCAGGTTGTCCTTCTTGGCGCTCATCCACGCGCCGTCGGTGTAGCCGCAGAACTCCTTGACGATCTCGCCCACGGTCTTGTCGGCGTAGCCGGGCTCACGCTCCTGGATGAAGAACGCGTTCTCGACCAACCGGGTGGCATCGAGGTAGATGCGGATGCCGTGTCGGTCGCACAGCTCGCGCAGCGCACGCGCGTTGGCCATGCTGACCGGCTGGCCGCCGGCCATGTTGACCGTCGCGGCCAGGCTGATATAGGCGATGCCATCGGCGCCGACCCTGTCGATCAGGGCCTGCACCTTGGCGAGGTCGACGTCGCCCTTGAAGGGGTGCAGATCCTGCGAGTCGTGCGCGGCGTCGATGATCACATCGGCGAAGACGCCGCCGGCCAGCTCCTGATGCAGGCGCGTGGTCGTGAAGTACATGTTGCCGGGCACGTACTGTCCGCGTTTGATCGCCACCTGGCTGATCAGATTCTCGGCGCCGCGCCCCTGGTGGGTCGGCACGACGTAGCGATAGCTGTAGTGGGTCTGGATAGCGGCCTCGAGCCTGTAGAAGTTGCGGCTGCCGGCATAGGCCTCGTCGCCGAGCATCATGCCCGCCCACTGCCTGTCGCTCATCGCGCTTGTGCCGCTGTCGGTCAGCAGGTCGATATAGACGTCGTCGGAGCGGAGCAGGAAGGTGTTGTAGCCCGCCTCGGCCATGGCCCGGCGGCGCTCGTCGGCCGAAGTCATCTTGATCGGCTCGACCATCTTGATCTTCCACGGCTCGGCCCATGAGCGGCGGCCGTGCTGTTGGCCCATCGTCTGCAGGTTGGTCATGGCATCCTCCGAGGGCGCAAGAAAAACGGGTGAGCCTCACGACGCGCGGTCTCGCCCCGCGCCGTGAGGCTCACCCGTGGATGCGTCGGAGGTCAGTCGAGCGGGATGGCCGTGGTGTGCTTAACCTCGCTGAGCACCACGCTGGTTTGCAGCCGGCCGACGCCCGGGATGGTCGAGAGCTTTTCGACCAGCAGGCGCTCGAGGCTCGGTCGATCGGGCGCCAGCACCTTGAGCAGGAAGTCGTACTCACCGGTCAGGTGATGGCACTCGAGCACCTCGGGCAGGCGCTGCGCGGTCTCGCGGAAGATGCCGAGCCGATCGCGATGATGCGCCTGCATGGCGACGTGCACAAAGCACATCAGATCCTGGCCAAGCAACTCGCGATCGAGCAGGGCCACGATGCGTTTCACGTACCCCTGGCGTTCGAGGCGCTTCACGCGCTGGTGCACGGCCGGGCCCGACAGGCTCAGGCGCCGCGCCAGCTCGGCATGAGCAAGGCTTGCATCGCACTGCAGCTCTGACAGAATGGCGACATCCAGTTCATCAAGCCCATGTCGGGGCGTTTTCCTCGCTACGGCCATACCCACCTCCATCATAGAGTTCTTTGCGCAATCCCAGTAATCACAAAAGAATCTTAATAGAATACACCGATTTTATTGCGGATTACTTTGGCCGGTGGGGTGTCGGCGGCGGGGATGGGCGGCATGGGCGGGCATGCGTCGCCCGAACGATGGCGCGCCGGTGGCACGATGCGGCGTCGACGGCGGGTGGGATGGTGGGCGTGGGTGCGGCGGGCCGGTGCGGCGTCGGCGGCGGGTGGGGTGTCGGGCGTGAGTGCGGCGGGCCGATGCGGCGTCGACGGCGGGTGGGATGGTGGGCGCGGGGGTAGAGACGGGGCATGCCCCGTCTCTACCCGCGGGCAAAGGGGGTGAATACGGCGCACACGGCGTCGGGCATATGTACATTGGCCCAACGCGGCGTCGGCGGCCGGTGGGCTGTTGGGCGTGGGGGTAGAGACGGGGTATGCCCCGTCTCTACCCGGCCGTTTCGGAGGGCGTTGCCGCCGATGATATCGCGTCCGGCAATCGCGTTTCGACATCGCGGATCACGGGGATCGCGTATCCCGTCGACCCGACGAGGATGGTGAGGGTCGCAATGATGATGAACAACACAGCCATGCCGGCGCCCGGCCCGACGCCGACCAGGCCGCCGAAGACCGCTGCCAACGCGCCGCCCGGCTGCATGGCCGGTTCCATCAACCGGTCGGCGAGCAACCCGGCCACGATCGGCGACACAGGGCTCGAGAACCAGCTGATCAGTCGCCGCGCCGAGAAGACCCGCCCCTGCACATCCGGTTCGACCTTCGACTGCCAGATCGCCTGGCTCGAGGCATTCATGATCGGCCCGACGCCGAACGTGACGATCGCGCCGATGACCCATCCGGTCAGGTCTCGGCTCAACCCGACGATCAACATGCCGATCGCGGCCACGATCCAGCCGCCGAAGATGCCATGAACCCGACGTCTGAACCCGCCCCAGGCCGACATCAGCAACGCGCCGCCGACCCCGCCGATCGCGCCGACGCCCAACACGGTGCCAAGCGCCAGGGTGTCGTTCCCCGTTCGACTAAGGATGAACGGCTGAGCCAATGTGCCGATCATGCCAAAGAGCAGGTTGCCCGATAAGAACACGAGCTGCAGCCCGAGAAGGCCAGGCCGGGCGAAGATATACCGAAATCCAAACGCCGCCTCGATCCACAACGATCCGCGGGCCTGGGCCCCGACTGCGCTGACCGGCGGATTGGGGATTACGACGATCACCAGCGCCAGCACGGCCAGCACGAAGGTGACGACATCGATCCCCAACACGCCGGTGAGCCCGATGAACGGCAATAGCGCGCCGGCGGCGAACGGCGCGATCACGGCCGGGCCGGCTTCGATCAATGCCATCAAACCGTTGGCTCGCCCCAGCTGCTCCTTTGGCACCATCAGGCTGATCGCGGCCGAGTAGGCCGGCCACTGAAAGGCGTTTCCGAGCCCCTGCAGGAGCGCCGCGGCATACAGGTGCCAGACCTCGAGCACGCCCAATGCCTGAAGGACCAACAGGGCGATTGTGGCGGCCCCGGCGCTCAAGTCGCTGAGCGCCATCATCCACTTGCGGTCGTAACGATCGACCATCGCGCCCGCGAAAGGGCTGATGAGCAGAAAGGGGGTGATGAAGAAGACCTGCGATAGCCCGAGCGCCGTGGCGCTGTTGGTGCGCTCATAGATCCAGATGCTCAGGGCAAAGCCGCTCATCTGCGTGGCGAGCACCGAGATCAACTGGCCGAGCCAGACCGTGATGAAAGCCGGGTAGCCTCGCAGCCGTTGCATCAGCCTTGCTCCGCATCGGCCACAAGGGCCAACAGCACGGCGTTGGTGAACTCGAGCGTGCGCCCATGCAATGCGGCCCATTGCCCGGCGCCGCGCTGACCTGCCGAACGGTATTGATCGATCACACTCTGGTAGAGAAAGGCGTTGAAGAAGAGGAACACGCGCACCCGATCGGCCAGGCTGAGCCGGGCTTCGAGGCCCAGCCGGTTGTAGACCCGGCCCAGCTCGGCGGCCTGCGTCAGCGCCTCCGGATCTTCCTCGCTCAGGAAGCGAACCAGCACGACCAGCAACTGGCGGCCCGCATCCCGAAACAGCGCGCGTCGCGCTTCGTCGAGCTCCTTGTACCAGGGTTCGTCACGCAAACGCCCCTCAGCCATCTGCATGCGGGCGCGGCCCAGCGCGGCCTCGGCCACGATCTGGCCGCTGTTCGCACCGGCCGGGCGCACATCGCGTCGCGCCGCCGCAAAAGCATCGATCTCGTTGCGCCGAAAGCGGCGGTGTCCGCCGGCTGTGCGCGTCGAGGCGATCTCGCCCTGATCGGCCCACAGGCGCAGCGTCGAGGCATGCACACCGAGAAGCGCGGCCGCCGCGCTGAGGGTCAACCAGCCATCATCGGTCATAACGTGATTGTAACCACTCAGGGCGCTCGCGATAAGGGAAAGGCTCAAGCGGCGCGGTCTATGAGCCGATGATCGTTCGGCTCGCAAAGCGCCGGCAGCCGCGCCGCCAGCACCTCGGCCAAAGCGGCCGCCGCCGGTGAGATCACCCGGTTCCGTCTCCGCAAGAGCGTGATCTCCCACGCGGGCAGCCGCGGGACGTCGGGTTCGAACCGCAGGGCGACGAGCTCGCCACCTCGCAGTTCGCGCTGCGCGGCAAGAAGGGGGAGCAGGCTGATCCGCGTGCCGCCCGCCAACATGCCCTTGACCAGCTCGACCGGGCTGAGTTCCTGGATCGGGCCAGCATCCGCCACGCCAGCGCGGACGTCTTCGATGAACCGCGCCGCAGCCGGGCCCCAATACGATGTGATCCAGGTCTGGCGGGCCAGTTCGTCGCGGGTCGAGCGCCTCTGCACTGCGGGATGCGCGCGCCCTGCGACCAGGACGAGCGGGCTGGTGAACCCGGCGATGGTCTCCAGCCCTGGATGCGTATTGGGCCCGGAGATCAGCGCCAGATCGACCAGCCCATCGAGGAGCAGGCCGGGTGAATCCCACGAGTGCGCCGAACGGACGCGGATCTCGACCTGCGGGTGGGTCCGTTGAAACTCGGCCAGCGCCGGGCCCAGGAGATAGGCCCCGGACGTGACAGTCGCGGCGATCGCTACACCCCCGGCGCTGCCCTGCGCCGCGGCCCGCACCGCGTCCTGGCCCTGGCGAAGCACGTCGAGCGCGCGCTCGACGTACGGCCGTAGGGCCTCGCCCGCCGGCGTAGGCGAGACGCCGCGGCCCTGTCGGTCGAACAGTCGAGCGCCCAGGTCGGTCTCGAGCGCCTTCAAGCGTTCCGAGACGGTTGCCGGGCTCAGCCCCAACGCCCGACCGGCGCGGGTGAGCGAACGGTGTTGCGTGATCGAGAGAAAGAGCTGCAGCTGGTCGAGGGTCATCGTTCGGCAATCAGGCAGAACAGCGGCAGATGAGCAAGCGTCGCGGATTGAGCCTGGTCGAGGCAGGCGCGTTCGGCTGCTGTCAGGTCGAGTTCATGCAGGAACGTCAGCCGTTCCGGGTCCGCCGGCGGGATCTCGGACGTGAGCCGGGTCGTGACGCGCCATCCCAACTGGGCCAGCGCATCCGGCAGCTTACGCCCGATATAGGGATCGGCGCCGGCGCGACGCAAACCAGCGAGCCAGATCTCGCGTGTCTCTGCTGCGGGCGGCCACTCGATCATCCCGCCGTAGTCGGGCTCGAGCGCGACGAGTACGCCGCCCGGTCGCAGCACGCGATGCACTTCGCGCAACGCAGCGTCAAGCGGCATCCACAACAGCGCGAACTGGGTGAACACCAGATCGAGGCTCTGGTCCCGAAACGGGAGCGCGGTTGCATCGCCACACATCAAGCTCGTATCTGCTACAGCGGCCTCGCGCAGTGCGCTCAATTGTCGATCGAGCCCGAACGCGAGCCCGGCGCAGCGGCGAGCCAGCTCAGGCGTCACCGTGCCGTAGCCCGCGCCCAGGTCGAGGACCCGGGCCCGACGCCCGATATCGACCTCGCGCAGGATCCTGGCTCGCAACGGCGCAAGCCAATCGGCCTGTCGCTCGATCAGGCGCCGCGAAGGCAGCAAGGCCGATCCTTACCGGCCGCCGCCGGCGCAGGCGCAGGCACAGGCGCAGCCAGCGCAGGCGCACGCGCAGCTGCTGCCGCCGCCGCTCCGCCCGCCGCCGCCCTTGCCGCTCTCGGCCGCGGCCTTGCCCAGCGCCTCGAAGATGTCGCCCGTGACCTTATCGAAACCGCTCAGGTCGGTGAAGCCGCCTCCGCGGCTCGGCACCGAGAGCGAACCGGGGAGGATGGTGTTGGCCAGCCCGCCCATGGTGTTCTCGGCCCAGCCGGCGAAGCCCCCGGCGACATCGCCCAGGTTCACGCCGCCGCCCCCGCTCGAAGGCCGCGGCCCGCTGCTCGAGGAACCGCCACCGGTCGAGGCCGTCGTCGTGGGGAATCCCCCCGTGACCCAGGGCCGCACCCAGACCGGCTGGTAAGTCCAACCGGGGCGATTGAAGACCGTGGGATAGTTCTTGTCGAGCAGGATCCACTCCAGATCGGTGTCGACCTGCTTCTCGCGCACTTTGAGATCGCCGAGCGCGGCCGCCTCCTTGTTGGCGCGGCGGATGATCCCGCGATAGTACTCCTGCGTATCCGAGAGGTCGAAGCCCTTCATGCGCGCCACGGCGCCGTCGATCAGGTGTCGCGTCGCTTTCGAAAAATCGGCGTTCTCTACGCGCATCCCGTTGCCGTCGCCGGCGCCGTGCTGGAGCGCGTTGAGGAATTCGTGCTCGTAGTCGTGGAGCACGACGCCTTTCTTTTGTGCGACCTCGAGCCGGGTCTTCTTCAGCCCTGTGAAGTCGGGCTCGACTTTCACCCGCAGCCGATCATCCGGGAGCTGCGCCAACGCCCCTTTGCGTAGCAGGCCGAAGACCACGAGAGTCACGATCTTGCCGAGCGGCTCCTCGAGCAGCACGGCCGCCTCGGGCGCGGTCAGCCCGCGCTTGATCCCGCCGCCTTCGACCTGCGCAATCGGCGGCAGGTATTGCTTCTTGCGCCGCGCCAGCGAAACCTCGACGAAGATCACGGCCGCGATCGCGACCGGCAGCGTCAGCAGCACGGTCGCCGGGATCAGGAAGACGCTGCACCCCAGCGCCCCGGCGAGCGCGATGAAGACCACGATGCCCGTGCCGCCCGAGAACCTGAAGAACGCCAGCGCCATCAAAGCGAACGAGACTGCGCCAAAGAACAGCACCACGCCCGGGTTCTGCTCGAGCCACAGGTTTGTGAGCTCAAGGACGTTCTGCCTGACCATGCGGGTCAGGCCGCGATCCGGAAACGACACGCCGACGCGATAGGCGTTGGCCGCGCTCCAGTCGGACTTATGGAACAGCGCAACCGCGCGCTCGTTGAAAAGGGCTTTGTCGCTGAACGCCACCTGCTGCGAGAGGACCTCGTCGGGCGTGATGCCCGGCAACATGTGGATGGCGATGTCGAGGTCGCCGCCGCGGCTGACCAGGTCGCTGTCGAACCAGGTCGGCGTGATCTGCAGCGACGCATAGCCCTCGCGCGTGACATCCTGATACACCAAATCGGGGACGTCGAACTCGACGTGCAGGGTGCCCGTCTCGCCACGTCCGATCGGGTTTGAGACCTCGATCTCGACGGCCTGATCGACGTAGGACGACTCGCCGATCCGTCGCGCCGGGACGCCGTCGAGGCTGGCCGAGACGCTGCTGAGCCGATAGTCGTCGGTGGGCATGCCGATGTCGAAGATGTCGAGCGGCGAGCCATACGATGCGTTCGCAAACGTGAAGTCGTAGACGATGCGGGCCGAGCCGTCGGTCTGCACGAAGACCTGCATGCGGGTGGTTGGCACAGCGAAGACATAGGTCTGCGCCAGGGTTGGCCGCAGCCCAATGAAGAGCATGCTGGTCAGAAGCGCGAGGGCGCTCAGCAGGGGAAGGGTTTTTCGAAAAGTGAACATGGCGGTTCCTTGCAGGCGTCGCGCTCAGGCGTCTGCCCAACCGGTCGGGTCTTTGGGGCAATCGGCCGCGCACAACGCCAGCCCCGGGCAGGTCTCGCAGTGGGTGGGCGATTGCAGCCGGGCGCGGTAGCCGACCAACGCCGGCCCCGCCCAGATCGCGTCCCACGGGTCGGTCAGCAGGTTCCCGGCCACCACGTGGCCGCCGCGCGGCGCAATTACGCGCCCGTCGAGCTCGACCCGCAGCGCCAGGTCACCCGAGCAGCGCGGCCCACGCCGGGCCGCGGCCTGCACCACGCTGGCATCTCCGACGGCGACCCGCACAGTCGGATACCACACGTATTGCACGCTCTGCTGATGCGAGGCCGCCTCGACGCGCGCCGCGGCCTGCGGCAGGGCGTTGGCCCCGAGCGCCGGGGCCGTGGTCTCGGTCGGCTCGGCCAGCGCCCAGAACCCGGCGTTGCGCACGGCCTGGGCATTGAGCACGGCCAGCGTCTCCTCGAGCTCGCGCAACGTGGCATCGACCAGCACGACCTCGGCCACAGGCGTGATCTCTTTGGCGCGCACCCGGCGGATCAGATCCTCCGCGGCGGCATGATCGCCGGCGCCATACAGGTCGTCATGGACCTCGCGGCGATGCGAGGCGTAGTACACGCTGACGTGATCGACGCCCAGCGTGGCGAGGTCGTTGAGCAGCGCGCCGGTGCCGAGGTCGAGCGCGCGGCCGCGCACGCCCGTGATCAGGCCCGTGTCGCCGGCACGCTCCACGGCGCGCACGATGTGATCGGCGCGCGTTCCGCTCTCGACCGTGAAGACGACGTGTGGGATGCCGATGGCCCACAGCCGATCGATCAGGGGTCGGATCTGGTCGGGCGAGCCGACGGGCAGATCCGCGGTCAGCGGCGCGATCAGGTCGGCCGGGTTGGGCGTCGCGGCGACGTCGTCGAGGTTGAACGCCGGGGCCGCGTCGGGGTCGAGCAACTGAGCGATCAGGCCGCGCACCCGGGCGATGTCACGCTCGAGCGTGGCTGCATCGACTCCGGCATACGCATCCTGAAGCCGCGCCAGCACGACGCTATCGGGCTCGCCCTTGAGCAGGCCATGCGCGATCAGCACGCCGCTCTGCGTCAGCCGCGCCGCGACCGAGGCATTCGCCAGCAGCAGGCCGCTTCCGTCGCGCTCGACGCGCAGGTGAAACCGGGCATGCCGGCCGCGCGCCTCGCGCCTGAAGTGATACATCCCGGGCGCGAGTTCCGGCGTTTCGACCCGGTGCACGTTGAGCAGCCTCTGCAGAAAATTCGGTCTTGCGCTCATGCCATCCCCCCCATAAGGAATCGCGAAGCGGTGGGCGAGCCGTCGATCGGGGCGGAGCCCCGATCGACGGCTCGCCCACCGCTTCGCGTCTTCATCGTCAAGCCTTGTCGTACTCGGCAAAGAGCGAGTCGGCCGTGATCAACCCGTCGCGCTGATCGCGACGGGTGAGCGACGCATTGGGCTTGAAGCCTGTGCCGATCGCGTCGGCGTGGCAGGCCCCGGCGCAGCCGCCGCCGGCCGTCGCGGTGTGCACGCCGTCGCGCGCCTCGCGTTCGATCCGGCAGCCGCCGCCGCAGAGCGGCAGATCCGGGCACTCCCAGCATTTCTCGGGCAGGCCGGCCAATCGCGGGTTCTCCTCGCGGTCGCGGAAACTCCGAAACAGGTTCGAATCCCAGATCGACTCCCACGGATCGCGCAGGACGTTCCCGGCCGCGACGTAGAACGACTGGCACGGCAAGACGTCGCCGTTGGGCTCGATGCACAGCGAATACTCACCGGCGTTGCAGCGTTTGGCCCCGATCTCGAGCTCGACCGGCGAGAGCCGGCAGTACTCGGTCGGCGTGTACCACAGGAAGCGCATGCCGCGCTCGATTGCATGATCGCGGACGCGGATCAGCAGCGGCGCCATCTCGGCCTCGGGGATCGCGTCGGGGCTGGCGCCCGTATCGCCGTAGCCGCCGCCCGAGTAGATCATGCCGTTCATGGCGAAGGTGCGGATGCCGATGCCGTAGAGGAAGTCGATGATCTCCTCGACATGATCGCGATTACGCTGCATCAGCGTGGTGTTCGTGATCGCGTGCACACCGACCGCCATCGCGTTCTCGATGCCGCGCACGGTTTGCTTCCAGGCCGTCGCGCCGTTGATGGCGTCGTGTAGATCGGCGCGGCTGGAGGAGAGCGTCACCTGGATGTGGTTGAGCCCCGCGTCGGCCAGGGTCTGCATGAACGGCCGATGCGCGATCCGCCGACCGTTGGTGTTCAGGCCGCAGATATGGCCGAGCCCGTCGGCGTAGGCGATCAGCTCGGGCAGGTCGGGATGTAGCGTGGCCTCGCCGCCGGTGAAGATCAGGTGCGGCACACCGACCCGGTGCAGCACGTCGATCACGCGCTTCCAGTCGGGGGCGGTCAGCGAGGCCATATCGAGCCGGTCGGGCTCGTTGTAGCAATGCGAGCAGTGGTTGTTGCAGCCGTACGTGATCGCCAGATCGGCCTTGAACGGCGCATGCACTGTCGTGCTGAACAGCGCCGTCTGCGCCATCACGGCCGGGCCAGGCAACACTTCGGCCCCTGAGGCGCGCGCGCCGCCTGGCAGCACCGCGCAGGTCGGGCAGCCGAGCGCCGGATCCCCAAAGCGCTCGATCATGGTGTAGATCTGGTTGACCGCGATCGGCATTCGCGCCCCGAAGCGCGCTGCGAGCGCGCCGGCCGCGCGTTCACGCGGCAGGCCGTTCAACGCCAGCCAGGCGATATAGGCCGCGCTTGGGTTGAGGTGGACGACGTCGGTGACGTCGACGAAGAGCAGGCCGTGGCCATCGGCCTCGACGCGGAGATGCAGGCGCACCGTGCCGCCCGGCGGCGTCAGCTTGAAGGTGTGCAGGCCCTGGGGCGGCAGTTGTGGCGGCGCCACCTGGCCCCAGAAGCCGCCCAGGTCGGCCTTGAGGCCAGTGACGAGTCGGTCGACGATCATGGGCACCTCATGTTGGAGCGTGGAGCGTAGAGCGAAGGGCGAACGCTAACGCGCGATAGTGTTCGCTCTTCGCTCCTCACCCCTCGCTCTTCGCCCTTTAGTATTTGGGTTTTTCCTCAATCTGATACGTCGTGCCGCAGCTCGGACAGGTCACCATGATGGCGCCTTCCTTGAGCGAGATCGCGTCTTTGCTGAGCGGGGCGTTGCAAGCCTGGCACGTCATCCGTTCGAGGTTGACGTCGCCGCTCAGGTCGATCTTTTGTACGACGGTCTGCTGGATTTGTTGCACCTGTGGGCGCAGGAGCATGAAATACACGATCGC
>Ga0209573_1005451_pt1 | contig 11470 bp, 11 predicted proteins | sample TNRBio252014_DNA_FD_185870 | JGI IMG/M metagenome (GOLD analysis project Ga0209573, IMG submission 185870) | Wastewater treatment Type I Accumulibacter community from EBPR Bioreactor in Madison, WI, USA - TNR Reactor_6/25/2014_ DNA (SPAdes)... | ecosystem: Engineered > Bioreactor > EBPR >...
ACTCTCTTGAGCGAAATGAGCCCACGATCCCAATCCGCGAAACGCGAAGCAGGTACCGGAACGCGCTGCGCCATGATCCCATTTTGTCCGTGTTGCCGACAGGAGCGGGAACATGACTCTGCCCGAAACGATCTACGCACACGCCCGTGCATTGCCCACTGACTTGCAACGCAAGACCCTGGACTTCATCGAATACCTGGAGCGACGGTACGGGGTAGCGCCCCCTGCCACCAAATTGTCCGATACCGAGGCGTTCATCGCCCGCGTCGCGAGAAGCCTGGGCGAGGATTTCCCGGACGACATCGATGGTGCCGACCTCGGGTCGGATGCGGCGCGGGACCCACTCGAATGAAAGAGTACCACCCGCTGCCGGGTTTTCCGACCGACACGCCGTACTTCTGCCTGCGCGTGCCCACCGGCGGCGGCAAGACCTGGTTGGCGGCCAAGAGCGTGACCCGCGCCATGCTGGACACCTCGACCACGATCATCATCGCCACCCGGCAAGCCTTCCAAGTCAATGACATCATGCCGTGGGCTTGCGGCTATGGTTCGACAAGACGCTCCTGGTGCCTTGGACTGAGGTAATGGCATCACCCATGCCGTTGGGTATCGGACACGCATCCTATTATTATTGTCACTTTTATGTTTCGCTCATGATGAGCCCGCCCGTGGAATTTGACTTGTTACATTAATTGGATTGGCGATCTTGCTGCCTGTCATGACCGCGAAATGAGTGATGCGGAACCCATACTCTTGATGGCACGAGCTTCCCGCTTTTATCAATTACGAAAGGAAAATAATTACAATGAGAAAACCACATGAACATCAAATCTTTTCCAAGAATTATGCGATATTTGGAAGAATCGGCGTAACAATTGCTGGTTTTTTTCATTTGATGTTTATCGTTATTTTTTACGTGTTAGGTATAATGCCTTTGGTTTTTATAAATATTGTCAGTGTATTTTCTTACTTGTATTGCCTGGCGATAATTGAAAAATCCATCGCAAACAGTGACTATCGTATGATAGGCTGGATTATCTATTTGGAATTGTTGGGGCATGCCATCGCGGCCAGTTATTTTGTTGGGCTGGAGAGTGGTTTTCAGTATTATGCTTTGGTTCTTGTTTCAATGCCTTATTTGTTTTTTCACGATTATAAGATAGTGGGAATTTTAAAAAATATAATTATTATGATCGTGTTTGTTTCCCTGAATATATTTTTTGATAATCATCAGTCGCCGTATAAAATTGAGGCAGAGCTGTCTAAAATTCTTCGAAATTTTAACATCACCGCCTTTCTTGCAATTAGTATTTTCGTATCCAATTATTACGCAAATATGACCTATAATATTCGCAATCATCTGACCTATACTTCAAATTTTGATTTACTATCTGGACTCTATAATAGGCGTCACTTTATTTATTTAGCCCAAAAAGAACTCAGTCGAATAAAACGAGACAAGTCTTCTCTATCGTTGATACTTATGGACATTGATCACTTTAAGAAAGTCAACGATACTTATGGACATCCTTGTGGTGATTGTGTCATCACGCAGATTTCAGAAACTATTGAAAACTCACTACGTTCCGAGGATGTCATTGCCAGATGGGGTGGAGAAGAGTTCATTATTTTGCTGCCCAACACCGATAGCACGCAAGTAGTCATTCTTGCCGAGAGGCTCAGGTTGACTATTAAAAACCAGAAATTTGTTTGTTCGGAAGCCGATTTGAAGGTGACGGTAACACTAGGCTTGACGACCATAAATCAACATGCTTTGTCGTTGGATGATTTAGTCGAAAAAGCAGATCAAGCCCTATATATTGGAAAAGAAAACGGGAGAGACCAATATGTTATTAACTAAGCTCAATATGGATTCCGGTCAGTTGTGAACAGCTCGCAGGAGACGGATGCCTGATTACACAGCTCACGTTCCGAGTCGCCGTGACCGAAAGCTTGCCCCAACGATGATCGACCTCCAGAACCGATGGGATGGCGTCAAGTGTTACGAAACGGTCCGGCGGTTGCGCTGGCCGGCAAGGGATACGTTGCCCGTGCCGCGAATCGGTCGGAGTAACAAAGCAAGGACGGGATTCCAGCCGGTCAACACGGCCCGCTGATCCAGCGGTTCATCGTGCCAGAGGCTTGCGTGTACATCGACAAATATGACATCCACCATTGGTTGCCGGAATGGGGTTTCGACCACCATGCCGTGTGTCATGGCCGCCGGGACGAATACGCCCGCGACGATGATGACGATGGCCGCCCGAAAACGACTTTCCGATCGGCGGGCTGTGGGCTGAGTTTTCCAAGGGAGGCTGTCGCTCATGATCATGAAGAATAAGCGCCGGGACTGGATCGAGGAGCAGCTCCGTTGACCCCCGCCCTCCTCGTCTCGGTTTTCGTCATCGCCTCCTGCGGGCTGGTGTACGAACTGATCGCCGGCACGCTGGCCAGTTATCTGCTCGGCGACTCGGTGACTCAGTTCTCCACCGTCATCGGCACCTACCTGTTCGCCATGGGGATCGGCTCCTGGCTGTCGCGCTACGTGGTCCGGGGCCTGATCGCCCGCTTCATTCAGATCGAACTGGCGGTGGGACTGCTGGGCGGCTTTTCCGCGCCGGTTCTGTTCCTGATCTTCGCCTGGTTGGGTGCCTTCCAACTGGCGCTGTACGTGCTGGTGCTGCTCATCGGCATTCTGGTCGGACTGGAAATCCCGCTGATCATGCGGATTCTCAAGCAGCAGTTCGCCTTTAAAGACTTGGTGTCGCAGGTGCTGACACTGGATTATCTGGGCGCGTTGGCGGTGTCGCTGCTGTTTCCGATCCTGCTGGCACCGCATCTGGGTCTGAATCGCACCAGTCTGCTGTTCGGGTTGCTCAACGTATTGGTGGCGGCTTGGGCGCTGTGGCTGTTTCGCGCGCAACTGCCGCAATTGCGTTGGCTGCGCGGTCAGTGCGCCGCCGCCATTCTGGCGTTGGCCGCCGGCTTCGTCGCCGCCGACCGGATTACCGCGCTGGCCGAGGAACAACTCTATGCCGATGAAATCGTCTTCGCCCACACTTCGCCCTATCAGCGCATCGTGCTGACCCGCTGGAAGGACGATCTGCGGCTGTTTCTCAACGGCAACCTGCAATTCAGCGCCCGCGACGAATACCGCTATCACGAAGCGCTGGTGCATCCAGGTCTGAGCGCGGTGCCGGGAGCACGGCGAGTGCTGGTGCTGGGCGGCGGCGACGGGTTGGCGGTGCGGGAGATCCTGCGTTACGACTCGGTGGAAAGCGTGACCCTGGTGGACCTCGACCCGGAGATGACCCGGCTGTTCGCCACCCATCCCCTACTGACCCCGCTCAACGCCAATGCCTTGAATTCACCCAAGGTTAAGGTCATCAATGCCGACGCCTTCAAGTGGCTGGAGGAAAATCAGGACACATTCGACTTTATCGTGGTGGATTTCCCCGATCCCACCAATTACTCGCTGGGCCGGCTGTACACCAACGTCTTCTACCGGCTACTGGAGAAGCATCTGGCGGCGCGCGGGGCGGTGGTGGTACAGACTACTTCGCCGTTGTACGCCCGTCAGTCGTTCTGGTGCATCGCCCGTACCATCGAAAGCGTGGGCTTGCGGGTCACGCCTTATCACGCCTATGTGCCGGCGTTCGGCGAATGGGGCTTTACGCTGGCCACACGCCAGCCCTGGCAAGCGCCCGACCACTATCCGCCTGGCCTGCGGTTCCTGACGCCCGACACCGTCGCCACCCTGCTGCGCTTCCCGCCGGACATGGGACCGGTCACCACCGAGATCAACCGGCTCAACAATCAGATTCTGGTGCATTACTACGAGCGGGAATGGCGAGAAGCGACACAGTGAGTCGCTGCCCGCGCGCGCGCATCTTCACGCCAGCAGCCCGGTATCCTCGTACAAATCGTCCAGCGACAGCGTGATTTGAGCGTCGCCACAAGTCAGGGTGACGATGTCTTCGCGGTCCAGCGTCTGCTCGGTCCAACGCTCTTCCCCGGTCCGCGTCAGCAGTCGAGCGCTTGGGCGATCGGTTTCCACCAGCAGGTAGTAGCGTAAGCTGGGAATATCCTGGTAGTGCAGCCACTTTTCGCGCTGGTCGGTGGTGGCGGTCGAGGGCGACAGTACTTCGGCGATGAAGCAAGGCGTGGTCTTGTAGAGCGGGTGGTCGTCGCGATCGTCGCAAACCAGCATCGCATCCGGGTAGTAGTAAATCCGGTGACTAGCGATGCGCAGTTTCATGTCGGCCATGAAGGCGCGGCAAGAATGCCCCCGGGTAGCCAGACGCAGGTGGAAGGCAATATTCAAACTAATCCGGTTATGGCGCTCGCTGGCACCGGCCATGGCGAAGATTTCACCAGCGATGTACTCGTGCTTTTCCTTGGCGCGGCTTTCCCACGCCAAGTAATCGGTTTCGCTGATGTGCGCTTTTTCAGCAATGGCGCTCATGTTGACTTTCCTCCTGCCGTGCCCAATGCCCATTTTCTCGCCCGAAACCGGGTGAGAAGAATCTTATGTCCTGGGTAAGTCGTCGTCGGCATCCCTACCGTCCCACCGTTTCAGCCATACAGTGGCGCCAAACCCAGTTGCGCATGGATGCCGTTGACGGTTTGAGGGTCCAGACCCAACCCCTGCGCGAGTTGCTGCATGTAATGACTTTCGGCGGCCGTGTCGAGGTTGATGGCCATCAACGACACGGCATACGCCTGCTGGGCCATATCCGCGGTCAGGTCGGCGAAGAAATCGAAATTCAAAGGCTTGGTCATTTCTTCACGGATAAACGCCGCTTCTTCCGGGCCGACATCGCCGAGCTTGGAGACGATCTTCCGCTGTTCCTCGGCATCGATCTGGCCATCGGCCTTGGCGGCGTTGATCATGGCTTTGACAAAGGCCAGGGCTTGCCGATGAGCCTGGCTGGTATCCACCGCCATCGGCGATACCTGTTCAGATCCCAACATTTCGGCCAAGGAGAGTGACGATTGGCCCGTCGCCGCACCGCGCTGATTGAGCATTTGCAGCGCGGCCATGACCAGACCGCCGAGCATCTGAGATCCAGAACCACCCTGCGCGGTTCCTCCCTGAAACCCTGTGCCACCCGTCAGACCACCCAGTAAGTCGGTCAAGCCGCCACCGGCCGTACTGCCTGACCTGCCGCCACCCATCAGACTACCCAGTATGTCAGCCAAACCGCCACCAACCCCACCGCTTCGCCCGCCGCCGCCCGTCAGGCCGCCGAGCACATCGGCCAAACCGCCACCGGCCCCACCGCTTCGTGCGCCGCCACCCATCAGACCACCGAGCACATCGGCCAAACCGCCACCGGCTTCACCGCTTCGCGTATTGCCTCCCATCAGGCCACCGATCAATTGACCAAGAATCTGTTCGCCTTGCCCCGAGGACGTGGCGTTATTGCCCAACAGACTACCCAGCAACCGTAATGCATCCATTTTTTCATCTCCGTCGTTTCGTTAAAGGAAAGGCAGCGCGTGTCAGCATCCCCAAAAAGCAATCATCCAGATGCTTAGTTCAACGGAATACGGATTTTCTGACCGGGATAAATCAAATCCGGGTCCTTGATGACCTCCCGATTGGCCTCGAAGATTTTGGGATAAGCAGAGGCTTTGCCAAGGAATTTCTTGGCAATGGCCGAGAGGGTGTCTCCTTTTTGGATAACGTAGTACTCGACCTGGCCGGTTTGCGGCGGCGCTTGCACCTGATCGGCGGAAACCCCGGAGACGCCTTGCACATTGCCCGCAATCAGGACGGCTTTCTCCAATGCTTCCGCACTTGCGGCCTCCCCGGAAAGACTGACCTGGCCGTCCTTGAATTCGACATTCAGATTCTGGACGCCAGGATTGGCTGCCTCGACCGCCTCCTTGATCTTGGTGGCGGGATCATCGCCCGCGCCGAACAGTTTCTTACCTTGATCGATGACGAAATCGAACAGCCCCATGGTGACCTCCTCATAGCGAGTGACAAGTGTGTTGCGATGAATATCGCCTACATGCCGAGAGCTTTCAAGCGCCCGGCAACGGCGGCGGCAGATGAGCGAACAGCGGCGCCAGCTCCGCCACTTCGCCGGCCGGGGTCCACTTGGCCATGCCCTGCGCCCAGACCAGGGTGGCGCGGGTCAATTCACCGGCCTGTGCTCGCCGTTGCAGTTCATCCATGGGAAACGGCCCGGCCTGCTGGTTGTTCATCGCCACGTAGTAGGGATTGGCGACCGGCAACGGTGGCGGCGCGGCGGGCGCCGCTTGCGGTGCCGGGGCTGCTGGCGTCGGCGCTGGCGCGGCGGGTCGGGACAGCGTTTCGTTCAGGCGTTGGGCCATCGCCAGCCCCAATCCCATGTTCATGGCCTCGGAACCGCCACCGGGATTGGCCGCCGCGTCGCGCATGGCCTCCGCCGCCTGAAACTGCGTGTACTGATCGAGATTGCCGACGATGCCCATGCTGGTGCGCTTGTCCAGCACCGCCTCGACTTCCTTGGGCAGCGAGATGTTCTCCACCAGCAGGTTGGTCAGCTCCAGCCCGACCGCCTCAAACTCCGGGGCGATGCGCTGCAACAGGAACTGGCCCAGTTGATCGTAGTTGCCGGCCAGATCCAGCGCCGGAATCTTGGCCTGACCGAGAATGTTGGCGAAGCGCGACACCACCATGTTGCGCAACTGGTTGGTGATCTCGTCGGTGGTGAAACGGCCGTCGGTGCCGACGATCTCGCGCAGGAAGGTCGGCGCATCCTTGATCCGAATCGCATAGCTGCCGAAGGCCCGCAGCCGGATCGGCCCGAATTCCGGGTCGCGCAGCATCACCGGATTCTGCGTGCCCCATTTGAGGTCAGTGAAGCGGCGGGTGCTGAAAAAATATACCTCGGCCTTGAACGGGCTTTCGAAACCATGCCGCCACGCCTGCAAGGTCGAAAGAATCGGCAGATTATTGGTCTTCAGCTCGTACATGCCGGGCTGAAAGGTGTCGGCGAGCTGGCCTTCGTTGACGAACACTGCCACCTGCCCTTCGCGCACCGTCAGTTTGGCGCCGAACTTGATTTCGTTGCCTTGGCGTTCGAAGCGGTACACCAAGGTATCGTTGGAGTCATCGGTCCACTGAATGACATCGATGAACTCCCCCATCAATTTATCCCAGAGTCCCATGTCAGCGGCCTCCTCCGGCGGGTGGTACGGGGGGTTGGGCGGGTTGGCGGGTTCGCGCCTGAGCCGATGCCAGTGCCTGGCGCAATTCGGTTTCGCAAGCCTCCAGTTGCGTGGAGGCTTCCTGGCGGCGACGGCGGCCCTCGTCGGCGATGCGCAGACTGTCCTCGATGGTGGCGATCAGAGTCTGGTTGGCTTTCTTCACCGTCTCGATGTCGAACACGCCGCGCTCGATCTCGGTACGGGCCTGCACGTTGGCTTGGCGCAGATTCTCGGCGTTGGCTTCCAGCAACTGGTTGGTCAGATCGGAAGCGGCCTTGACGGTTTTGGCGGCTTCGCCGGAACGATAAATGGTGATGGCCTGGGCCAGTTGCTGCCGCCACAACGGCACGGTGTTGACCAGGGTCGAATTGATCTTGCCGATCAGGCTCTTGTCGTTCTCTTGCACCAGTCGGATGCTGGGCAGACTCTGCATGGTGACTTGCCGGGTCAGCTTCAGGTCGTGGACCCGCCGCTCCAGATCGTCGCGGGCGGCGCGCAGGTCGCGCAAGCGCTGAGCCTGAACCATGTCCTCGCTGGCGGCCACCTCCCGCTCCAGCGCCGGCAGTTCCTCGGTGTCCACCGCCTGCAATTTATCCTCGCCGGCCTGGATGTACAGTTCCAGGGTGTGGAAGTAATCGAGATTGGCGTCGTACAACCGATCCAGGGTGGTGATATCGGTCAATAGTTGGGTCTTGTGCCGCTCCAGGGCGTTGCTGATCTGATCGATCTGATTGCGCACCAGTTCGTACTGCTGGACGATCTTCGCCAGCGGCTTGGCCTTGCCAAGCAGCCGGGCAAAAAAGCCAGGTTTCTTGTTCGGGTCCAGCTCGTCGAGATCGAAGCCGCGCAACACGCTGACCATGTCGTTCAGCGCCGAACCGGCCGGGCCGGTGTCTTTGTTGCGCACCCCTTCCAGCATGCTGTCGGAAATGGTGGTCAAGTGCTCCTGAGCCTTGCTGCCGAAAAAGATGATCGAGTTGCTGTCGCGCAGATCGATTTCCGTCATCAGCGCGGTCACTTGTCGTTGGTCCTGATCTGGCGCCGGCGCTCTGGCGGCCAGGTCCTGCTGGACCTGCGGCAAAGCGGCGGCGAATACCTCGGGCAGGGCCGGCAACGTGGGGGGGGCGGTTGTTGGAACAGGCGGTGGGGTGGTCATGAAATCTGGACTCCTTGGTCGGGCGGAATGCGATGGTCCGCCTTGGATGACGGCTTGTTAGATGACGCCTTCCCGTTTCAGTTGGGTGGCCAATACTTCGATTTGCACGTCGAGATCGGTGATATCGGTTTCCAACAATTTCTGTTGCTGCTCCTGGAATACTTCCTCGATGGTGACCAACACCCGACGGAAATTGTCGTCGAGATCGGGTGCCGCCACCCGCGCATGCGTCTTAGCATAACCTTCGGTTACTTTTTGGGCGCCATCCAGATACACGTTGAGGAACTTGCGGGCTCGACGCAAATCGCGCGGGTCTTCCTCCAGCAGCTTCAGGATATCCCGGGCCAGTTTGGCGATGCGCCGCAAGCGGTCGTTGAGTTCGGCGTTACGAATGTCGCGGCCAGCCTGTTCGATGGCGACGATGGAGCGCTCGGCCTGCGCCAATGCTTCCAGCACCTGATCGGTGGTGTCCACGCCGTAGCCGTCAGTCACCCGTTTGGCGACGCGCGGGTCGAAACCGTAGTTCAGATAACAGCCGAGCAGCGCCGCCAGACCGAAGGCGGCGGCAATGGCCGGGTGGTGGCCGGCACCCAGCCAGGCGGTCACGGCGGTGGCCAGACCGATCAGCCCCCCGCCCAGCGTCTTGAGCGGCCAGGGCACCTTGGCGATGCGGCGGCGGTCGTATTCACCCTCCGACAGCAGGCCACGCCGCAGCAGCAAGGCCCCGCTCAAGAACAGGCTGTATCCGGCGGCATCGCCAATGAGTGGACCGAGTTGGCCGCGCGCCAGCGAGACGACGGCGGCGGCCAACACCGGCAGCGGCAGTAAAAACATCAGCACACCCTTGGCGGACGGAAGCTGGCCGGAGGGCAGACGGTAGCGTTCAGCCATGGTCTGGATCTTCCATTTCAGGAACAAAATCAGGGCGACGAAAGAGGCCAGAACGGCGCCGGCCAGCAACAGGAAGCGGCCCATGACGACGTATGCCGGACTCAGCGGAGCGGAGCGGACACGGTGGGCAGTGCGTTGGCTGGGCTGGAGCAGGACGCCACCAGCGCTTGGCAAGAGGCGACGCCGACGGTGGCGAAAATCAGCAACAGGCCGATGAACTTGCGCAGAAAATCAGGCATGGTGGCGAAATCGTCCGGTGGTTGACACAGGTGTTCACTATAGCATGTCGTTGCTGGCATTCAGTCGCGTCAGCACCCGATCGAGTGTCGCTTCGGGATCGAACAGCGTTTCGGCCGGTGCGGCGAAGGTACGATGCCGAAAATGGCCACCGGCGTCCGCCCGATACAACGCCCGGTAATGGTCCGGTCGCGCCAACAATTCGCGCACGCCGGCCAGCAGCGCCTCGATATCGTCGTCGCGGGTATACAGGCCGAGGCTGGCGCGCACCATGCCCTGCCAGGGTTCGAGCAAGGCCGCCGCGTTCTCGGCGTCGAGGTCGACATCGAGCGCCCACAGCTCCGGTTTCAACAGCTCGCGGACATAGGGATGAGCGCAGAAACAGCCGTTGCGTACCGCGACGTTGAAGTAATCGTTCAACACGGCGGCAACCAGCCCGTGTTCCAGCCCATCCAGATTGAAGGCCACCGTGCCGAGACGCGGCGTGCGCTGGAGGTCGAGATCGCCATAGACCCGCGCGCCCGGCAGGGCCGACAGGCCGGCGAGTAGCCGCCGCAACTGTTGCTGTTCGGCGGCATGCACTCGCGCCATGTCAGCCCGTTGCAGGAGATTCAGCACCGCGCCCAGTTGCACCGCGCCGACCATGTTGGGCGTACCGGCCTCTTCGCGGTCGGGAAACCGCGCGGTAACCTGGTAGTCGGACTGCCGCACATCGTCCACCATGCCACCGCCGACTTCGTCCGGTTCGGTATCTTCCAACAGCGTCCGCCGCGTCACCGCCGCGCCCGGCGACCCTGGCGCGTACAGCTTGTGGCCCGAAAACACCACGGCGTCCAGCTCTCGATCCGGGGAACCGTTATCGCTGAGCGGCAACGGCAGGTGCGCAAGCGATTGGGACGCATCCACCACCACCCAAGCGCCGAAGGCATGGGCCAGCGCGGCGATGTCGTGAACCGGATTGATGATACCGGTCACGTTGCTGGCGGCCGACACAGCCAGGTAGTTGACCCGGCCGCGATACTGCTCCAGCAATCGTTCCAACGCCGCCAGATCGATCATGCCCAATGCCGGGGCCACGCCGGTCAGCGGGAGGTGAACGACCTGCCCGGCGTGCCGGCGATGCGGCAGGTCGTTGGCGTGATGCTCCATCAGTGACACTAGCACCACATCGCGTTCCGGCCGCCGCGCCGCCAAGGTCCGCGCCAGCCGGTTCAAGAGCGCCGTGCAACCGCTGCCGGCAAAGAAGGCAACATGGCGCTCGGGGTCGGCCTGGACAAATTTCAGTACCTGCGCGTGCGCCCAGTCGTAGGCATGGCCGACGACACGGGCGGAAAAGTGCAGTTCGCTATGGGTATTGGCGTAATGGCGTAGCAGTTCGTCGGCCACTTGGCGCGCGCCGCGCAGCGCCAACGTCGAGGCGGCGGAGTCGAGGTAATGACGACGCTTCGTCCGCCCGTCGGCAAGACGGTAGCGGGTATCGAGACCGATGAAATCCCATCTTAAAGTGTCGGGCACCATCGCCATCCAATCGTCGGGTTTACCGGACATTTCGATGATCGCGCTGGAACCTTGGTTCCTTGTGCATGATGCGCGGCGCGCGGTTGGAGACGTGGCGATCGGGAGGGAATGGAGCGGCGGGTGCCCGGTTCCTCCGCGTCCTTCTGGAAGAACGCACGGTGGGAAACCGGGCTGACTGGGTGGAAACCGCGTTAACGCTGATCGATCGGCACGTAATCCTGGATGGGGTTGCCGGTATAGATCTGCCGTGGCCGCTGGAGGCGGGCCTTCGGATTGTCGTGGATTTCCTTCCAATTGGCGATCCAGCCCGGCATCCGGCCCATGGCGAACATCACGGTGAACATGCTCAGTGGAATACCCAAGGCGCGCAGGATGATGCCGCTGTAGAAATCCACATTCGGGTACAGCTTGCGCTCCACGAAGTACGGATCGTGCAACGCCACGTCCTCCAGCTCGCTGGCGATC
>Ga0209573_1005452_pt1 | contig 11469 bp, 11 predicted proteins | sample TNRBio252014_DNA_FD_185870 | JGI IMG/M metagenome (GOLD analysis project Ga0209573, IMG submission 185870) | Wastewater treatment Type I Accumulibacter community from EBPR Bioreactor in Madison, WI, USA - TNR Reactor_6/25/2014_ DNA (SPAdes)... | ecosystem: Engineered > Bioreactor > EBPR >...
GCAGGATCGTCGGCGCGACGGCGATGGATTCGACGTTGTTTACCGTCGTCGGGCAGCCATAGAGGCCCGAGCCCGCCGGGAACGGCGGCTTCATCCGCGGCATGCCTTTCTTGCCTTCAAGGCTTTCCAACAGCGCGGTTTCCTCGCCGCAGATATAGGCCCCGGCGCCGTGGTGCAGATAGAGGTCGAAATCCCAGCCGGACTGCGCGGCATTCTTGCCCAGCAGGCCCGCGTCATAACATTCGTCGATCGCCGCCTGCAGCGCCTCGCGCTCGCGGATGTATTCGCCGCGGATATAGATATAGGCCGCGTGCGCGTTCATCGCGAAGGACGCGATCAGGCAGCCCTCGATCAGCGTGTGCGGATCATGGCGCATGATCTCGCGGTCCTTGCAGGTGCCCGGCTCGGATTCGTCGGCGTTGACCACCAGATAGGCCGGGCGGCCATCGCTCTCCTTGGGCATGAAGGACCATTTCATGCCGGTGGGAAAGCCCGCGCCCCCGCGCCCGCGCAGGCCCGACAACTTCATCTCGGCGATGATCCAGTCACGACCCTTGGCGATGATGTCCTTGGTGCCGTCCCAATGGCCACGCGCCAGCGCGCCCTTCAGGCTGCGGTCATGCATCCCGTAGATGTTGGTAAAGATCCGGTCCTGATCCTTCAGCATCGCCTATTCCTTGTTGTTCTGACGCATGCGCCAGAGCCCGAATAACAGCCACATCGCCATCGCAAACCCGGCGAGCGCCGCCAGGTCAAAGAACGCGAGGGTGCGTTGGGACCAGCCCAGCGTATCCCCCAGGGCCAGCACCGAGACCCAGATCATCGCGGTCACGACGATCAGCAGCGCGATAAAGCGCCCCCGCCGTGCCTGATCCGAGTCGCCGTGCATCGCCCCGCTCCTCAGTAAACACTGCCCTTGTCGACGCGCTTCGAGAACTCGGTCTCGCCACCCGCCGCCAACAGTTTCGCCTGTTCCACCCACTGGTCACGGGTCGCCCGGCCCTTGAAGCCCTCAAGGTTCGAATCCACCCAGGCCAGTTCGGCCGCGGTCCAGCCGGCGATCTGGTCAAAGTGGAAAAAGCCCAAGGTGTTGCACAGCACTTCCAGCTTCGGCCCGATGCCCTTGATCCGCTTCAGATCGTCCGCGCCACCCTGACGGGCGGCTTCAAGCGCCACCGGACGACGCTGCTCGCCCGCAGGCGTGTCGCTGACCGCGGCCCCGGCAGTCGCCACCGGTTGCACGGCGGCAGCCGCACCTTCGGGGCTCGACGGGATCTGCCCGGTCAGTTCGGCGTCAATCGGTTGCTTGGTCTGCAACGGCGCCTTGCCCAGATAGGGCGAGACCGGCTTGCCATCGGCGCGCGCCGCCCCTCGCGGTTTTTCACCCAGCCAAGGGGTCAGCAGCGGCACTTCGGTGCCGTCGATGCGCTTGACCGTGTCGCCAATCGCCAGCGCCAGCGCGACCGAGCCATTGTGCGCCTCGTCCCGCGCGCCCTGCAGCGAGGTCAGCCCGGACTTCGGCTCGGCCGCGAACCGCCCGTTCTGCGGCCCCGGTGTGGGCACACGCCCGGCGGCCAACTCGTCGAGGATCCAGGCGAATTTCTCGGCCGTCAGGTCCTCGTAATAATCCTTGCCGATCTGCACCATCGGCGCATTGGCGCAAGAGCCCAGACACTCGACCTCTTCCCACGAGAACTTGCCATCCGCCGAGAGCGCATGCGCATGGGGGGCGATCTTGTCATGGCAGACGCGGATCAGGTCCTCGGCGCCGCAGATCATGCACGACAGCGTGCCGCAGACCTGCACATGCGCGACCGACCCCACCGGGGCCAGTTGGAACATGAAGTAGAAGGTCGCCACTTCCAGCGCGCGGATATAGGCCATGCCCAGCATGTCGGCGACATGCTCGATGGCGGGGCGGGTTAGCCAGCCCTCTTGTTCCTGCGCGCGCCACAGCAGCGGGATGATGGCGCTGGCCTGACGCCCCGCCGGGTATTTGCTGATCTGCCCCGCCGCCCAGGCCTGATTGGCGGGCGAAAAGGCAAAGCTGGCGGGCTGTTCGTGATGCAGACGACGTAGCATCAAATTGCTCCTGTCAGGCACCGGCATCGGGCCGGGAAAACGCGGGCGCAGGGGGTCACTGGTCACCCCCGCTCTGGATATGAACCTCGGGCGCCGGGTGATTGGCGTCCCAGTCGGTCAGGATTTGCGCCAGCGCCGGGGCATCGCCCGCAGCATCGGCAGCGCAGAAATCGGCGGTCAGCGAGAAGGTCAGGCCATCCTCGGACACCGCGCCCAGACCGGAGTCGATCAGCACGGTGACCACTTCGCGGCTTTCCTCGGGGCCGATGCCCAGAGGCGGCAAAACCTGCGCGGCGGCCTCCTCGGTCAGGATGCACCCGGCACCGCGAACCGCGCCGACAAACTCGGCGCCGCGTTCGGCGGTGATTCCGGGGCGCCAGACCTCGAGCAGCGGCCCCATCTCGGCCTCTTGCGCCACGAAGGCCGCGGTAATCAGCGCCAGCGACTCGTCGCCCTCGACCGCACACAGCGCCTCGGACAGCGTCAGCGTATCGAAATCCTCGGACAGGGTAATCAACGCGCCGCCAAACAGCGTATCGACAAAGGCCTGAACCTCGTCACCGCCCAGCCCCAGGGGGGCCAGCATGCCCTCAGCCTGATCGCCGGTCATCATGCAGCCATTGGCGCGCACCGCATCGACCATCAGCGCCGCGCGTTCGGGCGTGAAGGCCAGCGCCGGGGCGGCGACAAGGCAAAGGCCAAGGGCGGCGGCAATTCTCACCGGTCGACCTCGCCGAACACGATATCCATGGTGCCGATGATCGCCGCCACATCGGCCAGCAGATGGCCCTTGGCGACATAATCCATCGACTGCAGGTGCAGATAGCCCGGCGCGCGGATCTTGGCGCGGTAGGGTTTGTTCGACCCGTCCGCCACCAGATAGACGCCGAATTCGCCCTTGGGCGCCTCGACCGCGGCGTAAACCTCGCCCGCCGGAACGTGGAACCCCTCGGTATACAGCTTGAAATGGTGGATCAGGCTTTCCATCGAGGTCTTCATGTCGGCGCGCGACGGCGGGGTGATCTTGCCGCGGGCCAGAATGTCGCCCTGCCCTTCGGGCGCACGCAGCTTGGCGATCGCCTGCCGGATGATCGAGGTCGACTCGCGCATCTCGGCCATGCGGCAGAGATAACGATCATAACAATCGCCGTTCTTGCCCACCGGGATCTTGAAGTCGAATTCGTCATAACATTCATAGGGTTGGCTGCGGCGCAAATCCCACGCCAGCCCCGAGCCGCGCACCATCACGCCCGAATAGCCCCAGTCGAGGATATCCTGCTCGGTAATCACGCCGATGTCGGCGTTGCGCTGCTTGAAGATGCGGTTCTCGGTCAGCAACCCGTCGATGTCGTCCAGCGCCTTGGGAAAGGCCTCGGCCCAGGCCTCGATATCGTCGATCAGCGCGGGCGGCAGGTCCTGATGCACGCCACCGGGGCGGAAATACGCCGCGTGCAGCCGCGCGCCGCAGGCCCGCTCGTAAAAGATCATCAGCTTTTCGCGCTCTTCAAACCCCCACAGCGGCGGGGTCAGCGCGCCGACGTCCATCGCCTGCGTGGTGACGTTGAGGAGGTGGTTCAGCACCCGGCCGATTTCGGAAAACAGCACGCGGATCAGCGAGGCCCGGCGCGGCACGACCGTGCCGGTCAGCCGCTCGATCGCCAGACACCAGGCGTGCTCTTGATTCATCGGCGCGACATAGTCCAGCCGGTCGAAATAGGGCAGGTTCTGCAGATAGGTCCGCGATTCCATCAGCTTTTCGGTGCCGCGGTGCAACAGGCCGATATGCGGATCGCAGCGCTCGACGATCTCGCCGTCCAGCTCCAGCACCAGCCGCAAAACCCCGTGCGCCGCAGGGTGTTGCGGGCCGAAGTTGATGTTGAAGTTGCGGATCGACTGCTCGCCCGTCTTGGCGTCAGTGAACCCCTTGGATCCGTCCATCATCGCGGCAACCTCCGTCGCACACCGTCAGACCCCGAGGGGTCAGGCCTTTTTCTCGTCGCCCGGCAGGATGTATTGCGCACCCTCCCACGGACTCATGAAGTCGAATTGCCGATAGTCCTGCACCAGCTTGACGGGTTCATAGACGACGCGCTTGGCGGCCTCGTCATAGCGGACCTCGACATAGCCGGTGGTCGGAAAATCCTTGCGCAGCGGGTGGCCGCGAAAGCCGTAATCGGTCAGCAGGCGCCGCAGGTCCGGATGGCCGCTGAACAGGATGCCGAACATGTCGAACACCTCGCGCTCGAACCAGTTGGCGCTCGGATGCGCCTCGGTGATCGAGGGCACCATCTCGTCCTCGCGCACCGCGGCTTTCAGCCGGATGCGCTGGTTCCGGTACATGCTGAGGAAGTGATAGACCATGTCGAACCGCGCGCGGCGCTCCGGGTGGTCGACGGCGGTGATATCCACCAGCGACGAGAACCGGCAGGTCGGATCGGTTTTCAGGAACCGCACCAGCACGGGCAGCGCGCTGGGGGCAACCATCAGCGTCAGCTCGCCATGGGCGACCTGCACGGAAATCACCGCGTCGGCCTGCTTGGCGGCGATATAGGCGCCGAGTTCGGTCAGGGCTTCGGTCTGGGCGTCGCTCATCGCGGCCTCCGTCAGCGGATCAGGGTGCCGGTGCGGCGGATCTTCCGCTGCAACTGCAGGATGCCATAGAGCAGCGCCTCGGCCGTGGGCGGGCAGCCGGGGACATAGATATCCACCGGCACGATCCGGTCACAACCGCGCACCACCGAATAGGAATAGTGGTAATACCCGCCGCCATTCGCACAGGACCCCATCGAGATCACATAACGCGGTTCCGGCATCTGGTCGTAGACCTTGCGCAGCGCCGGGGCCATCTTGTTGGTCAGCGTGCCGGCGACGATCATCAGGTCCGACTGCCGCGGGCTGGCGCGCGGCGCGGTGCCAAAGCGTTCCAGATCATAGCGCGGCATCGAGGTGTGCATCATCTCGACGGCGCAGCAGGCCAGACCAAAGGTCATCCAGTGCAGCGAGCCGTTGCGCGCCCAGTTGATGATGTCGGCGGTGGTTGTCAGCAGGAAACCCTTGTCCTGCAACTCCGCATTCAGCGCCTGAGTGGCGACCTCGCGGTCTGCACCGGCGGTGTTCTGCCCGGTCATCACTCCCATTCCAGCGCCCCCTTCTTCCACTCATAGGCAAAGCCCACGGTCAGCACGCCAAGGAACACGATCATCGACCAGAAGGCCGTCATGCTCATGTCGCCAAAGGCCACGGCCCAAGGGAACAGAAAGGCGATTTCCAGATCGAAGATGATGAACAGGATCGACACCAGATAGAACCGCACGTCGAATTTCATCCGCGCGTCGTCAAAGGCGTTGAACCCGCATTCATAGGTCGAGACCTTTTCCGGGTCCGGGTTGCGCACGGCGATCACCAGCGCCGACAGCAGCAGCACCAGCCCCAGCCCGACGGCAATGACCAGAAACACGATAATGGGGAGATAGTCGCGGAGAAGGTCTTCCACCTCTGGCTCCTTAGGCGCGCGACACAGGCGGCGCTCTGCTCAAGTTGGCTCGAGCCCCGTTTACTCTGCCGGGCAGGCGGGGTCAACCAAAGGTGCCACTGCCGAGCCCTCGTAACGCGTGGAATTCGCAGCCTGTATGCAATTGTGCACAAGTTTTTTTTCGCGGTTTCGCCGCTGTGCGCTGCTCTGCGGCATCCGGCACGCTGCGCCATGGCTGGCGGCCTGCTTGCAGGGGGTCATTTGCTTGATTCGGCTAAAGAAGCTTCTTGAAAATCGGTTTTGTCTATTTCTTGAGCGTGTTGCATGATTTCGCGGCATTCAAGGGGGCCTCCATGATCCGAATCCTCGTGGCCGAGGCACTGGGCTGCGCCCTTCTGGCCCTGGCGGCTCTGGGATCGGCGCAGGCCGCCGCCGCAGCTGGCCTGCCGACGCTGCCCGCCGTGGCCGCCGCCGCCGGGCTGATGCTGGCGGTGACGATCACCATCTGCGCCCCGGTGTCCGGCGGGCATCTGAACCCGGCGATCACCCTGCTGTTCCTCGCCCGGCGCCAGATCACCCCCGGCCGCGCACTGGCCTATGTCGCGGCGCAGACGGCGGGCGGTCTGGCGGGGGGCGCGCTGGTGGCGGCGATGGGCGAGGCGGGGCAGGCCCTCGCCACCTTGCCGCCGGGCTGGGCCTTGTCCGAGGCCCTGGTCACCGGCGGCTTCGTGCTGATTGTCGCGGGCGCGCTGACCAGCCGCCCCGACGCCGCGGCGCTGATCGCCGGCGCCTATGGCGCGGCGGCGGTTCTGGGCACCGTCTCGGGCGGGATGGCCAACCCGGCGGTGATGCTGGCCCGCGCCTTGAGCGAGGGCGCGGGCGGGCTGGCGCCGCTGACCGCCTTGGCCCTGACCGGCGCGCAACTGGCGGGCGCCGGGTTGGCCCTCGCCCCGGCGCTCTGGCTGTTCCGCCGCCCGGCCTAGGGCAACCCCACCAGCGACGAACCCGCCTTCAGCGCATCCACCGCGCCTTGCGCTTGCCAAAGAACGCGGCGATCCCCTCGGCGGCCTCGTCGCTTTCCCAGCGCGCCACCAGTTGCGCGATCGAATGCTCGACCTGCTCGGGCGTGATCGCCCCGCCCAGCGCCAGCGTCAGCGCCTTGGCACTGGCCACCGCGCCCGGCGCGCAGGCCAGATAGGGCGCGACCTCGGCCTCGATGGCCGCATCCAGCGCCTCGGCCGTCACCGCCCGCGCCAGCAGGCCCAGCGTCACTGCCTCAGCCGCCCCGAACAGCCGCGCCGACATGAAGACCCGCCGCGCCATCGCCTCGCCCATGCGCGCCAGCACATAGGGGCCGATGGTGGCCGGGATCAGGCCCAGCCGGGTTTCCGTCAGACCAAAGCGCGCGCTGTCCACCCCGACCGCCACGTCGCAGACGCTGATGAGCCCGATGCCGCCGCCATAGGCCGGTCCTTGCACCCGCCCGATCAAGGGCTTGGGCAGCCGGTTCAGCGCCCCCAGGGCCCCCGCCAGCCGCCGTGCCCCCGCCGCGCGTTCGTCGGCACTGGCCGCCATCTGCGCCTGCATCCAACCCAGATCGCCCCCGGCGCAAAAACTCTCGCCCGCGCCGGTCAGCACGACCACCCGCACCGCCGGGTCCGCGCCTAGCACCGCTGCCGCCTCGGCCAGCTCCTCGATCATCACCGCGTTCATCGCGTTGTGCTTTTCCGGGCGGTTCAGCACCAGCGTGGCGACCCCGCGTGCATCGGTGGTCAGGCTCAGGGTTTCCCAGCTCATCCTTGGCTCCTCATCGCCCGCGCCAGCGTGGCGGCCTCGTCGATCACCACCCGGTTCAGCCCGGTGACATAACCCAGCGCCTCGATACGGTCCATCGCCGCCTCGGTCGCCACATTGCCCTGCGCGCCGGGGGCATAGGGGCAACCGCCCAGACCCCCGACCGCCGCGTCAAACACCCGCAGACCCATCGCCAGCGAGGCCTCGATATTGTCACAGGCCCGCCCGCCGGTGTCATGGTAATGCCCGGCCAGCCGCCCCGCCGGCGCCACGCCCAACACCGCGCGCAGCATCGGCACCAGCGTTTCCGGCACCGCGCGGCCCAGCGTGTCGCCAAGGCTGACCTCATAGCAGCCCAAGCCCAGCAGGGTCTCGACCATCGCCGCTACCGCGCCGGGCGGTGTCGGCCCGTCAAACGGGCAATCGGTGACACAACTGACATAGCCGCGCACCGGCATACCATCGGCCCGCGCCGCCGCCAGAATCGGCACGAACCGCTCGATCGACTCGGCCACCGAGCAATTCAGGTTGGCGCGCGAGAACCCTTCCGAGGCCGAGGCAAAGACCGCCACCTCATCCGCCCGCGCCGCCCGCGCCGCCTCATAGCCGCGCAGGTTCGGTGCCAGCGCGGCATAAGACACCCCCGGCGCCCGGTCGATCCCGGCCAGCACCCCGGCGCTGTCGGCCATCTGCGGCACCCATTTGGGGCTGACGAAACTGGCCACCTCGATGCGCCGGAACCCGGCGCGCGACAGCAGATCGACCAGCGCCAGCTTTTGCGCCAGCGGGATCAGCCGCGCCTCGTTCTGCAACCCGTCGCGCGGGCCGACCTCGAAAATCTCGACTGTCTCAGTCACCGTAATACTCCTCCGGGTAAAGCTCGGGCGCCCCATCCGCCGCCAGCGCCGCCTGAAACCCCGGCCGCGCGCGCAAGGCGGCATGCCACTCGACCAGCCGCGGCATCGCGTCAAACCGCACAAAGCGCCGCGCCAGATCGACCGAGGCCCCGACCATGATATCCGCCGCGCAAAACCCGCCCGGCACCAGAGGCCCCGCCGCCAGCGCCGCCTCGACCCCCTGCAAGGCCCGCCGCAACCGCAGGCTCTCCAGCTTTTGCACCACCGGGCTGCGGTCGGCAGGCGCCAGCACCACACGGTGAAAGGTCAACTGCGCCAGATGCTGCGCCAGCGTCTCGCCGTAATGCAGCCATTCCAGATACTTGCCCCGCGCGGGGCTGCCCGGCGCCCGCCCCAGCGCCGGGGCGCGGGTCTCGCACAGATACTGCAAGATCGCGCCGGATTCGAACAGCGTGCCGCCGTCCACCTCGACCACCGGCACCCGCCCGGCCGGCGAGATCGCCAGAAACCCCGGATCGCGCAACGCCTTGCCGGCAAAGGACTGCCGCACCAGCCGATGCTCCAGCCCGGCCTCGTGCAAGAACCACAGGATGCGAAAACTGCGCGATTGCGCGGCGTGGTGCAAAACGATCATGCGCGACCCTCCCGGCCCCACTCAACCGCGCCCGCCCGCCGCACGCAAGCGTGACGCCACGCCCTGCCCCTCTTTGCTCGCCAAATATCCACGGGGTTTCCAAAGGGGGGCGTGCCCCCCTTGGCGGGGGCGTGGGGGCTGGCCCCCACGCGGCGCGAGCCCCCCTCGACGGGGGGCGAGCGCCGCCGCCCCCACAGGCCGATCCGCTCAATACAGGCCGCCCGCGCTCAAGGTGCCAAACCCGGATTGCCCCGGAAGCGGCAGTTGCCCGGTCGCATCCTCGGCCTCGCTGCCCGCCACCGGGACCGCCGCGCCCTCGTCCTGCTCGAAGACCGGCAGCGACATGCCCATCACGAAACCGCCGTCGATCAGCGCGTCGATGCCGAACACCGGCTCTTCGCCGTCGCGGAAATACTCGGCCACGACATCCGGGCCACTGGCGTCATCGTCCAGCCGCGCGCCCGAATGCCGGTCGATGCGGATGAAATGCCCGCCCGGCGGCACGGCAAACCGACCACCGCCGAATTCACCGATCGCCTCTTCCATGAATTCCTGAAACACCGGCGCGCAGAGCCCGCCACCCGAGGCCCGGCGCCCCAGACTGCGCGGGCGGTCATAGCCGATATAGCAGCCCGCCACGATGGTCGAGGTATAGCCGACAAACCACACGTCGCGCGCGTCGTTGGTGGTGCCGGTCTTGCCCGCCACCGGCACCGGCAGCCGGATCGCGCCCGAGGCCGTGCCGCGCTGCACCACCCCCTCCATCATCGAGGTCAACTGATAGGCGGTGATCGGGTCCATCACCCGCTGACGGCGACTGGCGATCCACGGCGACTGGCCCGCGGGCAGATCGGGCTCGCCGCATTCGACGCATTCGCGCTGGTCGTGCCGGTACACGGTGCGGCCCCAGCGGTCCTGCACGCGGTCCACCAGCGTCGGCTCCACCCGCTCGCCGCCATTGGCGAACATCGCATAGGCGGCGACGATGCGAAACAGCGTGGTCTCCTGCGCGCCCAGCGAGTTGGCCAGAAACGGCTGCAGCCGGTCATAGACGCCAAAGCGCTCGGCATAGCCCGCGACCACATCCATCCCGACCTCCTGCGCCAGACGGATGGTCATCAGGTTGCGCGACTGCTCGATCCCGGTGCGCACCGGCGTCGGCCCCAGAAAATCGCCGTTCGAGTTGGTCGGCCGCCAGACCCCTTCGCCGGTCTCGATCTCGATCGGCGCGTCGATGACGATGGTCGCCGGGGTAAAGCCGGAATCCAGCGCCGCGGCATAGACAAAGGGCTTGAAGGCCGACCCCGGCTGACGCATCGCCTGCGTCGCCCGGTTGAAGGTCGAGTGCTGATAGCTGAACCCACCCTGCATGGCGATCACCCGCCCAGTGTTGACGTCCATCGCCATGAAGGCGCCCTGCACCTCGGGCACCTGCCGCAGCGACCAGCGCTGGAATGTTCCGTCATTGGCGGTCACCGCCCGCACATAGACCACATCGCCCACCGTCAGCGTGTCGGCCAGCGAGCCGGGCAACCAGTTGATGTCGGCGCGCTCGACGGTGCCGGTGCTGTCTTGCCCCTCGATGCCCATCGTGGCGCGGTCGGGTGTCACCGCCAGCACCACGGCCGGATACCACGGGTTGTCCAGCGTGATGTCGCGCGCCAGCGTGGCCTCGGCCAGCGCCTGACGCCAGCGCGCCTCGTCGGCCAGATCCTCGGCGGCCAGCCGGATGCCGGTGCCGCGCCATTCGCCCTGCGTGCGGTCATAGGATTCCAGCGCCCGCTGCAACGCATGGGCGGCGGTGACCTGCAATTCGGGGTGAACCGTGGCGCGGATCGTCAAGCCGCCGGCAAAGAACTCTTCCTCGCCAAAGCTGCTGGACAGCTGGCGGCGGATCTCGTCGGTGAAATAGTCGCGCTCGGGCAGGCTTTCGCGAAAGGCAGGCATGTCGCCACCCTGCACCGTCGCCAGCGGCGCCTCGCGCGCGGCCAGCGACTGCTCCTCGGTGACATAGCCGTTCTCGACCATCTGCCCGATGATCCAGTTGCGCCGCGACACCACCCGCTCGCGCGCCCGCACCGGGTGGTATTCCGACGGCGCCTGCGGCAGCGCGGCCAGAAAGGCCATCTCCTGCAGCGTCAATTCTTCCAGCGTCTTGTTGAAATAGGTCTGCGCCGCCGCCGCCACCCCGAACGAGTTCTGCCCGAGGAAAATCTCGTTCATGTAGAGTTCGAGGATCTCGTCCTTGCTCAGCGTCTGTTCCACCCGCCAGGCCAGGATGATCTCGCGGATCTTGCGCTCGCCGGTGCGGTCGCTGGACAACAGGAAGTTCTTCATCACCTGCTGGGTGATCGTCGAGGCGCCGCGCAGGTTGCGCCCGCCCGACACCACGGCATCGCGCAGCGCCGCCACCATCGCCACCGGGTCAAACCCGGCATGTTCATAGAAATTGCGGTCCTCGGCGCTGATGAAGGCCTGCCGCAGCAGCGGCGGGATGTCCTCGATCGGGGTGAACAACCGGCGCTCGCGGGCGAATTCGTCGATCAACTGGCCTTCGCCCGAATAGATCCGGCTGATCATCGGCGGGCTGTAATTCGCCAGTTGCTCGGTCGAGGGCAGGTCATGCGTAT
>Ga0209573_1005453_pt1 | contig 11466 bp, 8 predicted proteins | sample TNRBio252014_DNA_FD_185870 | JGI IMG/M metagenome (GOLD analysis project Ga0209573, IMG submission 185870) | Wastewater treatment Type I Accumulibacter community from EBPR Bioreactor in Madison, WI, USA - TNR Reactor_6/25/2014_ DNA (SPAdes)... | ecosystem: Engineered > Bioreactor > EBPR >...
CCTTGCTTGTTTTTACTTCTTTTAAACATATTATAAAATTAATAATATATTTGCACTTGGCATAATATTTACTAACTTATTTTTCGGAGTGGACTCAAATTTATAATGACTTCTTTAGAAAATAAATTTTTTGAGGGATATGGTGGTGTCTCAGTGCCCTTTCTTCCAGAGCTTTATGAAATTCAAACAATATTTTATAAGGAAGTAATATTTTCGTCTCAGTGCCCTTTCTTCCAGAGCTTTATGAAATAAGTAGCATGGCAGGAGTTCAAAAGCAAACAAGTCTCAGTGCCCTTTCTTCCAGAGCTTTATGAAATTTTACTTAAAAAAATTCAGAAATGAAAGCAAAATTGTCTCAGTGCCCTTTCTTCCAGAGCTTTATGAAATAAATAGAATACTACATAGCAAAACCAACTGCATTAAAGTCTCAGTGCCCTTTCTTCCAGAGCTTTATGAAATGCAAATGTGATCCCATCTTTCAGATCAAATTATTTGTCTCAGTGCCCTTTCTTCCAGAGCTTTATGAAATTTTAGTTATTAAACAAAAAAATATCAAAATGAAAGTCTCAGTGCCCTTTCTTCCAGAGCTTTATGAAATTATATGCGGCAAAATATTTGTCTCAAAATAGAAAAGAGTCTCAGTGCCCTTTCTTCCAGAGCTTTATGAAATCCAATTCACCCTTTGGAACTGAACATCAAGTCAGTGTCTCAGTGCCCTTTCTTCCAGAGCTTTATGAAATGGAAGTGAGAGGAAATTCTCTCGTAACGATGAGGTGTCTCAGTGCCCTTTCTTCCAGAGCTTTATGAAATGCCGGATGCTGAAGTTTGAAACATTTCTTAGTAAAGTCTCAGTGCCCTTTCTTCCAGAGCTTTATGAAATAGTTATGGATTATCTTGTTATGGCAGAACGATGGTGTGTCTCAGTGCCCTTTCTTCCAGAGCTTTATGAAATTGTAACTGAAATTTATACCTCAGAAGAATTAGAAAGTCTCAGTGCCCTTTCTTCCAGAGCTTTATGAAATTTTTTGTTTTTCCGACACAAATGTACTTCGCATTTGTCTCAGTGCCCTTTCTTCCAGAGCTTTATGAAATAAAATGGGAACATGAGAAAAATTTATTATTTTTGTCTCAGTGCCCTTTCTTCCAGAGCTTTATGAAATGTTTTAACCGAAGTTGAAGGTAAGTTGAAATCGGTCTCAGTGCCCTTTCTTCCAGAGCTTTATGAAATTGACAAGCTGAGAAAAACTGGAGAATGGGAACAAGAAAATGTGTCTCAGTGCCCTTTCTTCCAGAGCTTTATGAAATTTAAAAAATTTCAGATGAAAACGAAATTGATTTTTGTCTCAGTGCCCTTTCTTCCAGAGCTTTATGAAATCTGAAATGAACACCAGCCCAGAAGAATGGGCTAAGTCTCAGTGCCCTTTCTTCCAGAGCTTTATGAAATGTTGCTTGACTTTTAGTCAAGAAATATATAAGATGTCTCAGTGCCCTTTCTTCCAGAGCTTTATGAAATTTATAAAAATGTGTTTGAGGAGATTCTTGAAATGTCTCAGTGCCCTTTCTTCCAGAGCTTTATGAAATTGTTATTCGGGTTGTACCTGATGGTGGATCCAAAACTGTCTCAGTGCCCTTTCTTCCAGAGCTTTATGAAATTCGATACTGAATTTGTACGATTCTGGATATCTAAAAGTCTCAGTGCCCTTTCTTCCAGAGCTTTATGAAATCTAAAAACTTTTCAATTCATAAATTATGAAAAGAAAAGTCTAAGTGCCCTTTCTTCCAGAGCTTTATGAAATGAGTGGGTTTTCGCGAAATCAGTGACGGATATAGAATGTCTCAGTGCCCTTTCTTCCAGAGCTTTATGAAATATAGACGCTCAAGCAGGAAATTCATTTACTTCTTTGTCTCAGTGCCCTTTCTTCCAGAGCTTTATGAAATTTGCAGGTCCTTAACCTGCTCGGCATTGAAGCGTCTCAGTGCCCTTTCTTCCAGAGCTTTATGAAATCCTCTATCCCAACAGGGAAGTGGGTAAAGGTTCTCGTCTCAGTGCCCTTTCTTCCAGAGCTTTATGAAATTTTCCGCGATAGAGGTGTGTTTGGAATTCACCTATACAGTCTCAGTGCCCTTTCTTCCAGAGCTTTATGAAATAGGACTTGCTGTCGTGCACATGGCACACAGTAAATGTTCGTCTCAGTGCCCTTTCTTCCAGAGCTTTATGAAATTTGCTCTGACAACAAAAGGTATCTTAGAACAAATTGGTCTCAGTGCCCTTTCTTCCAGAGCTTTATGAAATAAAAATGAAAAAATTTTTCTTTTCCTCGGCGGAGTCTCAGTGCCCTTTCTTCCAGAGCTTTATGAAATCAAGAAAAAACCCTTAAAAAAAGAAAAGCCTCAAAAGTCTCAGTGCCCTTTCTTCCAGAGCTTTATGAAATATCTTGATTATCAGAATTTTACCAAAATCAGACCCTATGCACAAAATTAATAAAAATATGCTGAAACCCAATATTGATGGACTTAAAAACGACTTTTTTGAAGGATTTTCGCAAATCTGCAGTTTATGAATTGCATTTTTTTCAATTTCTTAATGAAAAAATCTCTTAATCCATTGAATTTCAACACTATGATTATTGAAATCACATTCGCAAAAGAAACTGAAGAACTTAAAAAATTTTAGATTCACGTAAATAAATCATAAGCGTGAAAAATTTATCTTCATAACTAATATAAAATCAATACATTATGTCAAAGAACTTGTAGAGCTTTATTGATATTTTCGCAAATCAATTGAAATGTGTATTATTTCACTCGATTTGAGAAATGATTTTTATCTCATTTGTTAACTATAAAATCATATCCAGCACATTTTCAATGCATTGTGACTTTCTGCATTTTCGCAAGTATTTTTGACTATTCATGATGTTAAATCTCTAATAGATTATTGTTTCGGATATCCAACACCTCCGGTGAGGAATGATTTCAGCTTTTGTGAAACAATCCACGCAGACAGTATAAAATGCTATGGTATCTGTTTTCTTATCAATATGGGGTAGAATCAGTTCTTTTACATTTTCTAATTCATTTTTTGTCAGCATACATTCGAAAACACTTTTGTTGATCCTCTGTCCGAATTTTTCCAATAGTTTGGACACTTTTATACGTCGCTTGTTCTTACTGATATCGTACGCTACAACAATAAAAGATTTTTTTGCTTTCATTCCATTCAGTTTTACCAGTTTTTTTATGTTCGAAATCACCATTTTGAGATATACGGCTTGAAGTTGTCTTCTTCGTCTTTAATAAATCTTGCTAAAGCCCGGGCTTGTATTTTGATAATGTCAGAAAACCTTCTGCTTTCTCCCCTGAATAATTCATGTCGGTGGATCCTTTCATAAATGTTTGATGTCAGTTTAGCCCGACTTTCTTCGTCGAGTATTCCATTTTCGATGGTAAGTTTTTCTTTTTTCTGAAGCATACTGATCACTACCCGGTCAACTGCCTGCTGTCTGAACAATTCTATAAAATCAAATGCCAGAGTCGGTTTTGATGTATTCGCTACATGCAAATAACTGATGTAAGGATTGAGCCTCGCCATTAACAGCGCTTCCCAGACCCTTGCATATAGTATGGCATACCCATAATTGAGCAGGCAATTGACCAGATCCTTGGCTCCTTTTCTTTCTCTGCCTTTAAAATCTGAAACATCATCGATTAATTCACCCACCAGAGTCCAGTATACCATTGCAGCAGTGGCTTCTATCGAAATCAAAGTTTCTCTGTAATCCACGTCATTCATTGGCTTTTTACACTTTTTGGACAATTCGGCAAACCGCTTGATTTTTTCTGCATATTGATTTGCGAATTCTTCATCCGCATTTTTATGATATTTGTGGAAATACTTGAGCAAATTGGCCTGATTTCTGATTTTGGCTTCAACAATGATGGATGCTATCTGCTTTCCTTTTCCTGATCTGATCGCAGCAATTTGTTTTTCCCACAAATCACTGTCAGTTGAATCCGGAGAATGGATGGTTGCATAATGATCTCCTCTGAAGGAGAAAAGTGAAATGCCAACTTTGTGTTCACTACACTGATATATGAAATCGGTGGACATACTCACTCCTTTGGAAAGGATTGAAATATGAGAAAGGTTGGTAAAAGCCAACGTATTCGTTTTTCTTTCTTTTGATTTAACGATAATCTTTCCATCTTTGATGCCAAGGTAGGTGCCGAAAGTGTTAATAATCAGTTCTTTGCCGTAAGATTCCAGTTTTCTGTATTCTCTTTTCCTTTTGCTGATAAGCTTAACATTCGATTCAGGAGTGTATGCTGGTTCAGTTTTATTCTGAGATATGATCGTGTCAAAATACTGTGGCAATTTTTGATTAAACTCTTTCGTTACAAAAACATTGTTGCCAAAATAACCGTACAGATCTTTTTGCTTTGTGAAATTATTCTTTTTAACAAATTTTGTGATCAAATCCAAAAGCTTTTCGTCAATAAAAGCTAATTCTGTTTCTTTCAATAACTGGCTGTAAAATGCTTTGTAACCATTGATTTGCTTTTGAAGGATCTGTGGTATTTTTGAATGTTTATTCGTGAAAACTTTCTCTAGTTTTTCAATCATTCTTGCTTTTTTTTGATCATCCAATCTTATACCATCCCTGGAAAATCTAATGCCAAGAAATTGAAAACTATTATTTAGTTCATTGATCTGAGGTGCTGCTTTTAGTTCTAAATGCAACTTATCACAAACCTCTTTGATCGTTTCAGTAGCTTTTGAAGCTGTTTCCTGATTTGAGCAAAGTATTATAAAATCATCTGCATACCTGATATAATCATTTGAAAGTTTTGTCATTGCCTGATCAAGAGGAATGAGATAAAAATTGGACAAAAGAGGTGAAATGATCCCGCCCTGAGGGACTCCTTTTTTTACCTCTACCCATTGATTTCCTTTTTTCACTTTGCCCATTTTGATGCACAATTCAATAAGGTTCAACAGGTTTTGATCCTGGATTATTTTTTTTAGTTCATTAAATAATTCAGCATGATCAATATTGTCAAAGTATGCCTTGATATCACATGAAACTATGAATTGGGTGGGTTTATTTTTTGTAGCGTGGACAACTCTCTTTACCGCTTTGACTGCACCCTTGCCTTTGCGATAGGCATAGCAATGAGGTGAAAGCTGTTTGTCAATGAAAGGGTTTACAATCAGGTAAATACCTTGTTGGATTATTTTATCTCGTATCGAAAGCAAGCCTAAATCGCGGAATGATTTTTTATCTTTTGGAATCGAAATGCTTTTATAAGGTAGTGGAAGATACTGTCCATTTTTGAGTTCAGGGATCATGTTCGCAATTTCTTCAGATGCTATTTTTTCAAATTGGGCAACGGACATATTATCAACACCTCCTGCAGTGTTTTTTCGCTTTACATCATTCCAGGCTTGCCAGAGCGTTTCTTGTTTACAAAGCTTATCAAATAATTTGGTAGCACCCATGATCAATTTCATATTTTCCTCCTCCGAATGCAATATTCCGGCCTACGTGTGAGTGTTGCCCCAATAACAAAAGTGGCAAATACTGCTGAAGATTTGCCGGGTTGCCTGTAATATAGACCACATGGCCTTCATAACCTTCAACCGGCGCGGTAGAACCCTGACGGTTGCTTATACGTGTGTATATTTCCCAAGTCAGCTTGCTTTCTGACACATACACATTTCTTATTTCTGTTCTGTCATATTGTTTTTCCCAATGAAATAAAGTATTGCAATACATATTGGACAAAAGGGTCAATCTTTTTGCCAGTAGTTCCACCAGTTCCATGAACGGAATGCCTCCATAAATGTTATGACTTTTGTTCAAAGCAGTCGGGGATTTGAAATTAATTTTTAATGTATTGCCTGTGAGGAAGCTGTTTTGATGATCATGGATTGAAATTCCCTGCATCGGGATCATTTCCCCGGGATTTGACGCTTTCCATACGATGGATTGTCTGCCGTAAGCAGATTCGCAACTCACCGAAACCAGATTGAAAGCGGCTTTTTTATTGCCAAAACCTTGCAATCCTGCTTCATAAAATACATTCACCAATGCCTCTGCAAAACCGGAGTAAACTCCACATAAGGTACACTTTATTAACATGATCTCGCCCGGTTGATAGGTGGTTTTTGAAGTTGGAGGAAAACTCAGCCAGAATCCACGGGGTGGATCCTGGTATTCCTTATGCCAGGGATGAGAAGTTGCCATCTGGTTGCTGAAAAGGTAGTCTGAGATAGGTATGCCATCCAAAACCGGCAATTCTCCATTTTTGTCCATTTTTAGCATAGTTTTGCCTAAAGCTGCCCGGATCATTGGAATGGGGAATATTTCCATCGCTGCATAGGACTCAGCCTGAAAGCTGAAAGTCATCGGATATATCCGCAGCATTTCGATGGGCGAAGGAAGTGTTGTCGGTTGTTTTTCCATAGTCAGATTTAATTCGTTATTTGCTCCAATTTCCGGGTTTTAAACCCTATAATGCTCATTTTTAATGAATTCTCACACAAAATTCCTACACTTTCACCGCCAAATATTATTTGGGTCGAAAGAGGCAAACTTTGATAATTTTCAGATTGCCTTTTTCAAATTTTCCGGATGTTTCCAGTACTTTCAACAGGATATTTTTCTGAGCAGGTTGTTTTCCCTGAAAATTCAATTCAATTTTTTTTCTTTCCAGAGTAATTAAAACATTCGAATTGCCATTGTTATAGGAAATCAATTCACCTTCAAGGATAGCACCTACAGCCAGGTCTTTCCATGTATTGGTGATCTGAACATCTGTAATTTGGGTTAGATTTAATTCCCCGGATTTTTCTTTTATCCCGTGATTTTGCATGGGCATTACCTGATTGTACGAAACCTGCTTATCAGATTTTGGTTTGTGCTGCTGTTTAGATTTTTCTTTTTCTGCTTCTTTTGGATAATTGTTATTTGGTATATCAATTACAAATTGGCCATAGCCTACATTGGTTTTGGCTCCTATGCCGAGGGTGAGAAGGATTTTTTGAAAAAGAAGCTTTAGTTTTTTCTCAGTCAGGATAGGTTCTACTGTACTTTCAAAAAGTCTAAAATTAAACTTATAAACTACATTTGGAAGCACTTTTAAAAATAATAAAGGTATTGGATTTTTTAAAAGTTTAGGTTGGTGTGGTGTAATTGAATCATCACCATACAATAAATTTCCAGTATGTTCTGATTTTATTGGAATTGCTTCAAAAAAAATATTCCTTTTATAGATCGAAAAAAACCTCAGTTCAGGTTTTTCTGTTTTAATGTCTCTTACACCCTCAAAAACTTCAGCAATTAATTTATAGAAATAATCAATTTTGTCATCAGTATTTATCTCTTTGGGTTGAATTGTCTTTGAAAGAAAATCGATTTCATTAATATTTTCCAATAATGATAGAATCCATTTTGCTTTTACTTTTTCTTTTTCTCTCTCTCGATCAGTGGCTTTGGCTGTCCCAAAATCTAATTTTTTCGTTTCCATGTTTATCTCAATGATTGGAAAAGCAGAACGAATAACTCCTTTTACAGAACTTCCAGGAATAATTGGCAGTCCTGAAACATAATCTAATTGAAATCCAATTTTAAACTCTCCAATTGCACCAATGCCATGTGAATAACCGCTTCCCAATAGCAAGCCTGGATAAATTGTTTTTAATTTGAACGAACTATTCCCATTTTTTGGATTTGGGAGTTTTATGTTTTTAAAATCAGAGAGAATAGCTTTTGTGAAAGAATCATTTTTCACCTGGAAAAATGAATTAATCTGTTTCTTTGCATTTTCGTCACCAGGTTTAATATTGTTCCAATGTTGAAACCCTTTGTAATAGCCTTTATAATAGAGCCATGATAAATTTTCCATAATTTAATGTATTTACTGTAACGGGAAAGTTCTGATAGATAATTTTAAAGCAACAGATAAGTTCATAATCTCCTCAATTAGTTGATTTGTCTTATTAAGGTCACTTTGGATATCAATTGCATACTTAAGCAAATTAGGCTTATTATTGCAACTATTGAATTCAGGCAAGGACTTAATAATAATGTATACCCATGCAATAACTTCCTTTCGGTCAGCTTTTGATTCTTCCGAATAATATACTGCAAGCGTTGGTAACAATCCAGACATTTTAATACTGGCTCCCAAAGATGACAGATATCCTTTAAATTCTTTAGGTATTGGTTTATTATTTTTTGAAGCTACAAATGCTTGAATTTGACTTATTGAATCAGGAATATATTTTTCAATTTTTGTTTTCATTGAATTACATTTTTGATATTTTACAATAACCATAACCTATAGTAGCATTAGCACCTATCTGCACAACGTCTTCAATTAGCTTACTTTCAAATGCGGAAATATAATCTGTACAGGAATCAGGGACGGCAATGAAGAAATAAAACTTGCTACCACGGGGCACAACTTCTTCATACCATAAGTTTTCACTTTGTCCATTTTCAAGTGAATTTCTGGCAATGATAGGCAGGTTTTTTAAAACAGATTCCATTTTGTCAGTGGGGAAATATGCCACATTATCACCAACAGAAGTAAGTTGCACAAAGTGGCTTACGTTCCCATATTCGGTTTGTGCATTCGTGTTTGAACCTGTTGGGAGGTTGATGTTAGTAATTACTGAATCTAGAGAAGTGGCTTTTTTATTGTAAGATATGAGTAACTTTTCTGATGTACCAAGATAATCTGAAACACCGCCAATGCCTCTAACGGGAATAGCAAACAAGCACGCTTCAAAAAACCTTAGTTCTCCCTGTGACAAGTTATTCTGATCATTTTTATCAGAGCCAAAGTATTTAATGACTATAGGATCTTTCAAAGTATAAATGCAGTTTTCAAAATACTCTCTGATAGCACCTTTTAGCGATGAGGCATGAATTATTGGCACATAATCGACCTGATCACGCTGAACTTCTTTGTCAACAATGCCGAAGTTATCAGAACCGCTGCCCACATGCAGATTTGTCAGGCTTTCTATGCAATAAGGAAAAATTTTGTACTTTTTCATAATTTTCTTATTTATTGATTAATAGATAGTTGTTATAGCCAATTTTACTTAAAGCGTCATTTTGAATTGATTTAATAACATCATTATTTTTTCCAGGTTTAGGATATAAAACACTGCCTCTTTTTAAGAATTTCAGGTTTTCTCCGCTTTTGATTACTCCTTTTTTAAATGCAGCATAATTAACATCGATTTTTTGTTGGGTAACCAAATTTTGGAAATTCACCTCATCATTTATTGAAAACCGACACTTATCCAGTAAATCTCCATTGCATAAACAATTACTTGTAAGAATTAAGACATCGTGTTTTCTACTGTGCTTTTCTGTAAAAGTGCTATTAGTAAAAATTGATCCAAAACTTAACGCATTTGCATCAGTAACTGTCATCTGAAATACACTTCGTTCTCCGGCCATTGTAATTAACCTGGAATCAAATTTTTTCCCGGCAGGTAATTCTAAATCCAAGAAGAATGCAAACATGAAATTATCAACAAGTTTGTAATATACCTGCTTATAAAAATCACCTTCTTCATCTCTTTTTTTGCTTATTTTTCTGTGTATTCCAACCTGCACGTGTTTGATAAAAAACCCATTCTCAAAACCAATAGTATTGTCAAACTCATCGGGATTTTCATAATCCCATTGCCGGAGTGTTTGCCCATCATTGCTTACCCAGAGAGAAACAAGACCATATTTCGGGTCATATGACCTCATGTTAGCTTCCAAAACTGGAATAGGCTCCGTAGTATTGTTGAAAATACTCAAATCATCATTAATTTGCTCAAAATCAACAAAAAGCGGAGCAATTATCTTTTCTTTAATTGGACAGTTATTAATTTTAATTCCATTGTCAACCTCACAGTAAGCCCAATCGAGAGCTTGTGTTGTATAATGTTCTGTTCCGTTTGAAAGAAAAACCGGAGAGATATTTTTTATTGCTCCAAAATCATCAATATACTGATTATTTAATTTCTGAAAACTGTTTTCGCCTATAAGTGAATTCCAGTCGTTCAATTTCGGGTCTGTCCCAATCAGATCGTTTTGAATCAGAAGTTCATGCCTGAGCATACCCAACAAGGTTGTTTGCTGCGGCAAATAATTGGAACGGGCAAAATAATTGATTTTACCTTCTCCAAATGTGTTTTCTCCCCCAAAGAAAAATGGGGTGAGTGGTTCAAGTGTAATAAAATATTTATTCATGACTATCCATTGCATTTAAAAATTGAACAAAACGTAAACAACTGTATATCCTTGAGATTTTTTGGCTATCAGTTTCATGCTGAAACCACTTAAAGGTTTCGTTTATTATACTTCTGGCTGCATCAAAAAACGACTGATAATCTTTATGTTTTGCTTCATTGAAGTTTTCATCAAAAAAGCATTTCAGTTTATCAAGGTGCATAGCTATTTCTATGACGATTTTCTTTTGGTCATTTATTTTGAACATTACTGAATTCAGGAAACTTTCCTTTTTCCCTTTGCTTTCGTCACATAATTTCAGGAAATGGTAATATAGCTGAGTATGTTGCGCAAAGCCAAAATCAAATGATTGCCCTGAGTGCTTTTCAAGTTGCAAGGCTACATAATTTTTGCAAGGCTGTTTTTTGGCATTATAAAAAAGCAACTCGTAGCTTTCGTCAAGTATTTCATTCATCGGTTTTTTATAATAGCCAACAGAAAGCCCAAAACTCAGCGAAACAGGTTTGTCCTTCATGAAAATATTTACAATTGGGGCTAACTTATTTTTAAATAACTCATTTAAACGCGTCAACAAGAAAAACAAGTTGTTACCTGTTAAAGATAAATTATTATCAAAATTGACAATGCCTGATTCATAGTTTTCATTGGTTAAAGGAGCAAAAAACAACAGGTCATCTCCTCCCATATAAATAGGAAAAGCACCATACCTGACAAGTTCTTCAGCGGCGCCTTTCACAAAATCATTCAAAGCTGTAGATAAATCCATAATATCGCCATTATTCGACTCTAATTCTTTTATAAGGGATCCTACATTATCACCATCAGCTTGGACGATTGCAAAGTATTTATGCCGAAATTTGAAATCATCTTTAAACTCTGTTTTTAAAGCACTAATTACATCATCTTCACTTTGGTCAATTATCTGGTTTTGTGCAATTTGTTCGTAATTTAATTCCCCTGTTGAAGTTTCAATATATTGAATGCCCAATGCACTCCAGTACCTTTTAGGTTCTTTTCTTTCAAGTTCGGTAGTTGAAATCTCAGGGATTGATTTAAACCTCTTAATTATTGTTTGTTGTGCATTACTGTACTTTACTAGGATAGTGTCTATTGACTAAGAATTGACCCCCCGGTTGACGGAATCTTTGACCCCCGGATCAAAAGGAAAATAAAGTTAAAAAATGATCATGAATTACGCAAA
>Ga0209573_1005456_pt1 | contig 11457 bp, 11 predicted proteins | sample TNRBio252014_DNA_FD_185870 | JGI IMG/M metagenome (GOLD analysis project Ga0209573, IMG submission 185870) | Wastewater treatment Type I Accumulibacter community from EBPR Bioreactor in Madison, WI, USA - TNR Reactor_6/25/2014_ DNA (SPAdes)... | ecosystem: Engineered > Bioreactor > EBPR >...
AGCCGCTTCGTTACCTCCACGACTGCTCCAGTTGCTACCGGCCGGAGCGAAAGTTGCCGGGCGGGATTCGCACCCGCTGAAAGACAGCGCCTTAGCACGGCGCACGTTAAAGGGAGGCTAGGCGAGCGGCAAGCTGAGCGTCACTTCGAGGCCGCCGTCCGAGCGGTTGCGCGCCCGCACCTGACCACCGTGCGCAAGCAGCGCGCGCTGAGCAATCGCCAGCCCGAGTCCATAGCCGATCGTGCCGGCGTTGTTGTCGGCGCGGTAGAAAGGTTCAAAAATCGCCTCGAGATCGCCTTCCGGCACTCCCGGGCCGCGATCGGAAACGACGATCTCGAATACGCCTGACGCCGCAGAAGTTCCGCGCGTCGGCCATTCCGCACCCGCCAGCAGGCGGCGTGCCTGCACTTCGACGCAGCTGCCAGCAACCGTATATTTCGCGGCGTTGCGCACCACGTTCTCGACGGCGCGGTAAAGCAACTCACCCTGCACCGTCGCCGTTACTTCGCCCGCACCACTGAAATGGACGCTGCGGCCGCTCGCTGCAGCCTCGAAACCGGCGTCGTCGGCAATACTGGCAACCATTTCCATGAGGTCGATAGTCACCGGCGGCGCCCCCGGCGTGCCGGCCTCGAGGCGCGACAGGGTGAGCAGTTCGCCAACCAGCTCGTCGAGGCGAAGCGACTCGCGTTCGATACGTTCGAGCGTCATTTCGAGCTTCTCCGGGCTCTGTCGTGCCAGCCCGATGGCTGCGTGCAGGCGCGCCAGCGGCGAGCGCAGTTCGTGCGAAACATCATGCAGGAGACGCTGCTGGCTATGGATCTGCGCCTGCAAACGCTGCGCCATGCGGTCGAAATCGCGCCCGAGATCGGCCAGTTCATCGCGCCGCCTGCCCATCGACGGCTGCACGCGCGTCTCCAGACGCCCTTCGGAAACGGCGCGGAAAGCACCCCGCAGGCTGCGGATCGGCTTCGCCACGTACCACGCCAGCGCGGCGCTGAAAGCCAGGCTGGCGAGCAGGCCGGCAAAAATCGGCAGCGCCGCCGAAGGGCGTTCGCGATACGCCATGCGCGCGCGCCCACCCGGGCGCTCGTGACGTGCGAGCAGGGTGTAGGTCTGTCCGTCGCGGGCGAGCACCCGGCGCGCACCGGACAGCGGTCCGCGTCGGAAATCTCCCGAAGCCAGGGCGGCGCGCAGCTCGTCGGGAAGCTCGCGGCCGAAGAGGTCGCGACCGCCTTCGTCGACCACGAAGAGCTGCGCCTTGCCCGGCGCTTCGGCCCATTCGCGTAGCACCTCGCGCAGCATCTGCGGATCGCCGCGGCGCAGGAAAACTTCCGCCGCGTCGAGCATGCCTGCCGCCCGCGGGCCACCCGGCAGGGCAGGCACCGCTGCGAATTCAAATTCGGCCTCGGCCTGACGATGCAGCCAGACGACGCTGCCGACGCCGACTCCGGCGAGGAGCAGCGCCAGCCAGAAGGCAAAGAAGGATTTCCAGAACAGGCGTCCCACGTTCAGGCCTTGACCAACTGGTAGCCCTGGCCGCGAACGGTCTGGATCCACGAGTCACCCTCGGGGCGTGCACCGAGCTTCTGGCGGATGCTGCTCACATGCACGTCGATACTGCGGTCGAAACGCGCCAGCGGGCGCCCCATCGCCAGCTCGGAGAGGTCGCTCTTGCTGACCACCCGGCCGGCGTGGCGGGCCAGGACTTCGAGAATACTGAATTCGGTACTGGTCAGTTCGAGCGGCTGTTGATGCCATTGCGCGTTACGCCGCTCCGGCCACATGCTCAGCGGACCGACGACGATCGGCCCATCCGAGGTCCCTGCGGCGTTGTGGTCGGCGACCCGGCGCAGGATTGCCCGCAGCCGGGCGACCAACTCGCGCGGCGAACAGGGCTTCGGCACGTAGTCGTCGGCGCCAAGCTCCAGGCCGATGATGCGATCGATGTCGTCGCCCCTGGCGGTGAGCATCAGCACCGGCAAGCGGCTGGCGGCGCGAATCCGGCGCAACACCTCGACCCCGTTGAGCCGCGGCATCATCACGTCGAGCACGGCAATGGCAAAGCGACCGCTGAGCGCTTCGCGCACGCCGCTTTCCCCATCATGCACCGCCTCGGCTTCGAAGCCCTCCTGTTCGAGGTACTCGCGCAGCATCGCAGCGAGTTCGACATCGTCATCGACCAGCAAAACTCGAGTCATCGCGCCCATCCTTTCAACAGCCCTGATGATAAGCGCCCGTAAGGCCGAGTCACGCGTCTTTACCGCCCTTTACCCGCTTTAACGCCCGCCGCCGATCGCGACAGCCGTCCGCAGCCCATTTACACGGCTTTACAGACGATTAACCGCGCTTTACGACCCGCCGCGCAAAAATTCAGCCAACAGTCGAGGCTAGCCCCGGCTGGACGAATTCAACCACCAAGGAGCCAAACATGAACACCTTCAAACGCAGTCTCGCCGTTTTCCTGGCCACCAGCAGCATTGCCCTGGCCCTCCCACTGGCCGCCAACGCCGGTCCAATGATGGGCGACGGCATGGGAGGCGGTTGCGGCCAAGGCCGGTCAGCGATGCGTGGCGGCCCCGGCGACGGCCTGCCGCCAATGATGAAGAAGCTCAATCTGACCCCCGAACAGGAGGCCAAGATCACCGAGCTGCGCAAGCAGGACAGCGAGCTGATCAGCGCCAAGTACCAGAGCATGCGTGACAGCCGAGCACAGCTGCACGAAATGCAGAAGAACGGCGATTACGACGAGGCGAAAGTCAAGGCACTCACCGAACAGGGCGCCCAGGCAATGGCCGAGATGGCGCAGCTGCGTGCCCGCCAGCATCATCAGATGATGGCAGTCCTCAGCCCCGAGCAGCGCCAGCAATTTGCAGCGCAGCGCGAGGAAAGGATGAAGCGCTGGGAGAAAAAACGCGGCGACAAGCCGGCAGCCTGATCTCTCGCGTCAGGGCCAGCCGCGCGCCGAGCGCGCGGCTGGCGAAGCACGACTACAGCACTAGGCAGCTTCTTTCTGTGACCGTCGCGGTACACTGGCCTGCAGACGGTTGATGCCGGTGATCACCGCCCGCAGTGACGCAGTGACGATATTGGTGTCGACGCCGGCACCGTAGAACTCGCTGCCGCCAGCGGTCGCCGGAGCGACTTCGATGAAGGCACAGGCGCGGGCGTTGGCACCCTCGCCGCTGGCGCTCATGGCGCGCTCTTCGTAGCTGCGCACCTGAATATCGATACCGGCACTCTGGAAGGCATTGACCGCCGCGTCGATCGGGCCGTTACCCGTACCGGTGAGCACCTGCGGCGTGCCATCGAGATCGACCGTGAGCCGAATGCCTTGCCCCTTGCCGCCAGCGTGCTCGAAAAGATGATGCTCGCGGTAGCGTACCGGGTTCACGGAATCGATATAGGTCGCCGAGAAGAGCTCCCAGATGGCCGCAGCACTCATCTCGCCGCCGTGCTGGTCGACCTGCTGCTGGACGACGCCCGAGAACTCGACCTGCAGGCGGCGCGGCATGACTACCCCGTATTCGGCTTCCAGCAGATAAGCAATGCCACCCTTGCCGGACTGGCTGTTGACCCGGATCACCGAGTCGTAACTGCGGCCGACGTCGGCCGGATCGATCGGCAAATAGGGAACGTTCCAGAAACCGTCGCTCTGCTCGACCGCAAAACCTTTCTTGATGGCGTCCTGATGCGAACCCGAAAATGCCGTGAACACCAGATCGCCGACGTAGGGATGACGCGGGTGAATCGGCAACTGGCAACACTGCTCAAAAGTCCGGGCGACGGCATTGATGTCCGAAAAGTCGAGCCCTGGCGCAACCCCCTGGGTGTACAAATTGAGCGCCAGGGTCACCAGGTCGACGTTGCCGGTACGCTCGCCGTTGCCGAACAGGCAGCCCTCGACGCGCTCGGCGCCAGCCATCAAGGCGAGTTCGGCAGCGGCAACTGCCGTGCCACGATCGTTATGCGGGTGCAGACTGACGATCACACTGTCGCGTCGATCGAGATGGCGGTGCATCCACTCGATCTGGTCGGCGTAGATGTTTGGCGTCGCCATCTCGACGGTGGTCGGCAAATTGAGGATCACCTTGTCATCCGGCGTCGCCCCCCAGGCCGCGGTTACCGCGTTGCAGACTTCGAGCGCGAAATCGAGTTCGGTGGCGGTGAAGGTTTCCGGGCTGTATTCGAGCACCCATTCGGTTTCCGGCGCCTGCGCAGCCAGCTCCCTGATCAACTGCACCGCCACGACCGCCATGTCGATCACTTCCTCGCGGCTCATCTGGAAAACCGTCTCGCGGAAAGGCTTGGAGGTCGCGTTATAGACATGCACGATCGCCCGCCGCGCGCCGCGCACCGAGTCCATCGTCCGCCGAATGAGATGCTCGCGCGCCTGCGTGAGAACTTCGATGCTCACGTCGTCGGGAATATGGCCGCCGTCGATGAGGCTGCGCACGAAGTCGAAGTCGGTCTGCGACGCCGACGGAAAAGCGACCTCGATCTCCTTGAAACCAATCTCGCAAAGCATCTTGAACATGCGCGTCTTGCGTTCGGCGTTCATCGGCTCGAAGAGCGACTGATTGCCGTCGCGCAGATCGGTACTCATCCAGATCGGCGGCTTGCTGATCGTGCCATTCGGCCACTGGCGATCGGTGAGAACAACCGGCGGGAACGAGCGATACTTGCTGGCGGGGTTTGACAACATGATGGCGACTCCTCGGGGTTCGGATGTTGAAACTGATGACCGCCATGGTAAGGAAAAGCCGCCCGCAGGTGCTTGCGTATTGCCGCGCGAGAAAGAGTCATGGAGCAATCATATTGCGCACACAAACAAAAAACAGCATTAAACTTGTGCGAACACATCAGGGAACAATTTCGTGCAACTCGATCGCTACGACTGGCAGATTCTGCGCGTCCTGCAAGAAGACGGCCGCATCAGCAATCAGGACCTCGCCGAGCGCATCGGCCTTTCACCCTCGCCCTGCCTGCGGCGAATGCGCGCGCTCGAGGAAGCAGGACTGATCACCGGCTATCGCGCGCTGCTCGACGCCAAGAAGCTAGGCCTGTCGCTGATGGCGCTGATTTACATTTCGATGGACCAGCACACCCCCGAGCGCTTCACCAGTTTCGACGCCGCCATCGCCGAAATCCCCGAGCTGCTCGAATGCCTGCTGATCACCGGACAGGACGCCGACTACCAGCTCAAGGTGGTGGTCAAGGACATGGACGCCTACCAGGAACTGCTCCTCAACCGCCTCACCCGCATCCCGGGCGTGACCGGCGTACATTCAAGCTTTGTTCTGCGCCGGGTGGTCGATAGGACGGCGTTGCCGCTGCTCCTGGCAAACTGACATCCAGCTGGCCAAACTTTGCTGCTGGTCGGGTTTTCAGGAACAACGTCCGCCACCACCTTGCAGGACATGTTGCGATCCTGAACGTCACTCTGAACGTCGGCGTGCGGTCGCCAAACGGGATTCTGCAGTTCAGTCAAAGTGAGCCCCAGGGCGAAAACAGGGCTCCGCGCCGGTTTCCGCCGATCAAATCGTAAGCATCGCCGTCAATGGCGCCAATGCGTAACCCGAAGCCACCAAGCCATCGCGCAGATGCCTTGCCAGTGCCACCGCATCCGGCGAGTCGCCGTGGATGCAGATGCTGCCGGCCTGGACCGGAATGTGGTGGCCGCTGGCGCTGACCAGGGCACCGGCATCGAGCATGGCGCGGACATGGGCCAGGGCCTGCTCCGGGTCGTGAATGACGGCGCCGGGCTGACTGCGCGGCACGAGTTGGCCGTCGTCCTGATAGCGGCGGTCGGCGAAGATTTCGTCGACCACCGGCAGGCCGGCGGCGCGTCCGGCCAGCGCCAGTTGCGAGCAGGCCGGCGCCAGCAGGATCAGCGTCGGATCGATGGCCTTGACGGCGCGGGCGATGGCCTCGGCCAGCGGCCGGTCGGCGCAGGCCTGGTTGTTCAGCGCGCCGTGCGGTTTGACGTGTGTCACCGCCATGCCCTCGCTGGCGGCCATGCCTTGCAGCGCGCCCACCTGATAGATCAGCAGCGCTTCCACTTCGGCGGCGCTGTGCGCCTGCGGTCGGCGACCAAAGCCTTGCAGGTCGGCGTAGCCGGGATGGGCGCCGACGCTGACCCCGCGCATCTTTGCAGACCGTAGCGTGGCGCGCATGACCATCGGGTCGCCGGCGTGAAAACCGCAGGCAATGTTGGCGCTGCCGACGATATCGAGCATCGCCGAGTCGTTGCCCATGGACCACGGTCCAAAGCTCTCGCCGAGATCGGCGTTGAGATTGATGGTTTTCAGGTCATTCACGTTCTCACTCCTCGCTTTCGAAGCCACTGATCGGCCCGCTGATCAGGCCACTGTTGTAAAGCGCTTCGAGATCGACGCTGCCGTCACCCGGCAGGCGGCGAATGCTGGCGATGAGCCGGGCAAGATTCTCGGCATGGCTGCGCGCTGCATGCTCGGCGGCATCGACACCAACCAGCTGAAAGCGCAGCGTCTCGCCCGCGCGCCGGTTCGCCAGCCGTCCGAGGTCGGCCGAAATCACGGTGGCGATCTTGGGGTAACCACCAGCCGTCTGTGCGTCGGCCAGCAGCACGATCGGCTGGCCCGAGCCCGGCACCTGCATCGAACCCGGTACGGTGGCATCCGAGATGATGTCCTTGTGCGTGTCCGAACGGTGCTCGAGCAGCGGACCCTGCAAGCGGACGCCCATGCGGTCGGCCTGATCGGTGACCGTAAACGGCGCGCCGCACAAGGTCGCCAGGGCGTCGTCAAGGAAATGCCCGGCCTGCGGCCCGGCGACCACACGAATGACGACATCATCGTCGGTGGGCGGCTCGGGCAGGAGAAAATCGGAGGCCTCGCTGAACTGCGCCGACAGCCGATCACCTACCGCCAGCGGCTTGCCGATGCCCGCACGCGCATAGGTCGAGGCACTACCCAGCGTTTCGGGCACCTGCAAGCCGGCAACGGCGACGACCACCAGTCGCCCGGCGCGCAGCGCCCCGATGCGCAGGGTTTCGCCGGCGTTAAGAGCAACGCTGCGCCAGCAGACGACGCGCTGCACGCCCTGTTCGCCGGTGATGTCGATGTCGGCCTGGCCGGCAACCGCCACGCGCACGCGCCCGTGCAGCGCTTTCAGCAGCAGCCCGCCGTCAAAATGCTCGATGACCGGCGCCGTGGCCTGATTGCCGACCAGGGCGTTGGCGATTTTCATCAACGCCGCATCGAGCACTCCGGACCAGGGCACACCGACGCGGCGCAGGCCACGCCGACCACCGTCCTGAATCGACGCGTAGGCCCCGGCGCTGCGGACTTCGATCTCGGATAATCGCTCGCTCATGACGCCACCTCCGCTTCTGAGAACGCCGCCAGATCGAGCGCGCGCGCTTCGGCCGCCTGCTGCAAGCGCCTGTGCTCGGCCGCATTCACGGCCGTGAAGCCGACCCGGTCGCCGGGCTGGAGAAGGGACGGCTGCGGCCGTGCCGGGTCGAACAGCGGCACCGCGCACTGCCCGAGGAGATGCCAGCCACCGGGACTTTCCGATGGATAGATGGCGGTCAGGGCACCAGCGATGGCGACGCTGCCGGGCGGTACCCGCAGGCGCGGTTCGGTGCGCCGCGGCAATTGCAGCGCCGGCGGCAGGTCGCCCATGAACGGGAAACCGGGCAGGAAGCCGAGCATGTAGACGCGGTATTCGCTCTGCCGATGCTGATCGATCAGCGTCTCGACGCTGATTCCCAAGGTCGCCGCGGTGGCTTCGAGATCCGGGCCGCAATCGCCTTCGTAGCAGACCGGCAGGCGCCACAGGCGGGACGCTGCACTGCTACGGAGCGTGTCCGCTGGTGGCAGCTGTTCAAGCTCGGCCAGCAGTTGCTGGCGAGACGTCTGCAGCGGATCGTAAATCACCGTCAGCGAGCAGAAGGTGGGCACCGTCTCGATCAGTCCGGACAACCCGCCGGCCTGATGCAAGGCGCTGATCTGCCGGTCGAGCGCGGTCACCGTGTCGACCACTTCAGGCGCGATTCGGTCACCGAGAACCAGGGTGAATGCCTGATCGCCGGCGTCCGCCACGCGCATTCGCTCGCGCAGGCGAGAAGTGACCTTCGTTACATTCGATTCGGCAGCCATAGCACGATGTCCTGAAAGTAATAGGTCGCAATGACGCATGTCATCATCACCGCGAAGAGCGGCGCCGCTGCGCGCGCGATATAGGTCACCTCGTGTTTCGTCAGCCCCTGCAGGACAAAGAGGTTCAGGCCCACCGGCGGGGTGATCTGCGCCATTTCCACCGTCAGGACCACGAAGACGCCGAACCAGATCAGGTCGAAGCCCGCCGCCTCGACCGTCGGCAGAAGCACGCCAATGGTCAGCACGACCAGCGAGATGCCGTCCAGGAAGCAGCCCAGGAGAATGAAGAAGACGGCCAGTGCCAGCATCAAGGCCAGCGGCGACAGATTGAGTGCGCCAATGTATTCGGCGAGGTGACGCGGCAGGCCGACGAAGCCCATGGCCAGGGTCAGGAAGGCAGCCCCCGCGAGAATCAGGCCGATCATGCAATAGACCCGGCAGGCGGCAGCCAGACCTTCGGTAAAGCTTTTCCAGCTCAAGCCGCCTTCGATGGCGGCGAGGATCAGCGAGCCGGTGACGCCGAGTGCGGCGGCTTCGGTGGCAGTGGCGACGCCGCTATAGATCGAACCCAGCACCAGGGCGATCAGGCCGACGACCGGAATCAGGTGCCGCGAGGCATACAGCTTCTCGGCAAGCGTCATGGCGGCGTCGGCGGCGGGCACCTTGTCCTTGTTGAACAGAGCCCAAACGGCAATATAGAGCATGAACAGCGTGCCCAGCAGCAAACCCGGCATGACCCCGGCGAGAAACAGCTTGGCGATCGAGACGTTGGCCGCCACGCCGTAGACAATCATGATGATCGACGGCGGAATCAGCAGCCCCAGGGTGGCGGCGCCGGCCAGCGTACCGATGGCCATGGACTCGGGATAACCGCGGCGCTGCAGTTCCGGTAGCGAAATCTTGCCGATGGTGGCGCAGGTGGCGGCCGACGAACCGGACACCGCCGCAAAGATCGTGCTGCCGATGACATTCACGTGCAGCAGGCGGCCCGGCAGGTGGTTGAGCCAGGGCGCGAGGCCCTTGAACATGTCTTCCGACAGCTTGGTGCGAAAAAGGATCTCCCCCATCCAGAGGAACAGCGGCAAGGCGGTCAGGGTCCAGCTGGAGGTCGACCCCCAGATGGTCAGCACCATGGCGTCGCCAACCGGGCGGCTGCTGACGAACTCCATGGCAATCAGACCCACCCCCAGGAGGGACAGCCCGATCCATAAACCCGAGCCCAGGATGACGAACAGGAACACGAGCAAGCCCAATGCGAGTGCAACTTCCATGATCTCTCCCTCCCGACCTATTCAGCGCGCTCGGCTTCAGCGTGTACGGCGTCGAAGAACTCCTGGCCCTGCCAGCGAGCGACCAGGGCGTGAATGAAAGCCAGCAGGAAACCGGCACAACCAATGGCCATACTCAGTTGGGGAATCCACATCGGCGTCACGTCCGCCGCCGGCGAAACGTCATGGAGGATGTAGGAAACCCACACCAGATTGGCGGAAAACCAGCACAGATAGGCGGCCAGCAGCAGGCCGACGGCCAGGCAGCCATATTCAAAGCCACCACGAACCCGGGCGGATAGTCCCTGCAGGATCAGGGTGACGCGAATGTGATCGCCATGCTTGAACGCCGCGGGCAGCGCCAGAAAAAGTGCAGCGGCAATGGAATAGCCGGCATAGGCATCGAGGCCGGGAAGATTCCAGTCGATCTGGCGGCCGATGATGCCGAGCATGACCGACATCAGCGCGGCCACCATCGAGACACAGGCCAGGGCCAGCAAGGCCCGGTAAATGGGGTTGGCGAATTTGTTCAAGTTTCATCTCCTCGTCAGTCGTGATTTTTGCGCAGGGCGCTCACGATCTTTGCTCACGCGCACGGCGATCATTCGGTTCCCGCAAGTCGGAGTACAGCGCGTGGCGAACCCGCCCCAATCGTGCGCGGCTCGCCACTGGGCAAGGCGCTACTTCCGATAGGCGTCGATAATCGCCTTGCCGTCAGGACCGGCGACAGCCAGCCACTCGCTGGTCATGGTCTCGCCAATGCGCCTGAGCTCTTTGCGCAAGGCCTCCGACGGCTGGGCGATGGTCATGCCGTTGCTCTGCAGCACTTGCAGCGAATCGGCGTCGTTCTTCTCGCTGGCCTGCCAGCCGCGCGTCTCGGCCGCCGACGCTGCTTTCAGCACGGCCTCCTGCGTTGCCTTGTCGAGCCCGTCGAAAGCTTTCTGACTGACGGCGACGACGTTGCGTGGGTACCAGGCATTGACCGGGTAGAAGAACTTGGTCTGCTCGTAGAGCTTGCTATCGACGCCGCTGGCACTGGAGGTCAGGAAGTTCTGCACGGCGCCAGTGGCCAGCGCCTGCCCGAGCTCCGGCAGCTGAATCGTCACCGGCGCGGCACCGAGCATTTGCGCAATCTTGGTCGTTGCCGGATTGTAGGTACGCATCTTGCTGCCCTTGAGATCGTCCGGCCCGTTGATGGCGCTGACCGAGTACAGCGACTGGCCCGGCCACGGCACCGAATAGAGCAGCTTCAAGCCTTGTCCGGCGAGCACCTTTTGTTGCACCGGCCTGGCCGCGTCGTAGAGTTTGCGCGCCTCGACATAGCTGGTCGCCAGGAAGGGAATCGAATCGACGCCGAAGAGCGGATTTTCATTGGACTGACCGGAGATGATGAACTCGCCCATGGGCACCAGGCCGGTCTGGATCGCCCGCTTGATTTCCGGTTGCTTGAACAGGGACGCACCGGGATGCACTGTGATCATCAGCTTGCCAGCGCTGCTCGCGTTCACGTCTTTAGCGAATTGCTCCAGATTCTGCGTATGGAAAGTATTCGCCGCGTACCCCGAAGGCAGGTCCCACTTGGTTTCCGCCTGGGCGGCAAAAGCCGTGGCCACCAAACAGGCAAATAGCAGTTTCTTCATTGATCGTCTCCTCTGGTCACTCTTGCTTAGAAACTTGCCAATCGATGATTGGACAAGTCAGTAATCAGCATCGCCACAGGTGCGTGGGTAATGCAGATTTCGGGGCGCGCCAGGCTCGCTGACGGCCAGCAACGGGCAGGGTTTGGGATTGCGCTGGCAGTAGCGAAGGAAATCGTTTGCCGCGCCGGATTGCGGCGCGGACGCGCGAACCTTCTGCCGAACTCACTCCCGAACCTGCGACCATAACCAGCCTCCTTTCGCCGAACGGATTGCCCTGCGCGCCAGCGCTGAAGCATGACGACGCCGGCCCAGTAGTGGCAAGGCGTTGCGGTGGGCAGGCAAAAAAAACCTTCGCACAAGAGGGCTAGACGGCCGGGCGGACTTCTGGCAGGATAGGTGGAGCGT
>Ga0209573_1005458_pt1 | contig 11453 bp, 10 predicted proteins | sample TNRBio252014_DNA_FD_185870 | JGI IMG/M metagenome (GOLD analysis project Ga0209573, IMG submission 185870) | Wastewater treatment Type I Accumulibacter community from EBPR Bioreactor in Madison, WI, USA - TNR Reactor_6/25/2014_ DNA (SPAdes)... | ecosystem: Engineered > Bioreactor > EBPR >...
GTCATCTTTTGTTGCTTTTAGTTAAAATCTTAATGACAGCAAATTATAAACCACCAAACTTTCGGGCGTGGGAAAGCTACCGAAGGTTTAGTTCAACAATCTGTATATATCATAGCCGTTTTGTGGATAATTGTAGTTTTATCACCTGCATTTACTTCTTCTCGGTTTGACAGGAAAATAGCACGCACTCGGCTACGCCACATACAGGTGACCGTTATGGGTAATGCAAAAAAAATGCAAAGTATTGACAAATAAGCAACAATATGCCGCATAGTAAAGTAATTGAACATTCATTTGAAGACTTATCACAAAGTTTGAGAGTATTACTCGAAGCTGATTTTAAAGCTAATCGAGGAGGTTTGCTTTTTGTTGATCGAGCTGAAGCTGTCGGAAATATTGAAACTGGATTAACTGGTGTTTTAAATTCATTTCACAGCTTGTATGACGCTATAGGAAAACAGCTAGAAAAAAGTCCAATTGATTGGTATAAATCAGCACCACTAGCTATAATCTTAGCAATTCGGAATGCACGTCACCATAATGCCGCAAATTGAATTAGAACTTTATATACGTACCATACACAAGAAGCAAGATATTTAGAGCATATGGAACAGTATATTTTAGTTGACTTTACTTGTTCAGACGAAGGTGCTGACACATTCGATCTCTACGTTTCTTGGATTGACTTAAAAAATCTTCTTAGTCTGCCTGAAAAAGAAACTAGGATAAAAAAGGAAACTAGAAAAATAATAAACGAATATCTTGATACTGAAAAATTTATTGAGTATGCCGAATACTACGAATTAGATGAATCAAGAGTCTTTTTTAATATTATTCCTCTTTTTGTAAACGCGGCTGCTACGATTGTTCCCTTAATCAAAGATTATTGTGGTTCAGAATCAACTGAATCTTCGTTCTTCGTTGTTCACTTTACGACAGTAATTCAAGCAAATACTAGAAAGCACGAGGTAAATTGTGGACCATTCGTTTTACCGAAGTAAAATGATAGAGATTTATTCAATGAGAACAAAGAAAATTAGATAAGAATGCACTACCCATAACCCACGGTCAAGCCTCATAAGGTTTAAAGTGCTATATTTGAAATATGAATAAGAAAGAAACAGTTTGCGGCAGGGAAAGTAAGTGCGTTGAAGTCCTTACGTGGCTTACCGCGAACCGTTATGCGTCAGGCTGAAAAAAAATATAGACACTATTAACATTAACAAACAAAATATGAAAAGAATTTCAATTGCAATATTTATGACTTTGTTTTTTTGTACAACTTCATTTGCACAACTAAAAAACATTTCTGAAATAACAAAACAAATTGAAACGTACTTATCAGAATTTGAAAAAGTTGGTTTTTCTGGAACCGTGCTTGTTGAACTAAACGGAAATAAAGTCATATCAAAAGGTTATGGATATAGAAATGCCGAACTAAAAGAAAAAAACACTCCTAATACAATTTTTGATATTGGTTCTCTGACAAAACAATTTACAGCAGCAGCCATTCTAAAATTAGAAATGCAAGGCAAATTAAGCACTTCTGACACTATTACTAAATACTTTCTAAATGTTCCAGTTGATAAATCATCAATCACAATTCACGATTTATTAAGACACCAATCAGGATTGCAAAGTAATTTGGGTGAAGACTACGACCCAATAACAGAAATAGCTTTTCTTGACTCTCTAATGATTTCACCTTTGCAATTTAAAATTGGTTCAGATTTTTCATATTCAAACATAGGGTATAGCTTGTTGGCCCTTATCATTGAAAAAGTATCAGGACAAACCTATGAGCAATACCTTTACGAAAACCTTTGGAAACCTTCAGGAATGGAAGAAACGGGTTATAGTAGACCAAACTTCGACACTGCTTTAATCGCGATAGGTTATGGTAAAAATAATACGATATGGGGAAAACCAACAGATAAAAAGTGGAATGAAAGTTCACCTTACCTTCACTTATTAGGAAATGGAGGAATACTTTCGACTACAGAAGATTTGTTTAAATGGCATAAATCGCTGATGACTGAAAATATTTTATCGAAAGAAGTAAAAGAAAAATTGTACCACCCAATAATCAGGGCAAACGAGAACAACAATGCTATTTATGCTTATGGATGGGATGTTTCCAGGACAAATAGAAATACTTTTCGGGTTTGGCATAATGGTACAAATAATATTTTTTATGCAGACTTCATGCGATTTATTGAGGAGAATACAACTTTGATTTTAATGTCAAACAAAACATTTCGTGGTACAGACCAAATAAGCTTTGAAATTGCTAAGATAATTTTTGAAAAAAATTACAAACCAACTATTCCAAAGCCTGACAATGAAACCAATCAGAAATTTACCCAAGAAATAATTGAAATTATTTTGAATAAAGGATTAGAAGTAGCTACGTTAAGATATAAAATGAGACCTTCAAACACAGATGTTTTAGAATATCTTCTAATTAGAAATGGCTACGAGCAATTATCGCATAACAAATTTGATGAAGCAATTTGGATTTTTACAATAAATACTATTGCCAATTCCAATTCATTTAACGCTTATGATAGTTTGGGAGAAGCGTATATGATTAAAGGAGACAAAATATCAGCCATAAAGAATTATGAAAAAAGTTTACAATTAGACCCAACGAACCAAAACGCAGAAGAGATGATTAAAAAATTGAAACAATAGTGACAAAGAAGCCCGAACGCATAACACGCGGTATAGTTAATTGCCGGAGCAGTGCATATTCGAGCGGTACAGCGCGTATCAAAAGTAGTTGTAACTTGATAGGAAAGTGCTTCGAAATCGGCAACTAACCATACCGCAAAACGTTATAAGCCATTATAAAAAAACACAGCAATGAACAGAGTACTAATATTTTTTATTTTCATAACCCCGACATTATTATTAGGACAACAAAAAACAATTCCGATAAATATTTCAGTTTTTAATGAATCCACAGCAATTCCATATACAAGATTTGTGACAACACCAATCCACCCAGGAATTCAAATGGGGACTGAATTTAATTATAAGGTCAAAGAATATTCCCGATTTTTTCAGACTGCAAACATTTGTTATTTCTACCACAATTATTTGGCTCAAGGAATTGGACTCAATACAGAATTAGGTTATGAATATCGACTAAAAAATGGGTTTGCTTTTGAAGGTCTTTTAGGGATAGGTTATATGCACACATTTGCAACTACTGAAGAATTTAAATTTACTAATGGACACTATGAAAAAAAAGCCGATAAAGGCAATGCAAGATTATATCCTTCATTTTCCTTAGATATTGGTTACTATCTAAGAAATGCAGTTAAAAACAGCCCCAAAATTTTTATACGTTATCAATCGTGGGCGGAATATCCTTATTCACCTGACTTTATTCCTGTTATGTCACATATCAATTTACACGTTGGTGCTAAATTTTTCCTCAATACAAAAACTACGAAAAATGAATAAGACACTTTATTTCATCCTCACTATATTTTTGCTAAACGCTTGTCATAAGGGCGAGGACATAAATCCAACATATTATAACTGTAATTTCAATTTTGCAGACAGTAGTTATACAAATCCAAACAACAACAAATACCAGTCGTTAATTAATGATATGACTTCAAGCGGTGTTGTTGGGGTAACAATGTCGGTCTATCATACTCAAACAGGTATGTGGATAGGTGCAAGTGGAAAAGCTGATTTGCATAATAATGTTGATATGCAACCATGCAATATCAGTCGAGTTGGTTCAACGGTTAAAATGTATACTGCAACCACAGTTTTGAAACTTGCGGAAGAGGGAAAGATAAATTTGGATGATAAAATTTCATCTTATCTAAGCGGTGATGTTATTAATAAAATTGAAAATGCCGACAAAGCAACCATCAGACAGTTGCTAAACCATTCAAGCGGAATTTACAATTATATTCAAAATTTAAAATTCCAGACGACTTCCCTCAATGATTTTATTAAAGAATGGAAGCCTGACGAACTATTAAAATATGCATACAATCAGAAAGCATATTTTCAACCCGATGAGGATGTACGATATTCAAATACTGGATATATCATGCTTGGAATGCTTATTGAAAAAGTTGAAGGAAAACCTTTTTATAAGGTTTTTGAAGAAAAGTTATTTGTCCCTCTTGGATTGACAATGACAAAATTTGCTGCTGAAGACCATATTCCTTATGGTACTGTAAGAGGTTATATTGATATGTATAGTAATTTGCAAGTCGTAGAAAGCACCTATTTTAGTGGTTGGGATTATTACACGGCAGACGGTGGGTTAATTTCAAATCCATACGATATGAATGTTTTCTTTCGTGCATTAATGAAAGGTCAAATATTAAATTCAAATTCTTTAAACGAAATGCTGACTTGGAAAACACCCAAAGAGGCTGACCCTGAATTCTTCCCAATATCTTATGGTTTAGGAATCTTTAAAATTGAAACAGATAAGGGAATTGCCTATATGCACAGTGGTGACGCAGTTGGATATTATGCAAATATGCTTTATTTCCCAAGCGACAAAACTACTATTGTTTATGCGGTAAATAGTAACTATGGAAAGATAGACCAGTTCGTTTCAACAAAAGAAGCAATGGAAAAAATAATAAATGAGACAAAGGAATAACGGCTTATAACAGCTAAGCGTTCGTCGTGGTTGCAAACCAAGCGATGAACGCAGTGTTGAACGGAATACTGACGCTGCCGGTCATGACGCTGCCGGTCATGATTTGCAATCTGTTCAGGTTCCTTTTTCGGTTTAAGGTCATGATTTAAAATCGGTAGCGCTCTCAAGAGTGGAAAACCAGCATTTTTTTTATCTTATGGGTTATCGGTATTGCGGATGTAGGATCTATCGGGTGAAGTTACCCTTTTTCCGGATCCTGCGATCTGGATTGAGTGCTTTATAGCTTTGTTTCTTCTGTTTTCAATAGGGTCTTTGCAAATCTGGTTGTCTATTTGAACCGGAGTTACCTGGTCAATTTCACCGGATCATACAAAAGGAAAAAGGAAAAAAGCTTTTCATACTTTTTTGAAATTTGAGATTTTTTGTAGGTTTATGTGACTTTTTCCGGGGATGGTTTGGGAGGTGAGCGTAGACGTAAGTGAGAGGATGAAGTGATGAGTTGGGTATATCGCCTGGATTGGGTGAAAATGTTTTATCGGTTGGATGGGAAAATGAAGAGGTGATTTTTTTTGGTAAGGATATGAATAGTTATAACCAAGCAGAAAAATAAAAAATGACATCAATGGAAATAAACAAATCAATTGAGTCAATGAAAATTCATCTAACCAAAGGTGAAAAGATTGAATATTGGGTGAATTTTTTGTCCTTACTAATCCCACTAAGTTCCTTAGTGTCTTAAAAATTGAATTCGTGTATTTTTTGGCAGAACTTTAAAGAAATTTGATGTAGAATTAAAGCCTCACTGAATTTCGAACCCATACGGGCAGGCAAAGGATTAACGATTTTAGATTTTAGAATAGAAATACAGATCTGAAATCGTTAATCGGTGTTCCTTGTTCTTAAATCAATTTCTTCTTTGGTTCTGGCTCGTCCAGGTTAGGGTTTATAACTATTTACGAACCAATCACAAATGAAGAAGTGCCAGCTTTTGGAATATTCATAATAATTGCGTTTTTTCTTTTAATTCGACATAAATTAGTAAGCCCCAAATTAGATGTTTACAAATCTGAATTAACTGAGGAACAATTTAAACAAGCAAATCAAGCGGCTGCAACACTTAACGAATGGGTAGTTTCATCAAGTAGAAAGGATTATTTTTCAGCAATTAAAGGAACGGGTTGGCAATGGGATGGAATAAAAATAACAGCAATCCTAAAGAATGGAAAACTCTATTTGAATAGTATGGTGAACCCATCAATGCGGTCGAATCCGTTCACTTTCGGATTAAATAGAAGGAACAAATTAGAATTAATTCGGCAATATGAATTAATCTTAAAAGGTGAGAGAGTAGTTGAATCGGCAAACAATGAAATAGAAAAAAGAGAGGAAGAATTTTGGGAAGAATCGGAATGGAATATTAAAAACATATTGAAAAGGGTTGTTGGTTATGGACTTTCCATTCTTTTTATTGGATTGGCAATATGGATGATTTCAACTGGCGAATTAATAGCTATTGGAATGGGAATAGTCGTTATAGGATTATGTTCATCATATATTTACCAAGATATTCAGGTAATCCGAGAAAAGAGAAATAGAAAAAAGAAGCTTGGTTATAACTAAGGCTAAGACGTTCAAAGCCTGCAAAAGCTGGCTACACCGTTTAGCCAACCTTTATTATACATTATTACATTCAGCCATTACCAGCATAGGATTTGATCAGAGGCAGTTTTTGAAATATTTATGCATGACAATAAAAGAATTATAATAAAAACTCCTGCGATTAGTTATTAATATTGGATCAAATCACTTTAATTATGCAAGCTATACCTGTTATTTTACTTCTGTTCATAGCTGTTTCCTGCAACAAAAGCGCTGATTTTTATATTGGAACGTGGGAACTCAATAAAGAAAATGGAATCAGCACACTCACTATATCTGAAAACAAAACATTAAGTTGGGATATCAGGGGATTTAGATTTTTTGAATACCCAGATTTTAAAGCAGTTATGCTGTCTCCGGAAAAATATGATATAATAGCCGGACAGGACAAAGAATGCAGTAAATTCACAATGGAAAAGCTGAGTGATCATCAATGCATTTGTTGTGATTATAAATGCTATATTGATGAAAACATGATTGACGAAGTTTTCATATTCAGAAAAAACCAACATCCTCAGGAACCCATAGAAAAACCAGATAAAGAGATCATTATTTTGCCAAAGGATTATGAGGGGAACTTTTATATAGTGTACCAGTATTCATCAGATAGCCAATCAAAAAAGATAAAGATCAATGATAAAGGGATTGGAATAAATCAGGGAGCACCTGAATTAAGGCAATTGTTTAATGCAAACAGGTCATTCAGATTCGAGGGACAGGAAAAGGATATTACCATTGCTAATCCTGATGATTATATGGAATGTATAAATCCAAAGCTTGATAGCAATTTTAAAGATGAAGAAGTGATTGTTATTCAAAAAGGGATAAATCAATCCGGGAGAACAGAATGGAATGAAGAACATGGTGAAGAAGTAAGAGAAAACTTGAATATTGAACATTTCGAAGTGAGATGGATGAACAAATAGCGCTCACCAACAGCGTATAAAATTTTAGAAAGAAGGTGCTGAATTTTATTGTTAAAACATTTAATCACTGCCGGTTAATGAAATAAGAAAGCGCTCCGAAATCCTGTTCGAACGCAAAGCCCGAAAAAGTTGGTGGCAATGCCCGAATTATTCCTGCGAAGGCACAAAAGACTTGAATAACTTTTCAAATAGTCTTTGCAAGAAAACGCCAAATACTGCGTTATGCTTATTTTTGAAACAGTCATTTACAATTAGTAAACTCCTTGTTTTCAAAAACTTTTGCCTGTGCGATACTCGCAGAAAGGTCGCAAGCTTTGTCCTTGACGTTTTCTTATCAAAGACGAAAAAAACAAGAGTTTTCTTGCAGACATTAAATATTAGAAACGGACATTCCGAATGCTGTTATAAGAAACATGCAATCATTAAGAAACCATAGATTATGAATAAATTATTCATTTTGCTTTTTTGTTTAAGTACCATACATTCTTGCGATATAGATGAGGTAAATCCTGACAATTTTAAGACTACAACCATTAGTTTGCCAACTCATAAATTGACAAGCTATTCAATAATTAAAAACACAAAATATCTGATTGTTTTCGAAGCAGGATTGGGAGATGACCATTCCATTTGGAATCAGGAGGACTTGCCATTTACAATCAGCGCCAAACAAGACGTTTTACTATATGACAGGGCTGGTTACGGCACATCTGAAAAAGGTCCGGCTCCAAGAAATATTGCGAAATTGAGTGAAGAACTTGCGAGCGTAATAAATAAGTTTGACAATGGCAGAGAAATCATATTCGTAGGACATTCACTTGCGGGAATGATCATTAGAGATTATGCAATAAAAAACCCGGCAAAAGTAGCTGGATTATTGCTTATTGACCCTTCACATGAAGCATATAATAATCCAACTCAGGATCAGGAAGACCTCATTTATAATACTTTTTGTGGTAGTTTCGGTGTGGACTTCGGGGCTACCATGGAGGCAAGAGAATTAATTGAAAATTCACAATATATGTCAACACTTCCTGATTTGCCCAACGTACCTACAATTGTATTAACAAGTATGAAAGTAGATGACGCTCACATTGCATCTGACAGACAAAACTGGTTTAACGCTCACGAATTATTAAAAAATGGTATCTCAGATTTCACACATATCACAACAACAAATTCCGGACATTACATTTTTATTGAAGAACCTGATTTGGTGTTAGATCATTTGAATTTACTTATTTCAAAATTGCCATAGTTGTCTATTGGCCAGGCATTGTCCCTGATTGACCGAATTTTTGACTCCCTCAATGATCAACAAAACTAAATAAAATCAAAGTTGAAGGTTATTTCCGAATGTCAGAAGAAGATTTCCGAACTGAATGAGTTCAACAATGAAAAATCTTCCTTGCAAATACCGGATCTTCCTGGTCCATTCACCGGATCATTCAACCGGATAGATAAAAAAAGTTTCACATACTTTTTTTGATATGAAACAATTTATGTAAATTTATGAAACTTTGTTCCGAAATGGAACGGATGGTGTGAATATTATTAGGCAATCTGGCGATGAAGAGTGATTTTTGTAGATATGCCTGATTGAGGCTGTTGTATGTTTTAGTATGATATTTTATAGCTGATCTTAGCGAAAAAACCCCAAATGCTGCGTAATGCTCGTTATTGAAACGGTCATTTACAATAAGTTAACTCCTGTTTTCAAAAACTTCTGCCTGTGCGAAACACGCAGAAAGCTCGCAAGCATTGTCCCAGATGTTTTCTTATCGGTGACAAAAAAGCCTGGGTTTTCCTGCAGACATTAACTAAGAATAAGAACAGTTTGACATAAGCATATATTGAAAAACACCATCAGGATAACTTTTTGTAATTTATTATAACCTTAAAAAACTGACTAAAATGGAAAAAAATGGAAAAGCATCGAGTATATCCTCTCAGGACATTAAAAATCTGATCATTATCTTAGGTGTTGCAATTATTGTTGCATTGATATCTAATGTGATATATCAGGACATAAAAATGTCTGCACTGGAGAAGAAAATAAATTCGACCCATGAAATGTTGCAACTGAAAAATACGCAAAATAAAAAAGCAGTGCTCGATAAAGCGATTAAAGATGTGTCTGATCCTGTGGAGGAATTATTTAATTGTATAAAAGAAAATCAAACCAGGTATATTAAATTGAGTACGGGATATTTTGATTACAATTGTTTTACAGACATTGATTTGAATAATTTTCATAGTAATGAAGTGCCAAAGCAGATTGCAGACAAGCTTCAATCTGACAGTAAGTTCCTGGCATTGGTCATGGTTATCAAAAACTTAAGTTCTGATCAGTGGGAAAACCTTAAAAGCGAAGCGCTATTAATATATAGACCAACTTTCGGAGATGTAGGAGGTGTAAAGACTGACGGCAGCGCTCAATCTGTAGCCGGTCAACAAGCAGAAAAAATCGTTGCGGAAACCATAGTTAATTTAGTTTTAGAAATCAAGAAAAAAAATAAGTCAGATATTGCTGTTATGATTGAATGACTCCACATTGCTCAGGTCAGACAACACCTTGTCAATAGCCTATGGAAGGGCAAGCTTTAACAACAGTAACCAGTAATATATTTGTTGCGTGTGACAGAGACCAGGCCTGTTTACGGTTACCGGGTATCGTTGCAAAACCTTGGATGGTGATGCTTCATGGAGGCAGAAAAAAAATAAGGAGTATGATTTTTAGTCTCTGATACGTTGCATTTCAACGTATCAGCACCATGTTTTTGGTTTTATTCCGGGTCCTTTTCCGTTTTTTGCGGGAAAATCAGCGAAGCCACAATGGATAAAACGAGGATAATGCCGATGACGGACAAGGTAACAGCAATAGGCAATTTGATGTCAAAACCGCTGATCAGCATTTTAACACCCACAAAAACCAGGATCACTGAAAGTCCATATTGTATAAAATGAAACAGTCGCATCACAGCGGACAAAGCAAAATATAAAGCCCTCAAACCCAAAATGGCCATCACATTGGATGTGTAAACGATGAATGGATCATGCGTGATCGCCAGAATGGCTGGAATGGAATCCACCGCAAAAATAATATCTGTGGTCTCAACCATCAAAACGACGATGAATAAAGGCGTCGCATGGAGTTTTTTGTTGACCTTCACAAAGAATCTGGAACCATGATATTCTTTGGTCACAGGGAATACACGCCTGAATGCTTTTAAAACCGGATTCTTGTCAGGTCGGATCTCCTTGTTTTTTTCAGTGATCATTTTGATCCCTGTAAAAATCAGAAAGGCGCCAAAAACATAAATGATCCAATGGAAATTTTCAATAAGCGCCACCCCGGCAAATATGAAAATGGCACGGGAAACCAGGGCTCCCAATATGCCGTAAAAGAGTACTTTATGCTGGTATTTGGGCTGAACCTTGAAATAGGTGAATACCATCAAAAAAACAAAAATATTGTCAATACTCAGCGACTTTTCGATGATGTATCCGGTGAAAAACTGTAGGGCAACTTCAGTCCCTTTATAATAGTAAATTCCATAATTGAAAATGAGCGATAGTGCGATCCAGAATAAAGACCACAATAAGGCTTCTTTAACCTTGATTTCATGGTTTTTGCGGTTGAAAACACCCAGATCAAGCACCAGCATCACGAGGATGAACACATTGAATCCTACCCAAAGAAAGGTTTGTGACATAATTTATATTTGAAGTTCCTAAAAAACTCAGCCCGTTTTATTGAAAAATACAAGATCATCCATCTGAGTTCGCTCATCATGTATTTGAAATTCAATGAATTCATCATTGTGAAATCATGACCAGCTCAAATTGATCCAAATGGAGTTCAGAATTGGTAGCAATGATAATGCTTTTGGAGTTATAAAGATATTTTTGAAATGAAAAGCAAAAATCATTTCTGGCCTGTTCTAAACCGTCAGGGACAAAAATGTCGATTTTATATCGAACCCGGATAGCTCAAAAGTGAGTTAACAAATATGGCATATCAATAATTCCAAAAGCTAGTGTCATGTCAATGCTACTGTGACGGTTAAGTCGAAGAGATTTTTTTGCAGATCGAAAAAGAAATTCTGCGCATAGCCATAGCTACGTAAAGGATTTATTTTGAAGATATGAGGAAAAAGATCAAGACTTTGGTCGTCTAAAGTAGTGTTGACACGACACTAGTTTTTGAAACAGTCATTTAC
>Ga0209573_1005459_pt1 | contig 11452 bp, 1 predicted proteins | sample TNRBio252014_DNA_FD_185870 | JGI IMG/M metagenome (GOLD analysis project Ga0209573, IMG submission 185870) | Wastewater treatment Type I Accumulibacter community from EBPR Bioreactor in Madison, WI, USA - TNR Reactor_6/25/2014_ DNA (SPAdes)... | ecosystem: Engineered > Bioreactor > EBPR >...
GGGAAGGTGACATCTCTACCCGGGCAAGTTGGGTAAGGGGAAGGATTATTGTGAAAGTCGTGCCTTTTCCGGCATAGCTTTCTACCATTATTTCTCCACCCAGCAAAGTCACCAGTTCTTTGGTGAGGGCCAGACCGATGCCGGTGCCGCCTGCCTTGGCTTTTTCCAGGTTTTGAGCCTGGTAAAACCGGTCAAAAATATGGGGTATTTCTTCGGGGGGGATGCCGACGCCGTTGTCAGTGACGCTGAGCTTCAACATAGGTTGATGTGGATCATGCTCCAATGCAGAGCGCAAGATAACCCGCCCGCCTGAAGGCGTAAATTTGATTGCATTTGACAACAGGTTATAGACAATTTGCAGTAGTCGTTCGGGGTCATAGTCCATGATGATTTTGGTTTCGCTACTTTCTACTCTAAGCATCACATTCTGTGCATTGGCAATGGAATGCAGGCTTTCGGAAATATAGCGGAGGTAGGGCAACACATCGCCTTGTACGTAGTTGATACTCAGGGTATGGGTTTCCAGTTTTGCCAGATCGAGGATTTGGTTGATCAGGCGCAGTAAATTTTCTCCATTCCTTTTTATCAGGCCCAATTTACTTTTTATATCCCCTACCGGCGATCGTTCTCTGTCGGCGGCCAATTGCTCGGTCATTCCCAATATCACGGTCAGCGGCGTGCGAAATTCGTGGGTGATATTTGTAAAAAAGCGAGTCTTGAACGCGTCTAATTCCTGAAGCCGCAGCCGCTCGGCATGTTCTATTTTTTTACTCAACTGAAACCGGTAAAGCGAAAAAATGGCGCCAAGTACGAATAACCCGTATAGCAGCCAGGCCCACCAACGGCTATACCAGGGGCGTAACACCATGACACGCAGGGCCAATTCTTCAACGCTCCAGTTGCCGAAAGAGTCGGCAGCTTTTGCCCGAAAGGTGTAGCTGCCCGGCGGAATATGGTGGTAGGTTGCTATGTGCTGGTTGCCGGCGTAATACCAGTCTTCATCCAGCCCGTCCATTCTCCATGCGTATTGGTTTTTGCCAGGATCGATATAACTGGTGAGTGCCAGATGAAAATTAAACGATGAAATCGACGGAGGCAGCTTTATCCCACCGGAAAGATCATCAGGGGATAGAAAAACCAGGCTGTCTTTTTGCGAATCAAACTGACTAAACCTCGACAGGAGGATGCGGGATTTTGCGTTGGTCTTGCCTTCCAGATCTGCTGAAAAAAAAGCGTTTACGCCATTCAACCCACCCATAAGAATTCTGCCATTGCGGGTTTTTAGCGCCGAAAAAGTGTTGAATTCGTTGTGAGAAAGCCCGTCTTCAACAAAATAGTTTTTTACGTCTCCGGTTTCTACATGAAAGCGGCACAAGCCGTCGGAAGTCCCCAACCAGAGGTAGTCGCCGTCGGCAACCATCGAATAGACGAAGTTGCCGGGCAAGCCCTTTGACCGGTCGAAGTTGGTATGGGCAAAGGTTTGGGGGTCTATTTTCTCCAGACCTCTCGACGTGCCAACCCAAAGCCGGCCGCGGTGAGATACCAGGCAACGCTGTTCGCAGGGTTTGTCGTACAGCTTGATATGCTGAGATTGAAGGTTGAGTGTATTGATTTTTATTAATCCCGTGCTGCTGAACCCCCAAAGGGTGTTTTCTTCAGGCAGCATAACGGCATATGCGAGGGCGCCGGGGCCCCAACCGGGCGTCTGTTCTACCTCCCCCGTTTTTTTGTCGAGCCGGTAGAGTACATTCCAACCTGGCAACCAAATTTTCCCACGGCCGTCATCAAACAAGTTCTGAACCTGAAATAATTCCTGCGATTGGATTTGGTAATAACGGGACTGCCCGCCGGCAGGGTCATAACGCAACAATCCCTGGTGCGTATAAGCCCAAAGGAAGCCGTCGTCGCTTTCCGTAATGGCGTACACCTGGTTTGTGAACGCCTGGCTAAACCGGGACGATATACCCTGGTGGTGGTTGCCTGCTCCACTTGGAGCTTGTTTTTCCTTTTGCGATGGGTCGGTTGCAATATTTAATTGATAAATGTTGAATTCCGAATCCAGCAGATAAATATTACCGTCAGCATCTTCTATCATTCGCCTGGCGCTTACACCGGAAGGCGGCGCTTCAAACCTTTGCACCGGCTGAGATAAGTAGTGCTGAAAAAGTTTGCCGGTGCGCCGCACTTTGTAAAGCCCCAAAAAACCGGCATACCAGACTGTGCCCTCCGCATCCTGGAATTGAGAGGGTCGAAATGTCTGCACTTTCCGATATTTTATAAAATCGCTGTTATTCAGCGCCGGAATAGCGGTTTCCAACTTGCCGGCTTTCAGGTCGTACCGAAGAAGGGTGCAAATCCCCTTGCCGGTCCTGGCATATAGCCATACCGCTTTGTCCGGTTCTATATTAAAAGCAGCTTCCCAATTAAACGATTTTGCGTGTTGGGGTAAAATAAACGATTGTAGCGTTGCATGCTCCGGAAGCCAAAGGTTTCCCGACGGGTCTATGGGCGCCTCCGGGCTGCCAGTCACAGGAAAGCGGCTCCAGGTACTCGTTTTTAAGTCGAAACGGTGATAGGCGCCCTGGTAATCCCAAAACCAGGCATTTTGTTTATTGCAGGACACCGGGAAAAGTGAGTTATTGGGGGGGGAGGAGGTCTTCGAAAGCATTACCAGTTGCCCCGATGGGAGCAAATCATAAATTGTAAGCGATGAAATGGCAGTCCCCCAGGATGAAATGCCTGCTTCTAAAAAAGGTACTCCCCTGCCCGGGTTGACGACAATAACGCTTTCGAGTTTGTTGATTTTTACTAATAAATCGAACAGGCCGGTCTTCGGATCAAAACTGAGAATGCCATACAGCGTGCTGATATATATTAAGCCTTTTGCCGTTTCGGCAATTTGATAAACAAAATCGGCTTCTACTGGAAATTTACCATCATCAGAAGGGCGATAAATGATAAACTCATTGCCATCGTAGCGGTTCAGGCCATCATAAGTTCCTAGCCAGAAATAGCCCTGCAAGTCCTGATGAATGCAGGTTGTCCATCTATGAGACAAACCTTCGTGGGTTCCGAGGCGCTCCACAGAAAAATCGCTGCCAGGCTGCTGAGCTAATAGCTGCCGGTTGGAGGCGCACAGGATGAGCAACAGGAAAGCAATACTTCGCTTCATAATATCTCAAAAAGCTAGCGCAATCTATCGAATTTTTCAGGACAGTCGTATTCAAATTTAATAAATAGCTGGAATACAGGCGCTATTATGCTGCCTGATTACAAAAAAAGGGCTGTACCGAATCACCGGTACAGCCCCTGTCGATCAACATTGTTTGTTCTTTCCTATTTCTTATCTACCCACTTCACTACAGAAGGCGCGCCGTCTGTGGCAATGCGGATCAGGTAGGCGCCGTTTTGGTAAGCCGAAAGGTCTAGTTCGGTTACCGTTGTTTGCACCTCGTCGATTTCTACAAAGTTTAGCAATTGCCCCAGCATGCTGTACACTTCTATGAGCACAGCGCGGCCCTGGTAGTCCTCCAGGCCCAAATTCACCTCCCCGGTGGTGGGGTTGGGGTATACCCGTAGAGAAAATTCATGATTTTCCTCTACGATAAGGGGGTGTGTTTCTGCCGGATTTACGTCAGGCGATCCCGCCAACGGAGCTACGCCGCTGCCTATGCTGACATTATCAAAGCTGGCATTGGTGGTCACGTTTACATTGATGCTTTCAGCAAATACGCCCGCATAAACACACCCGTTCATACTGATGGTTGCCGAGAAGGCAAATGACCAGGTTGAGCCGTCTACGGAAGTATAACCGGTGAAATTAGAGCCGCTGCGCACTAAGCGAAGCCACACATGGCCCGGGCGGTTATAGTTCAGGATACTTGAAGGGCCGTTGGTCGTCGAGCGGATTTCACGGCGGACGATACTCGTCAACTGCGTTTTTAAAGTTACCTTTTTAGAGCCAGGCATAAGGGTCTCACGCAACATGATGCCTGCCCAACCGCCTCCGCCGACGTTGAGCACACGGGCAATGATTTCACCATTACCGCAAAGTTGCTGATACACCGCGTTCAAATTGTCGCTGCTCGAAGTGGAAAAACCAGTTGCACTGAGGTTGAAAACGTCATCCGGGTCAGCGCCACAGGGCGGGAAGTTTGAGCTGCCGCCAGCTTGCCCGACATTCGCGCTGTTCCAGTTGCCGGACGTGTTGCCACCAACATCATCTATTGTGCCGTTGCAATCATTGTCTATGCCATCGCACACTTCAGTAGCTCCCGGGTTAACGCCTGGTGCATTGTCGTTGCAATCGCCTGCCTGTAATGAAAAGCCAGGTCCAGGATTCGTGCAGAACAACTGCCCTGGTCCAGTACCATAGTTATCGCCGTCAGCATCAACATAATATGTGGTAAAAACCTGATTGTTGCAATTACCTGGCGAAGTGGCCCCCACCGTAGTACTGCCGCTGCGGCAACCGTTTGCACCCAGTACCGATGCCAGGATCATTTGAGCCGGGCCGGTTTGGTTGTATGTTGGCAGCGCTGCATTCCACGTCGTACCGCCGTCAGTTGAGTATTGGAGCGTACCGCCCGTACCGCTCACTGTACCGATGACAATACTACCTCCGCTTACAACACAGTTGATGCATGAGCTATTGACAATGGTCAGTGTGCCCGTTGGCGCCGAAGGCGTGGTGCAGGTGCCCGGGTTAGTTTGACCTACCTGAGTGGTGTTGCTGCGACAGCCGTTTGCACCCAGTACCGATGCCAGAATCGTTTGAGCCGGCCCGGTTTGGTTATAGCTTGGCAGTGCTGCGTTCCAGGTAGTACCGCCATCAGTTGAATACTGAAGCGTACCGCCCGTACCACTCACCGTACCAATGGCGATAGAACCGCCGCTCACCGTGCAGTTGCTGCAAGTGCTGTTGACGATAGTGAGTGTGCCCGTTGGCGCCGAAGGCGTGGGGCAGGTACCCGGGGTAGTCTGACCCACTTGGGTAGTGTTGCTGCGGCAACCATTGGCAGCGAGGACCGATGCCAGGATGGTTTGAGTCGGCCCGGTTTGGTTATACATTGGCAGGGCAGCATTCCAGGTCGTACCGCCGTCGGTCGAATACTGAAGCGTACCGCCCGTACCACTCACCGTACCAATGGCGATAGAACCGCCGCTCACCGTGCAGTTGTTGCAAGTGCTGTTGACGATAGTGAGTGTGCCCGTTGGCGCCGAAGGCGTGGGGCAGGTACCCGGGGTAGTCTGACCCACTTGGGTAGTGTTGCTGCGACAGCCATTGGCGCCAAGTACCGATGCCAGGATGGTTTGAGCCGGGCCGGTTTGGTTATAGCTTGGCAATGCTGCGTTCCAGGTAGTACCGCCGTCGGTTGAATATTGGAGCGTTCCGCCCGTACCACTTACCGTACCAATGGCGATAGAGCCGCCGCTCACCGTACAGTTGCTGCACGTGCTGTTGACGATAGTGAGCGTGCCTGTTGGCGCCGAAGGCATCGTGCAGGTGCCCGGGTTAGTTTGACCTACTTGGGTAGTGTTGCTGCGACAGCCATTTGCACCCAGTACCGATGCCAGGATGGTTTGTGCCGGGCCGGTTTGGTTATAGCTTGGCAATGCTGCGTTCCAGGTAGTACCGCCATCAGTAGAATACTGAAGCGTACCGCCCGTACCACTCACCGTGCCAATTGCGATAGAGCCGCCGCCCACCGTACAGTTGCTGCACGTGCTGTTGACGATAGTGAGCGTGCCTGTTGGCGCCGAAGGTGTGGTGCAGGTGCCCGGGGTAGTTTGGCCTACCTGGGTGGTGTTGCTGCGGCAACCGTTACCGTCCAATACTGAGGCCAGGATGGTTTGCGCCGGGCCGGTTTGGTTATAGCTTGGCAGTGCTGCGTTCCAGGTAGTACCGCCGTCGGTTGAATACTGAAGCGTACCGCCCGTACCGCTCACCGTACCAATGGCGATAGAGCCGCCGCCCACCGTACAGTTGCTGCACGTACTGTTGACGATGGCCAGGGTGCCTGTTGGAGCTGAAGGTCCGGCACAGGTTGCAGGCGCGGTCTGACCTACCTGCGTAGTATTGCTGCGGCAGCCATTGGCGCCCAATACCGATGCCAGGATGGTTTGTGCCGGGCCGCTTTGGTTATACATGGGCAGTGCTGCGTTCCAGGTTGTACCGCCGTCGGTCGAGTATTCAAGCGTTCCACCCGTACCGCTTACAGTACCAATGGCGATAGAGCCGCCACTGGGCGTGCAGCCGCTGCAAGTGCTGTTAACGATGGCCAGCATGCCTGTTGGCGCTGAAGGCGTCGTGCAGGTACCCGGGTTAGTCTGACCTACCTGGGTAGTATTGCTGCGGCAACCATTGGTACCCAGGACCGATGCCAGGATGGTTTGTGCAGGTCCGGTTTGGTTATACATTGGCAACGCTGCATTCCAGGTTGTTCCTCCGTCGGTCGAGTATTCGAGCGTACCGCCTGTGCCGCTTACGGTGCCTATGGCAATAGAGCCGCCGCTAACCGTACAGTTGCTGCACGTGCTGTTGACGATGGCTAATGTGCCTGTCGGTGCCGAAGGCGTCGTACATGCACCGGGTATCGTTGCAATTCCGGTAGATGCAGGGCTTACGGTATTGGGATCGGCATCGCAGGAACAACGGGTCTGGATGGTTTGAACAGGACCGGTGGTGTTATAGGGCGGAAGGTTATTGGTCCAGCCGCCGCCATTTATATTGTATTGCAGGCTGCTACCCGTTGGACAGCCTACAGAAGGCGCAGTGATGCTGCCACCGGTGACGGTACAGTTGGCCGTACAGGTACTATTGACAATCTGTACTTCGCCCGGAGCGCTGGTCAAGGTAGGACAAACTATTGACGGATCGCTACAACCACTTATTGTAAGGTCGTCTATGCGCCAGTTGGCTGTACCTGCCCCTGGGGAGCCTGTGCCATTGTATCCATAGATACGAAGGGTAATCGGCGTTCCTGCTCCAGAGGCAACAGAAAGCCCTGAAGTGGAGGATAAAGCCCAGGTGCTATTGCTTAACAAGGTACCTCCTGCTACTTGGGTACCGTAGTTATCAAGGCTGGTGCGAATACTATATGCCTGCGGGCCAGTACCGGTAGACCGAGATCCGAAGCTAACGCCGGTAAGGGTGAAAATCGTGTTGGCATTAGGCGTAACAACTATTTCAAAATAGGCACTACCGCTGGCGCCTGTATTCAATGCCCCGGTGCGTGCTGCTACCGCTGCATTGTTGCCTCCGGATACTCCGGTATAACCTGAAGAAGGGCTGGTGGCTGAAATCAGGGTAACCGCGCCATTGCTATTACCCTGTGTGATGTCGCCAAAAGAGGTGTTGTCTACGGTATTAGAGACAACCGAAGCAGTCGTCATATTCCAGTAAGCGCTGCCGCAACCTTCTTCTATAATCGTAAATACCGCGTTGGATACATCAAAGAAAGTAGAAGCCGAACCGAAGTTGCCTCCCACGCTGCATTGTACAAGTACCCGCGCTGAAGTAGAGGGCGTATTGGGTACTGTAATATTGGCAGAGCCGTTGTTGGGGAAAGTACCCACCATGGTGTAGGAAACGCCGTTGTTGGTGGATACAAGAATATCTACGTTAGTACAGTGGCTGTCGGTGCCGTTGACGGTCCAGGTAACCGCCTGAGTGGTGTTACCCTCCCACGATTGGCCACCGTTGGGGGCCGTTACATCGAACGGGCCGGTATTGGCCACTGTCACTACCATATTATCGGAAGCCGTACGGCCCCAGTTGGTGTTGTTATCACGAGAGGTCATGCGGAAGTTCAAGGTGCGAGCTACGCAAGGCAGCTTTTCCCAGGCAGGGGTATTGTTGTTGCCTGCCAGCACATCGCTCATCTGAGGAAATACGCGGTAGTTGTTGTTCGTCGGCGGGCGAAACCGGAACAAGGGCTGGGTGGTCGTATTGCAATTGGGCGATCCCGTCGTTGCAGCTCCTGATCCGTTGAACTGTTCCCACGAGAAAGTAACGGGGTCCGAGTTGGCGTCTGTGCTACTTCCAACAAGAATGAAAGGGGTTTGTTTGGGAATGGTAATATCCAATTGCGCATTGGCCGTCGGAGCCGCATTGTTGCCGGTTCCGGGGGTTGAAATGGCCGCACAGGTTCCACCCGATGAAATATAGGCGTTTATTTGCGCAATGGAGGCCGCATGGAAGTATGGATCGCTGAAATTCTGATAGCTCGGCGGTATGCCGCATACGCCAGCGTACGCCATGATGGTAGAGCCTTCGCCGGTTTCATACCGGAAGTTGGGTTCTGAAGTACCACATTCAGAGGATGCAAAGGTGTGATCGGCGCCAAACTGGTGCCCCAATTCATGCGCCATGTAATCTACATAGAGCTGCGTAAATGAGCCATTGGCGCCCGAGAAACCGCCGCCTTTAAGCGAACTGAGGCATACCACGCCCAGATAAGCTACACCGCCCGTATTGGCCCAAAGCAGGGAGTGACCTACGTCGAAGCCGCCTGAGCCCAATCCACTACTGTTGACAATAAAGGTATGCACCTCATCTATGTCGGTATGGTCAACCAGTACTGCATCAGCGCAGGCCGCATTTGAAACTAAGGTTAAGTGTACCCCCAGGTCGCGTTCGTACACGGCATTGACCAAATTAATACCAGAAGCAAAAGAATTCAGCACGTTGGTCGCACTGTAAGGCGCGCCGCCAAACTGTGTGCGATAGGTGGCGTCAGCAATGATGGCCAAGCGATAGGTACGTAGGTTTGCAGGTGTTTTTACCTCGCCTTCGAAATCAGGAGCCGGAAGCGCTCCCCTGCGATGTCTTTCGTCAAATCCGCATTTAATCCCAGGCAAATCCAGCTCTGATTTATAATAAACCACATGCACAGCCGGGTTCGCCTTTGAAGCAGGCTCAATGACATAAGTAAGTTCATCGCTAAATACGGCAGCATGAAAGCCCGTGGGGCTGATGTCGCAGCGAATGGTTACTTGCTGCGAGTTTTTTGCATAGCCTTTAAAGGTTTTAATGGTGTAAAGGTGGGCTACCTCCGGGCTTATCACCGAAGTTTCCGTGAGGAAAAATTCTGCAAAATTGCCCTCCGGAGTGGGAATGCTAATGAGCCGCTGCGAAACATCAGAAGAAGAAATTTTGCTTAGCTCCTGATACAAGGCCTGCACATCGAGCACAGCAAATTTGTAGGTCTGAGGTAGTTGCTTGAGCAGCAACTGGTTTTTGGGAATGTTCAGGTCGCCTCGAGCGATTTCCCAATGTCGGTTGCTTTGCGCAAATGCGTTGCCTGAAAAGGCAAAGAGCGCGCTCACAACGCATAAAAAGTAAAGCACGTTTTTCATAAAAATGTCATGAGTTGTTATTAGTAATGAATCCAAATTGTGGTCATTCTAAAGGGAGAGTATCTTTAAAGCAGGATATACCTCAAAAAATCGAGGTATATCCTGCTGTTTGCCAATTTGAAGCGGTGGGCTAGTGCTGCACTACAATCCGCTGTACACTTTCCACTCCGTTTTCCGAGCGCAGACGGAGGTAATATACCCCTGCAGGCTGGTTGTCCAGGTCAAGCGGATAAGTCAAAACGTCTCCTTCCGGCAATGCTATATTTCGCACGATTCTGCCTAAAGCATCCGTCACTTCCAATTGCAACCTCTGTTCCGGGGCGCCAACTACTGATAGTGTCATGTGGCCATCACTCGGGTTCGGATAAACAGAGACTTTGAGATTGTCAAGCGATGGTGTTTTCGCTATGCTCTCTGCCAGGGTTTCGTCAGGCGATCCTGCCAACGGAGCTACGCCAACGCCTATGCTGACATTGGTAAAGGAAGCTGTCGTAGTGGTATTGACGTTGATGCTTTCCGCAAACATGCCCACGTACAGGCAAGAGCCCATAGTGATATTCACCACACCCACCTGTTGCCAGTTGGTACCGTCGGGCGAGATGGCGTACACGAAGGTGTTGCCGCTACGTGTAATGCGCAACCATTCGTGCAACAGCGTAGCCGGGAATATCTGCGTCTGCTTCGGCCCGTTGGTGGCGCTACGCGCTTCGCGGATGCCGGTATTGGCCAACTGTGTTTTTAGTGCTACCATTCGCGATCCACTGGCAAGGCTTTCGCGCATGGTGATACCTGCCCAGCCGCCGCTACTTAAGGCAGCTACGCGCACCGTGATAGAAGTGTTTCCGCAGATTTGCTGGTATACAGTGTGGGTTACATCGCCGGTAGGCGTGGAGTAACCTTCTGCGCTCACATTGAAGGTGGTTAGATTGCCGGGCGAACAAGCCTGGTTAGCGCCGCCGTTGGCGCCGCTTCCTATATTAACGCTTGACCACGGTGAGCTAACGGCTACGGGTTCGTCTACCTGACCGTTGCAGTTGTTGTCAAGGCCGTCGCAGATTTCCGCAGCGCCGGGTTTGATGGCCGCGTTGTTGTCGTTGCAATCCCCCGCAGTGGCGACCATCTCGGTCGCCACCTTGTAGCCAACCGGACGTAAACATTGCGTCAACGTTGCACCCGTGCCGTAGCCGTCGTTATCCAGGTCGGCATACCAGGTTTGGCCCGGTTTTTCCAATGCGTTGTTGTCGTTGCAGTCCTGATTGTTGGTCACGTAACCGCCCGGCAGGCTGCAAGCTTGCGTCGTATTCGACGGGTTGCCGAAACCGTCGCCGTCCATATCACGGTAGTAGGTGATCAATACGCCTTCATCGATGGAGCCGTTGCAGTTGTTGTCGATGCCGTCGCAAATTTCGGCCACACCCGGTTTGATAGCAAAATTGTTATCGTTGCAGTCCCCGGTAGTGGCAACCATCTCGGTCGCCGCCTTGTAGCCAATCGGACGCAAACATTGCGTAATCGTGGCAGCACCCGTTTCGCCGTAGCCGTCGTTGTCGGTGTCTTTGTACCACACCTGGCCGGGTTTTTCCAGCGCGTTGTTGTCGTTGCAGTCCGTGTTGTTGGTCACGTAACCCGAAGGCAGGCTGCAAGCTTGCGTCGTATTCGACGGGTTGCCGAAGCCGTCGCCGTCGAAGTCGAAGTAATACGTGGTCAATACGCCTTCATCCGTTGAGCCGTTGCAGTTGTTGTCGATGCCGTCGCAAATTTCGGCCACACCCGGTTTGATAGCAAAATTGTTATCGTTGCAATCCCCGGTAGTGGCGACCATCTCGGTCGCCGCCTTGTAGCCAATCGGACGCAAACATTGCGTAATCGTGGCAGCGCCCGTTTCGGCGTAGCCGTCGTTGTCGGTGTCTTTGTACCACACCTGGCCCGGTTTTTCCAATGCGCTGTTGTCGTTGCAATCCGTGTTGTTGGTCACGTAACCCACAGGCAGACTGCACGCTTGCGTCGTATTCGACGGGTTGCCGAAGCCGTCGCCGTCGAAGTCGAAGTAATACGTGGTCAATACGCCTTCATCCGTTGAGCCGTCGCAGTC
>Ga0209573_1005460_pt1 | contig 11448 bp, 9 predicted proteins | sample TNRBio252014_DNA_FD_185870 | JGI IMG/M metagenome (GOLD analysis project Ga0209573, IMG submission 185870) | Wastewater treatment Type I Accumulibacter community from EBPR Bioreactor in Madison, WI, USA - TNR Reactor_6/25/2014_ DNA (SPAdes)... | ecosystem: Engineered > Bioreactor > EBPR >...
CCAACTCTCCGCGACCGACGCACCCGCCGCCGACGCCACTGCGGTGCCGGCTCTCGTCGAGGAAGCACTGAAGTTGCCCGCCGGACAACGTGCTGAAGCCCAGCGCCTTGCCCTCGCCGCCGAGGCCTTGCGTGACGTCGCGACGGTGGAACTGGCCGGGCTGCCCGCGCCCGCAAAGGTCTATGCCGCCGCGCGAAGGGCCGAGGTGCTGCTTGCCGTCGGAAAAGGCACCCCCACCACCGTCGCGAAGCCGAAGTCCGTGCACGTGCTGAAACGCGGCGAGTTCGAGAAGCCGATGAAGGAGGCCACAAGCGGTGCCTTGAGCGCCATCCATGCCCTGCCCGCGCGCTTTCCCGAATCTCCGGCCGATGGGGAATCGGCCCGCCGCGCCGCGCTCGCGAACTGGCTCGCTGACGGGAAGAATCCCCTCACCTGGCGCAGCATCGCGAACCGAGTCTGGCACTATCATTTCGGTCGCGGCCTCTGCGACACGCCGAACGATTTTGGCCGCATGGGCGGCACGCCCTCGCATCCCGAGTTGCTCGACTGGCTCGCCTGCGAATTGCGAGACCACGAAGGCTCGCTGAAGCACCTCCATCGCCTCATCGTCACCAGCGCCGCCTACCGGCAATCGAGCGAACATCGCGACGACGCAGCCAAGCTCGACGGAGACAACCGGCTCCTCTGGCGCATGAATCGCTTGCGGCTCGACGCCGACAGCTACCGCGACTTTGTCCTCGCCTCCGCCGGCTGCCTCGATCCGGCGACGGGTGGTCCGAGCGTGCGGCAATTCGTCACCGGACCGCCTGTGCAGCTCACGCCCACGCTGAACTACGAAGCCTACGACTGGGCCGCGCTGCCGAATCATCGCCGCAGCATCTATCGCTTCGTCTGGCGCGGCGTGCCCGATCCGTTCATGGACGCGCTCGACTTCCCCGACCTCGGCATGCTCGCTCCCGCTCGCGGTTTTTCCGCCTCCGCGCTGCAGTCGCTCGCGCTCTACAACAATCGTTTCGTGCTCCATTTCAGTGGTGAAATGGGAAAGCAGGTCAAGACGCCCGACGAAGCGGTGCGACGCATCCTCCTTCGTGAACCGACGGCGCAAGAGAGCGCTGCCTTCGCGACTTTTGCCGGAAAGAACGGTTATGCGGCGCTTTGCCGGGTGCTTTTCAACAGCAACGAGTTCCTGTTTGTGAACTGAATCATGAACCCTCATCCCATCCTGCGCCGCGATTTTCTCTCCAGCCTGGGCGACGGTTTCGCCGGTCTCGCCCTGACGCACCTGCTCGCCCGTGACGCGGACGCGGAAACGCCGCAGCTGCGCCCCGAGCTGAACGGCGGCCTCCATCATCCCGCCAAGGTGAAGCGCGTCATCCAGCTCTTCATGAACGGCGGGGTCAGCCCCGTGGACACATGGGACTACAAACCGGCGCTCGCGAAGCTCGACGGCAAGAAGCTCGGCTCCAAAACGAAGATCGAGGGCGCGACGGGGATGCAGGGCGCGCTGATGAAAAGCCCCTTCGAGTTCAGGCAGCACGGTCAGTGCGGCAAATGGGTCAGCAGCGTCTTTCCCGAGCAGGCGAAACTCGTCGATGAGATGGCTTTCCTCCAGGCCATGACCGGTCGCTCGAACGTCCACGGGCAGAACGCCTACCTCATGAACAACGGCTTTCTCCTGCCAGGCTTTCCCTGCATGGGCGCGTGGATCTCGTATGCGCTCGGCAATCTCAGCGACAACCTGCCCGGCTTCATCGTCCTGCCCGACGCGCGTGGCCTGCCCTACAACGGACGCGGCTGCTTCACCGCCGGCTTTTTGCCCGCCGTCCATCAGGGCACCGTGATCAAGGCCGACAGCCCGCAGCCGATTCCCGATCTCTTCGCCTCGGAGCAGTTCCCCTACGCCACCCGCGGCGCCGATGGAGACGGCCTCGCCTTGTTGAATCAACTGAACCGCGCTCATGTCGCGCGGCATCCCGGAGATTCGCGACTCGCCGCCCGTGTCGCCGGCTACGAACTCGCCGCCAGGATGCAACTGAGCGCCCCCGAGGCCTTCGACGTGATGCGCGAGCCCGAATCCGCCCGCAAGGCCTACGGCCTCGACGATCCTGACAAACCCACCGCCGACTTCGCGAAACGTTGTCTCCTCGCCACGCGACTGATCGAGCGAGGCGTGCGTTTTGTCCAGGTCTGGAGCGGACCCGAAGGCGCGGTGAACAACTGGGACAACCATGGCGATATTCCCAAACAACTCCCGCCCATGGCCGCGAGCGTCGACCGTCCCATCGCCGCCCTCCTTCAGGATCTGCGCCAGCGAGGTCTCGCCGAGGACACCCTCGTCGTCTGGACCACTGAATTCGGCCGCACGCCCTTTTCACAGGGATCGCTCGGTCGCGACCACAATTGCGGCAGCTTCGTGAGCTGGCTCTGGGGAGCGGGAATCCGGGGCGGAGTCACCCACGGTGCCAGCGACGAGATCGGTTACCAGGCCGCCGAAGGCGTCACCACCGGCTACGACCTGCACGCCACCATTCTGCATTTGCTGGGCATCGATCACGAGAAACTGACCGTGCGAACGAACGGAGTCGATCGCCGGCTCACGGATGTGCACGGGCACGTCGTGAGAGAGGTGTTGGCATAATGCCCGCCTCGCCACGGAATAACGCAGCTTGAAATATGAACCGCCGCGAATCGCTCGCCTACCTCCTCGGCACCGCCGCCGCCACCGCTTCCGCCCAAACCACTTCCGCCCAAACCACTTCCGCCATGTCCCTCGCCTCCGCCGTCGATGCCATCGGCTCTCTCGTGCAGAAAATCGTCGCGGCCGGCACGGTGAAAACCGCGGCCCTGTACGTGCAGCGGGGGGATGAATCTCGCAGCCATGCTTTCGGGACGGCGAACCCGGATTCAATGTTCCTCCTCGGGTCCATCACCAAACCCTTCACCGCCCTCGCCGTGATGATCCTCGCCGACCGGGGCGCGCTGAAGCTCTCCGATCCGGTCATGCAATACCTGCCCGAGTTCTCCGAGGGCGAGCGGGCCAAGGTCACGATCGAACACCTCCTCACCCACACCTCGGGATTGCCCGATCAGTTGCCTGAAAACAACGCCATGCGCGCCCGGCACGCCCCCTTGTCCGAGTTCGTCGCCGCGACCGTGCGCACGCCCCTGTCTTTCGCCCCCGGCACGCAATACCAATACCAGAGCATGGGCATCCTCCTCGCCGCCGAGATCGTCGAGCGCCTGACAAAAGAACCTCTGCCTGCCTTTCTTGCCGAGACCGTCTTCGCTCCTCTCGGGATGAAGCGCTCCGTCCTCGGCGTCGGTGCGTTTCAGAAGGACGACCTCGTCCCCATGCAAACCGACCGCGCCGCCCCCGAGGCCGGCGGCGGCGATCCCACCGCGAAGAGCTGGGACTGGAACAGCGACTACTGGCGGCACCTCGCCGCCCCGTGGGGCGGAGCCCATGCCTCCGCCGGCGATGTTGCCATCCTCCTCCGCGAGTTCCTCGCCCCGAGCGGCAAGGTCCTGCACGAAGCGACCGCCCGCGAGATGATCCGGAATCACACCCCCGGGCTCGGCGCCGACCGCGGCCTCGGCTTCCAGCTCGGCGCGGCCTTGGGGAATGGTTGTTCCCCCGCCGCCTTCGGCCACCCCGGCTCCACCGGCACCCTCGCCTGGGCCGATCCCGCGACCGGGACGAGTTTTGTCCTGCTCACCTCGCTGCCGAAGAATGTGTCGGGAGATTTGGTGCTCGATCCGGCTTCGGATCGGGTGGCGGGGGGAGACCGGTAGCCAAAAGCACAATCGTGCAGTGATCTCTGCCAATCAGGGCTGCCAATCTCGGAGATCCGTCGCAAAAAGCGCAAAACTCGGTGAAGCTGATGCCAGCGCATCGATGTCCCCGGCATCTGCCGCTTCGAAGAAAATCTCGTCGAGCGAGATCCCTCGTTTACACGCTTCGGCCACGACCAAATCACCCAGTTGCGGTGGAGGCACCCTCGAACCGTGGAACTCCCTGGCTGAGGCACTCTCCGCTTTCTTGAAAATCGGCATTTCCCCGCTCTTGGGATCCAGCAAGCGCAGCACCCAATCCTCAATCATCTCCACTGGGATCGCCAGCGCCGCATGTACCGGCCGGGCCGCGATATCCGGCCCCAATTTCTCGTCGATCAGCGACTTGAGCGCCCCGTAGCGTGCCGCCTTTTTCGCATCGACCCTGGTGGGTGGCTGGGCCGGATCGACGCGCCCGGGATGCCCCGGGGCACGGTCGTTGTCCACCGCGATGATCAAACCGATGTCCTGGCGCTCCCGGTAGTGGGAAAACCGGTTCAAAAGGAGCCTCGCTGCCGCGGTCGCCGTCCGGAAGTTCGACCCATGTCGAAACCGGAACTCACCGTCCAAAGCAAACGAATGTCCCGTCACGCGCTCGGCGATCCGCTCGTAGAGCATCTGGTCGCGCCCGCCTTCGCAGAGGATGTAAAGGTGGAGTCGCATGCTCCGCCTCAACCGGATACCTCTGCCGTCGTTCCGCGAGGAACGCCGCCGACCAGACCGCTGAACCAGAGGTGCCCCAGAGGCAGATCGTCGGGATCGACCTCATCATAGTTCAACCCCTCCATCTTGTCCGCGAGCGTTGTCAGCGTCGAGGCACCGTCCACCTTCTCCACCACGATCACCGCCTTTGGATCGTCCCGGAAGGCATCCACCAAATACGGATTGTGCGTCGTCGCGATGATGTTGACGCCCATGCGCACCGCGATGTCCTTCATCAAAGGCACCATTGATTCGAAGAGACGCGGGTGCATGCCCCGGTCGATGTCTTCCAGCAGGATCACCGGCGGAGGCGACTCCTGATGCAGGATCGTCAGCACGGCGAGGATCAGCCGGGTGCCCTCGGAGAGCTCCGTCGCAGACAAAGGATGCTCAAGCCCCCTTTCACGGACTTGGATTTGTTTCAAGCCTTCTTTGACCGTCTTCAGACTCAGCTTCTCTACCTCCGGCACGTAACCTTTGAAGTGACTTTCGATACCGTCGAAGAGGTCCTCACGGTCTCCGTTCTTCAAAATGTCGAGGACCTGAGTCGTCCCGCTGCCATCGGAAAACACTTCCGCACGGGGAACTACCCTCTCCACATCCCCGATTGTCTCAGGGACGAGATTGAAAATAGGAACTTCCTTGCCCGCCCAAGGAATTCCTCCTCGGCATTTCGACTTTTCCGATCCAGGGCCAGAGGTCGCAGTAAATTCACTTCCATCCGCGAAGGACAATCCGACGCTCCACCCCATGGCCACCGCATTCGAATGATGAACCCATTCCTGCGGGGGATCGAAAATCAATCGGGTCGATTCTATACCCCCGGCAATCGCCGCTCTCGCGATCGCATTGAGAAACCGCAAAAAGTTGCTCTTCCCCGCGCCATTCGCTCCGACCACCAAAGAGAAGGGCTCCAGCGCCACCTCCGCGTCGAGGAAAGACCGAAAGTTCTGAATGTGAACCTTGGTGATCATTTTGCTAATCGCGAACTATCGCCTCGAAAACATCGGGAATCAATTCCGCAGATTCCGGCATCTGGCTTTGAGGCGTGCCGGAAGCTCCCCTCCCCCCACCCGCAAATCCGCCAGCGCAAGGCATCGCCGCTTTCTGGTAAGATCCCGTCATTCTCCTCGCGAGAAGACCGCGATCACATGAGCCCTTCACCCGCCTCCGTCCCCACCCGCCGCGAATGGCTGCGGGCCGGTGGCATCGGCGCGCTCGGTCTGGGGCTGCCGTCCTTGCTCCGGGCGGAACCGGGCCGATGCCAGGTGAAAGGCTCCTCCTTCGGCCGGGCCAAGTCGTGTGTGCTGCTCTTTCTCAGCGGCGGACCACCGCAGCACGACACCTTCGATCCGAAACCGGACGCGCCTGCCGAAGTCCGCGGCACGATCGCCTCGATCCGCAGCAGCGTGCCGGGTGTACATGTCAGCGAACTCCTCCCGCGGACAGCGAAGCAGATGCATCGGGTCGCGCTGATCCGCTCGATGACGACGGACATCCACGCCCACTCGACGAGCGGGGCCTTCATGCTCTCGGGCTACCTGCCGCCGAGCAAGGCGGAGAACGTGCCACCGAGCGCGCAGGACTGGCCGAGTCTCGCCGCAACGGTGGGCGCGCTGAATCCGAATCCCGATTCTCCCCTCTCCTCGGTGATCCTACCCGGGCTCATCTACAACAACGGCCACATCGATTGGCCCTGCCAGACGGCGGGCTTCATGGGGCCGACGTGGCAGCCGCAGGTGCTGAAATGCGATCCGGCGGCAGCGCAGGTCCGCATCGAAGGACTCGACTTCGCCGAGGGACTGAGCCTTTCCCGCCTTCACGATCGCATGGGTCTGCGCGATACGATCGAGCGTCAGCGCCAATCCATCGAGGGTTCGCCCGCGGCGGCGGAGTTCGACCTGATGCATCAGCGAGCCTACGATCTGCTGCACTCCGAAGCGAGCCGCGACGCGCTCGATCTGGGACGCGAACTGGCGGCGACGCGCGATCGCTACGGGCGGAATTCCTTTGGTCAAAGCGTGCTCATGGCCCGACGTCTCGTCGAAGCCGGGGTGCGGCTCGTGCAGGTGAACTGGTCGCGCGACGGCGACGAGACGTCCGGCAGTCCGATGTGGGACACGCACCAGAACAATGCGAAGAATCTCCGCGAACGCCTCTGTCCGCGATTCGACCAGGCCTTCGACGCGCTCCTCGCCGATCTCACCGCGAGCGGACTGCTCGAGGAAACGCTCGTCGTGGTGATGGGCGAATTCGGCCGCACACCGAAGATCAACAAGTCCGGCGGCCGCGATCACTGGGGCAGCGTCTTTTCCGTCGCTCTCGCCGGAGCCGGCCTCGAGGGTCAGGTGATCGGGGCGAGCGACGAGATCGGCGCCTTCCCCAAAGACCGTCCGGTGCGCCCGCCCGATCTCGCCGCGACGATTCTGCATCTGTTAGGCATCGACCCGCGCCGCGAGTTCCTCGATCCGATCCAGCGCCCGCGCCTCGTCACCGATGGCGGGGTGCCGTTGCGGGAGATCGTGGGGGTGTGACCCGACTCTCTCAAATCCCTGACAAAACCCTCTTGAAAACCTCGTCCGTCGCGCGACCCATCGCTTCGCGGCTGTTGCTTTGCTCCACCCATTCCCGCCCCTGTTGCCCCAGCGCAGTGGCTTTGTCAGGATGCCCGAGAAGGTCGGCGAGTTTGGCGGCGAGGTCGCCCGCGTCGTCAGACCGACAAAGCAGTCCTCCACCTCCCGACGCGACCATCTCGGGAAAGGCTCCGCGATCGGGCACGACGACGGGCAGTCCGCAGGCCATCGCCTCAAGGGCGTAGATGCCCTTCGGCTCGACGAAGCGGGCGGGCACAGTGAAAAGGTCGATGCCTTTGAGAAATTCCATCTTCGCCTCCGCATCGGGGGCTTCGATGTGGCGGAAGCGATGGGAAAGACCCGCCGCCTCGATGCGGGCGAGCTGGGCGGCGTGGAAGTCGCGGTCCTTGGGGGAAAGCCAACCTCCGGCATGGAAGCGTAACTCCGGGAAACGCGGGGCGAGTTCGAGGAAAGCGCTCACGGCGAGGTCGAAACCCTTTTCCGGTGAGAGGCGGGCGAAGTAGCCGAGGGTCTGTCCGGCGGGGCGGGCGCGACGGGCGGCGAGGACTTCGTCGAATTCGGACACGGTCACGCCAAGCGGGGTGAGGTGGAATTTCTCCGCCGGGATCCCTAACAAATCCCCCATGTGGCTCCGGTAGTGTTCGGAGAAGGTAAGAAAACCATCAGCGGTTTGGGCGAGCTTCCGCATCTCGGCGAGGACGCCGGATTTCCATGGTTCGACGAGTTCGTCGAGAAAGACGTCGTCGCCCTGCAGGGTCACGAGCACGGGCACGCCGAGTTCGCGTTTCAGCGCGGGGATGGAGCCACCGACGAGGAGATTGGTGAGGCAGATGAGGTCGGGCTTTGCGACATCGCGGAGCCATTCGACAAGCCGGCGCACTTCCTTGCGCTGGTTGCCGTCCTCCCCTTTCACCATCGAGAGGGTGAGCGAACCGAGCTCCTTCGCGCTGACGGAGAGGGTGCCGGAGGCGACTCGCTTGATGAGGCGCGGGTTGTCGAGCCAGCGGTCGAGGAAGGCGGGGAGGTGGCGGAAGAGCGGGATCTTCTGCTGGAGATAGACATTGATCCCGCCGAAGAAGACCTGGTCGATGGAGCGGTCCTCCTCGTCCACACGGATGGGCGTGTAGAGCGGCAGCAGGGTGACGTCCCACCCGAGCGCGGAGAGGCCCGCGGCGAGGGCGTTGTCACGCAGACAACTGCCACAATACATGCCGCCGGCACCGGCGGTGAGGTAGACGACTTTGGGAGGGTGGTTCACGGGTCAGGAGAGAGCAATAACTTCGAACGATACGCTTTGAAGGCATCAATCCGCCAGCGAAACCGACTCGCGCTTTGGACGCGGATGCGGCACAGTCCTAACGTCCATGAGATTCCTCGCCGTCCTCCTCCTCATCGCCTCCACCGTTTCTTTCGCCGACGATTGGCCGCAATGGCGCGGACCGCTGCGCAACGGCGTCGTCCCGGGGTCCGTCGACCTGCCCGAAACCCTCACCGACGCAAACGCTCCGGTGAAACTCTGGGAAACGACGGAGGAAATCCCGAGCGATCACTACGGCGGCCATGGCAGTGTCGCGGTCGCGGGCGGAAAGGTTTTTCTTTCCCTTGTCTGGCATCGCGACGAACCGACTGAGACGCGACGGATCGACGGTGACGTGCTTTCGAAGCTCGACTACCGCGGCACGGGCTCGCTCCCGAAAGAGATCGTCGAAAAGATGGAGACGGATCGACAAAACCTGAGCCGTCGCCTCCGCGGCGAAGCCTTGGACAAGTGGGCGCAGGAATGGGTCGACGCGAACATCGACGAAAAGACGAAACTTTCTCTTGGCGGCTGGATCATCGGGCGTTTCAAAAAGGGCCCGGCAGCGATTCCGCTGCCGGTCTATGAAACGCTCAACACGGTCTCGAAACAGGTCTTCGCGAGCCAGGCCGAGGTCGAGGCCTGGGTGAATGCGCAGAACTTCGAACCCGCGATCCGCGACCAGATCATCGCGGCGATCCCGAACACGATGAAGGTAGCTGACGATGTCGTGATGTGCCTCGATGCCAGCACCGGAGCCGAACTCTGGCGTTTCAAGGCTCCCGGATTTCCGAGCGGCCGGGCTTCGTCGAGCACACCCGCCGTCGTCGATGGCAAGGTCTACGCGGCGCTTTCCGAAAAACTCTATTGTCTCGAAGCGGAAGGCGGCAAGGTGGTTTGGGAGCAGGCTCTCGCGGGGAAAAAGGGCCCGGCTTCCTCCCCCCTCGTGCTTGAAGGCAAGGTCTACCTCCTCCAAAATGCGCTCACGGCCTGGGACGCGGCGACCGGTGCGGAACTTTGGAAGAACGCGGAGGTGAAAGGCTCGAATTCCTCGCCGGTCGCGTGGAAACAACTCATCATCGCGAACTCGCAGGCCCAGGTCGTGGCAACGGACCGCGAGACGGGCAAGACGGTTTGGGCCGTGCCCGGTGGAGGCGACGCGACGCCGGCGGTGGTCGGCGACACCCTCGTCGTGACGAGCACGCTCGATGCCAAAAACCTCATCGCCTATGATCTCTCCGACACGGGCGCGAAGGAGCGCTGGTCGTACGGCTTCCTCGCGCAACGTTACAGCGCCAGCCCCATCGTCCACGAGGGCTACGTCTACCATCTCTGCAGCGACCGCCACCTCTGCCTCGATCTCGCGACTGGGGCGGTGAAGTGGGAGCGCCAGGCCCAGTCGTCGATTTCCTCTCCACTCCTCGCCGATGGGAAATTGCTCGTCTACGAAAACCGGGGTGGTTTTGTCAGTCTCCTGCGCGCCGGCTCGGACAGCTACGAGGTCGTGGGTAAAGCGAAGGTCGGCGCGCTCTACTGCGCCTCACCCGCCCTCGTTGGGAAGACGCTCTACCTGCGCACGGCAAAGTCCGTCGCAGCTTATCAGTTCCAGTGAGGGTCATTTTGCGGTTCCCTTCGGAAATCGTTGAAAAAATCACTTTACAGACAGGTCTGTCTGTTTATCGTGTTCCCGTTGATGAAAAAGCCGAGCGCCAAAGACCGCATCCTTGAGACCGCTGGAGAATTGTTCTTCCAGCGCGGCTACTCGGGCGTCGGGATCAATGAGATCATCGAGAAGGCGGGAACGGCCAAGGCGAGTTTCTACCAGCATTTCCCTTCGAAGGAGTCGCTCTGCGAGGCTTGGCTTCAGGACATGCACGACCGCTCCAGCGTCTATCACGAGGAATTGCTCGCAGGCGGGCTCCCTCCGCAGGAGATGGCCTCGGCCTACTTCACCCGCCTCGCCGACTTTCTCACGGCGGGCGACTTCCGAGGCTGCCCTTACTCCAATACCGGGGCGGTTTCGGACGAGAACTGCTGCGGCATCGTGAAACTGATCCGCTTGCACAAGGAATCGACCCGAGTTTTTTTCCGCAAGATCGCCTCCCTAGCGATCACCGATCCGGCGCGGGCGGAAGCGATCGGTGACCGCCTCTTTGTTCTTTATTCGGGTGCCACGGCCGAAGCTCAGAACCTGAAGTCCCTCTGGCCCGTCGAAATCGCCCGCGAAGCCGCAGTGGAACTCCTCGCCTGACTCCCCCCTCTCCCTTTTTTTGACCACCAAAACAGACAGACCTTTCTGTATTTCAATTCGTAACCCAGCCTGACCATGACCACCGAACACACCCTGAACCCCGATCTTTGGAACGTCGAGCATCGCGACGCGCTCCTGCGTTTCGCCCTGCAGCGCGTCAAGGATTACGGCGCCGCCGAGGACCTCGTCCAAGAAACCTTTCTCTCCGCCTGGCATGGCCGCGATCACTTCCGCGGCGATTGTTCGGAGCGGACCTGGCTGACCGGGATTCTGCGAAACAAAGTCATCGATCATTACCGCCGCCGGGCGCGGCGTCCCGCCGTGCTTGCGACCGACCTCGAGACGTCGGAAAGCGAAGGCTCGGGCATTCTCTCGTGGATCGATCGCCAGCCGGACCTTGAGGACAGGCATCGGCCCGGAGCAGCGACGGAGCGACACGAGTTCATGACCGATCTCGAGCGCGCCATCGACCGGCTCCCCGCGAAGATGGGTGTGGCCTTCCGCATGCGCGAGTTGCAAGGGCGCAGCACCGAGGAAATCACCCGCGAGCTCAACATCTCGAAGGCGAATCTCTGGGTGCTGATCCACCGGGCCAAGCAGACCCTCGGCGAATCCCTCGCCGACCAATGGGCCGATCTCGACGGCTTCGGCACCCGCCTCGCGGCATGAATGACGCGATCGCGATCAGGAGTTTTGCCTCAAGGGGAATTCCCGGTCGTCGCACCGATGGCACTGGCGCGTCCGCGGTTTTCTAAAACGCCGCGTCACGCCCC
>Ga0209573_1005461_pt1 | contig 11440 bp, 11 predicted proteins | sample TNRBio252014_DNA_FD_185870 | JGI IMG/M metagenome (GOLD analysis project Ga0209573, IMG submission 185870) | Wastewater treatment Type I Accumulibacter community from EBPR Bioreactor in Madison, WI, USA - TNR Reactor_6/25/2014_ DNA (SPAdes)... | ecosystem: Engineered > Bioreactor > EBPR >...
GTGGCGTAGCCAAACGTGACGCTCAGGTAGTCCGTGTAGAGGTCGAGGCGGTTCTGGTTCATCATATTAATATAGTCGGGCAGTATCTTAATATAGTCGGGCAGATAGGCCACTGCGTAACATCAGTTAATACAACCCCACGTCTCAGGATTTCATCCTAAACTGTTGCTTATACCCCCGGAACAGGCGTAAGCCAGCCATAAGGATCTTCTCCACGGATAACAATGTCGAAGAATTTGTCTTGGATGACGGCCGTTAAAGGGCCACGTTTTCCGGAACCAATTTTATAGTGATCCACCGACCGAATTGGGGTGATTTCGGCGGCTGTTCCTGTAAAGAATAGTTCGTCTGCAATGTAGAGGGCCTCGCGCGGGATTTGCCCCTCAACCACTTTCATGCCCATGTCCTGCACAATGGTCAAGATGGCGTCGCGGGTAATGCCGGGCAAGATAGAAAGCCCCGAAGGTGCGGTATAAAGCACGCCATCGCGGATAACGAACAGGTTCTCGCCGCTTCCTTCAGCCACATAGCCATGTACATTGAGCATAATCCCTTCATCAAATCCCTTCAGGATAGCATCCATTTTTACCAACTGTGCATTCAGGTAATTCCCACCTGCTTTAGCCAATGCCGGAAAGGTGTTTGGGGCCATGCGGTTCCAATTCGCCACTTGGACATCCACCCCATTTTCAAGGGCTTCTGGGCCGAGGTATGCCCCCCATTCCCAAACGGCAATCATGGATTCCACTTTGTTTTTCAAGGGGTTGACACCAAGTGACCCTGTACCACGCCATACCAATGGGCGGATATAACACGCGGATAAGTTGGCCGTTTGGATGGTTGTGATGGCGGCTTCGCAGAGTTGTTCCAGAGAATAAGGAATCTCCATGCGATAGATCTTTGCAGAATCCACCAAGCGGCGCATATGTTCTTCTAAGCGAAAAATGGCAGAACCTTTCTCGGTACGATAGCAACGAATGCCCTCAAAAACCGAAGAGCCGTAATGCAGTGCATGAGACAGGACGTGTACGGTTGCACTTTCATAGGGAATCATCTCCCCATTAAACCAGATTTTGTGTTCCATTTTGTTACGTCTTAATTGTATCGCCCAATTACAGGCTAAGATTAATTTTGAGACCTATAAGGTAATCGTGGATCATCTTTGATACAAAGGTTGTATGGGCTTCCCTATGCGTTTTATTAAACAATTCGTGTGTACACCCAAAACAACATACCGATCAATTTTGAAGACAGTGTGGATTCTCCTACAGATGGTAAAAAAACGCTTTTAGGTTTAACTTTTTAAGTTTCTGGCAGCATTTTTGCATTTTAATTGTTTGCTACCTTTTGTACATTCAAGTTCCCCCATTCCTCCCCCTCAGGTATTCGTTTTGCAGTATAGCGGTATGGTGGCCGTGTTTACAACTTTTTGGGTTTGTACTTCATCGAAGAATATAACCCTCGGTTGTCTGCAAAGTCGGCATTTTTTTTTAACCTAATTTAGCCGGAGCCTGCTATGGAGCGCACCAGCCCCCGCCAATTTTTATTTTTTGTTCTGCTGTTTTTCTGTTTTTATGCGGCTAAAGCCAATGTGATGCCGCGCACCCTTGGGGCAACAAAAACAAATACCGATCGCTTGGAGGAACGCCTACAAAGCATGACGCTTTCCGAGAAATTGGGACAAATGTTGTTGGTGGATTTTAACGTGGCCGCCCTTCCGGGTGGACTAAAGACGCCCGATCAGGCCATTCGAGAATTGCACATTGGTGGCTTTTGGATCCAAAAAAAAATGAATCCAGACCAACTCCGCCGCGCTATTGCACGCTTGCAAAACAGTAGCGAGATCCCACTTTTCTTTGCGGCAGACTACGAGCGTGGCGCCGGATACAATGGCAATGTCCTGACCGAGTTGCCCTCCAGCATGGCCATTGGTGCAACACGCGACCCTCGAATGGCAGAATTGGCGGGACGGGTTGTGGCAAAGGAAAGCCGGGCTTTGGGCGTTAATGTGGTTTTTGCACCGGTTGCTGACGTTAACAACAACCCACAAAATCCTATTATAAATATCCGATCGTTCGGAGAAGACCCACAGTTGGTTGCGGATATGTCGGAAGCCTTTGTACGCGGTGCAGAGCGGGGCGGCTTATTGACCACCCTCAAACACTTCCCCGGTCATGGCAATACCGCAACCGATACACACTCCGAACAGACCTCGGTTCCGGGTAAGCGCTCGGAGTTAGACCGTACCGAACTGCGCCCCTATCATCAAATTCTACGCTCCAAAACGCCACCAGCTTTTGTCATGACGGGACATTTGGCCGTTCCCGGATTAGACCCATCCGGCGCACCTGCCACATTTAGCAAAGCGATGCTTGAAGGCATTCTGCGGAATGAGATGGGATTTGATGGCATCATCATTACGGATGGCATTAACATGGGCGCCATCACCAAACATTATCCCTTTGAAGAAACTATCGTCAGGCCGATAGAAGCCGGGGCAGATGTCGTTCTCTTACCGACCAATCCAAGACGTGCGATTGAGGCGCTCAAGAATGCTGTTTCCTCTGGACGCTTAACAGAAGAACGCATTGACCAATCCGTCCGTCGGATTTTGCGTGCAAAAGAACGGATTGAGATACCGCGCGCCTTGACCTCGGATACGGGTTATATGGCCGGAACAATTGCGATGGAGATAGGCTCCGAGGGGCCAGAACTTGCACAAATGATTGCCGACCGCGCCGTTACGTTATTAAAGAACGAAGAAAACACGTTGCCTCTGGCCGAAAACTCGCGGGTATCGTTGGTTCAACTCACCTTCCAACGCACGGCCAGCGGTTTTTCGGAAGCAATGGGTACACTTGCACGCGGCCTTTCAAGTGCAGGCCATACGGTTTCAGAATGTCGCGTAATGGCGGCTTCCAAGCTGTGTGATGCGAAAAATGCGACCATCTCCAGCATCATGAGCCAAGTGAATGCATCGGATGTCGTGGTCTTGTCGCTTTATCTTCGTCCGAGTGAGCGGCGGGGTAATGTGGCCTTAAATGCCGACCAATCCGCTCTCGCCCGCCAAATTTTGGCTTCGGGTAAAAAAGTGGTGGTCATCACCTTTGGTAATCCTTACATCATGGATGAGTTCCGAAATGTAGATGCGCTTGTGGTTGGTTATGACCAAGCCAAGCATACCGCAAAAGCCATGTCACGCTTGCTCACGGGCAATCTACGGGCTTCGGGTAAACTTCCGGTGTCTTTGGAATATTTTGAGTTCGGGACAAATCTTGGTGCAAATGCCCCATCGCGTCGTTCTTCACCCGCCGAACCGCTGCGGAACTGGTCGCCTTCTAAACCAGAAACGGGTTTAAGAACCTTCTAAATTACACGAAAAGCAATTTCTAAAGCCTCCGGCAGTTTTGTGGGAGGCTTAATTTTATTTGTACCACCAATTACATGATTTACCCACCAACGCTTACAACCCCTTTCGGTGTTGAAAGGATGATGATACTTTGTCCGTTCGCTTTGCTCATGTCAATACCTAATGCCTATTAGGAATTAAGCACATGATTTATCCACCAACGCGGTGTTGAAAGGATGATGATACTTTGTCCGTTCGCTTTGCTCATGTCAATACCTAATGCCTATTAGCTATTAAGCACAGGATTTACCCATCAACGCGGTGTTGAAAGGATGATGATACTTCGTCCGTTCGCTTTGCTCATGTCAATACCTAATGCCTATTAGCTATTAAGCACAGGATTTACCCATCAACGTGGTGTTGAAAGGATGATGATACTTCGTCCGTTCGCTTTGCTCATGTCAATACCTAATGCCTATTAGCTATTAAGCACAGGATTTACCCACCAACGCGGTGTTGAAAGGTTGATGATACTTCGTCCGTTCGCTTTGCTCATGTCAATACCTAATGCCAGACAGTAATTTCCCCTAATTGGTATAAACCTTGCGCAATAACTTCATGACCTTTTTAAAAACGTGCATGGGATCCCTTTTTACGCGGCGACCATTACCCGTTTGAGATAGTCAACATTTTCCTGTACAGATTTTGGCCCACCAAAAACGGCATTTCCGGCGACCAAGACATTCGCTCCTGCATTTACCAAGGTTCGGGCATTCTGGGCCGTTACGCCACCATCCACTTGCAAATACGGGGTGAGATGGAGGGCATTTAAGCTGTTTCGTAGTCGTCGGATTTTATCGGTCGTTGAAGGGATAAATTTCTGCCCCCCAAAGCCCGGATTGACGGACATGATGAGTACGAGATCCACATAAGGCAAGATTTCCTCGATGGCAAGGAGCGAGGTGGCCGGATTAAGGGTAATTCCTGCTTTGATGCCCAAATCTTTGATGGCGTGAACGGTACGATGTAGATGTGGGCACGTTTCGACATGAACCGTAAGGATGTCTGCACCAGCCGCAACAAAGTCTTTGAGGTAACGGTCTGGCTGCTCAATCATTAAATGTACGTCCAATAATGCACCTGTTTCCTCTTTTAGGGTTCCAAGTGCTTTTAGTACGGGTGGCCCAATGGTGATATTGGGCACAAAATGGCCGTCCATAACATCCACATGAAGCCAATCTGCTCCAGCTTGGAGCGCTTCACGACAGTGTTCACGCAGGCGTCCGAAATCGGCAGAGAGAATAGAAGGTGCAAGCAAAGGTGTGGTATGGCGCATCTATCAACGGAATGGTTGTGGAGAACAGTCACAAAATAACAACATTGTGTTCAACTCATTTCGAGATTTCAAGAAGTCCGTTGATTGGTAACATGAAAAAGATGTGGGTAACATGACAATGTAAATGCCTCTTCAAAACACGGTATTAGGGTGCTGCTCGGAATACTGATCTATGTTGCTGTGAACAACTTTTCGAATTCAGCCCGATTGTTTTGGTCCTTTTGCGTTCAACACATTATTTATAAAGGATAAAGAACTTGTGTCGGTGCATGTTACGCTTTGGGTGAAGCCTTGCCGGGGCAACCATAAAAAAAATCGCCGTATGTAGCGGCCTGATTTGCCACCTACTTACGACGATTTTCTTCTTTATACCGTCTAAAAAATCTGATGAGCGTCGGTATATGACGGGAAGGCATTAGAAACGGCCACGCATTCCCCTAAAACCGCGACCTCGGTTTGTCATAAATCCAGCGCGTGGTTGGCGCATTCCTGATCTTTGCATACGTTGGTTGTTGTTTTGGCCTCTCTCAAGTTTTTTACCTGCGGCCATGGCGCGATGAATCTTCACGATTTCGAGTTGTTGTGGTGTCAAAATGCGTTCGTGGGCTGTTTGGGCTTCTTGCGCAATGCGCTGCATCTCGTTACGATTTGCATTCCGGTCGGCGGGTTTTCCTTGCTGACGTAATGCCTGTATTTTGTTCTGTGTTTCCGTCCGGAGTTCTTCCAATTGGTCTTGTTGCTTTGGCGAGAGCTTTAGTGCCTCTGCCATTGCACGTTGGTTCGCCTCACGCATCGGGTTGCGCGGCATTTCGGAGCGGTATTTTTCCATCAGGGCTTGTTTCTGTTCTTGCGTAAGCACCTGCCCAATGGGGCCAAGTGATGCCATATCCGGCCTGTTGTTGCCCCGTCGCCCCTGCATGAAGGAACCGCCAAAAGAGGCTCGCGATTTCAAACGAGCCTTTCCTTGATCCATACGTTCAAAAAGTTGTGTTTTTTGCTCTTTGGTTAGGGTGGTTTGGAGGTCAGCGGCCAAGCGCCAAGAAAGTGCCACACGTTTTTCCCGCATTTCCTGACGGTTGTTTTGTGCGAAAACGGTGCTTGGCATAAGCCCGAAAAACACCAAGGCTAACCCGGCGATGCCCAGAATAGAAGTAAAGGTCTTTGTTTTCATGACATATCTGTATTTGAAAGTGGAACAATTTGTTTTGCTACACCCAATTTAACGAAGCCCGAATCGTCAAGTTGTCACAGACCTGTTGCACTTTTACGCCATTGATGTAAGATGTTTGTGATTCAATTTGCACACGCCCTAATTTTAATGAACGCTATTGAGACAGTCTTTAACTTGTAACCATTTACGCAATCCCGTGGGTTCCTCCATGATGCTCGCTTGGCAGGGCGGCCCTTAGAAAAATCCGCCGCTGTCAGGACTACGCTTAGCCAATAGGCATTGATCAATGCAAACGCCAAAGGACTCACCCATACGATAAGTACGCAACTTTTTTAAAATCTTGTCCCTTAGTGCCTCATCTTCAAACGCATCAAAACCGCTGCGGCTCATCTATACCAGCGGGCAAGAACTGCCGGAGGCATTCCCAACAAGAATACGATAAATAGGGCCACATTCCAGAATTGCTGCAAAACCCGCCCGTTTTTTTGGAAGCGACGTGCAGAAGTGATCACTTCAATCGGTAAAAAAGCCCATTGACCCATCTTCCGTAAGGCGTGTACCAAGAGCGCATCCTCAAAAAGCGGCTCCATTGGGAATCCGCCTGCTTGTTCATAAGCTGTTTTCCGGACAAAAATGGCGCGATCTCCAAAAACCATACGACGGATGGGCAAGCGAGTAAAAAGTCCGTACATCCGCATCAAAGGGCGGTTATCATCAAATCGTAACCGAAAACATCCGGCAATAACCTCTTGTTTTTTAAGCGCTTTTCTAATTTCGGTAAAAGCCTCTGGCGGGAGCAAGGTATCGGCATGGAGGAAAAGAAAAACCTCCGTTTTTTCCACCGATTGTGCCGCAAGGTGCATTTGCAAGCCACGCCCTTTGGCCACATGTAGTACCGTAGCTGTTTGAGCAGCGATTTGGCAAGTGGCGTCTTCCGATCCGCCATCGGCTACCACCACGCTAAAAGGCGGCTCTTGTCGCAAAACTGCCTCCAATGTCTGGGGTAGGTATTTTTCCTCGTTCAGGGTTGGTATGATAACGGTGATGTGGTGTGCAGATGGGGGCATGTGGCTGGGTCGGATTTTGACGAAAAAGTACTTGTTTTTGGGCTATATTAGGCGAATCTTAGAAGATAAACGTCCTCAACGCTCTTTTAAAATTAAACTATAAAACTTTGTACCCAAATAATGCCCGAATTGGCGTGGTGCAATGGAGTATGCACGCCTCGCCGGAAATGCCCACGCTTAAAAAACGGATTGCCTATTTTGTACGTTCGGTAGCTTCGTATCAGGCCGACTTTGTGGTTTTCCCTGAGTTTTTTGTTGCGCCTGTGATGGCCCCTTATTTCCATCTGACGGCAGTGCAGGCAGCCCGTGAATTGGCCTCGCACAGTCACGAGATTTTAGCATGGTTTTGCGAATTGGCGGCTAAGTACCGGATTAATATCATTACCGGAAGTATGCCCGTCCTTGAACAAGGCGTGTTGTTGAATCGGGGCTATGTTTGCCACCGCGATGGGAGGGTGGAGCATTACGAGAAAATCCACGTCACGCCCGATGAAGCCGCAACATGGGGTATGGTCGGAGGCGAGAATTTCCGAACCTTCGAGACCGATTGCGGCAAAATTGGTGTGCTGATTTGCTATGACGTGGAGTTCCCGGAGTTGAGCCGCTTGCTCGCTGCCGAGGGGATGCAAATCCTGTTTGTGCCATTTCTGACCGATGTGGCCAGTGGCTTCCGACGGGTGCGGTATTGTGCACAAGCACGGGCGATTGAGAACGAATGTTATGTGGTGATTTCGGGCTGCGTGGGCTTGGCAGAGGATGTACATAACTTGGAAACACATTATGCGGCTTCAGCGGTTTTTACCCCGTGTGACTTTGCCTTCCCTGCTGATGGCATTATGACGGAAGCGACACCCAACATAGAAATGCACTTGATTGCAGACGTGGATTTCACTCTACTCCGAGACTTGCACGAGTCTGGCAGTGTGCGTAACCTAAAAGACCGACGTACCAACTTGTATGAGGTGGTAGATAAGCGGCAGAACGCTTGACTTACGAAGGCATTTCCCGTGCCTTGATGAACCCACAATACCATGACTTTTGAAGAATACCGCCAATACGATGCAATTGGCCTTGCGGCATTGGTCCGAACAAAGGCTGTTCATCCAAATGAATTGCTCGAAACCGCCCTCGCTCGATTGGTTGAGGTCAACCCCGAACTCAATGCCGTAATCGAACTCTTTCCAGATCGTGCACGCCAACAAATGGCTCGTCTCCAGCCCGATTCGCCGTTTTACGGGGTTCCTTTCCTGATCAAAGACCTGCTGATGGAACTTGCCGGAACACCATACCGCATGGGGAGCCGCGCAATGGGCGACTTCCGGTCGAAGGAAAACAGTTGGGCAGCAACCATTTTGGAAGAGGCGGGCTTCCTGATTTTTGGCAAAACCAACCTGCCTGAATTTGGCTTGACCGTCACCACCGAGCCAGAACGTTTTGGAGCCACACACAACCCATGGAACCTTGCGCACTCGTCCGGTGGCTCCAGTGGTGGATCGGCAGTAGCGGTGGCAAGTGGAATTGTCCCGATGGCTTCGGGCGGCGATGGTGGCGGCTCCATTCGGATTCCGGCGGCAAATTGCCATATTTTCGGTATGAAGCCCTCCCGTGGCCGGATTTCGTTTGCACCGCTGCATGGGGAAATCTGGAATGGCGCAGTGGTGGATGGCTGTCTTTCGCGTTCGGTACGCGACTCGGCGGCGTATTTAGATCTATTTTCGCGGGCGGTTCCGGGCGAACCCTTTAAAATTCCCCCTCCCGAACGGCCTTTCTTGGAAGAAGTCCAATCAACGCCAAAACCCTTGAAAATCGCATACTTTAGCGAACACCCCTATGGCGCACCGCATCCCGATGTGCTGCATGTATTGGAGGAAACCGTAGCCCACCTCCGTAACGCCGGACATACCGTCACCGAAATTCCTTTGCCCTACGACAAAACGGTGTTTACGGAACTTCAAACCTATTTGGTGGCCACCGAGACCGCCGCCGACCTAAACATGATTGGGCAAGAACGTGGAAGACCCGTAAAACCGCACGAGGTGGAGCCGAGTACGTTTTTATTGGCCAGTATCGGGCGCAAGCTCTCTGCCGCAAAGTTTGTGGAAGCCAAGCGAAAATGGAACGCTTTGTCCCGAAAGATGGGCGAAATCCACACCCAGTATCCCGTTTTGCTCAGTCCTGTATTAGCACAACCACCCGCACCTTTGGGGGCACTTTCGCCCACACGATCCGAGGAAATCGCCGTTCGTGTGCTGAACCGCTTAGGCCTGTCGCATATGATTCAATACGGCAATGCCTTAGAAAAAATGGCAGAAAAACTTTTTAGTTACACGCCTTATACGCCCATTGCCAACCTCACGGGCCAACCTTCCATGTCGGTTCCTGCCGGATTTTCGCAGGACGGCTTGCCCATCGGATGTATGTTTACCGCAGCTATCGGCGACGAAGCCACCTTGTTTCGTTTGGCCGGACAATGGGAGCAAGTGCGCCCGTGGCTTGATGAAACACCACCTAAAATAACCACACAAAAAGCATGATTAGATCATAAAAAATTTAAACCAAAGAGCTAAACTGTTATTATATCCATCTCAATTCATCTCAATTCATGAATTGAAAACTTCAAACAATTTAATACCACACCACCTATGAAAACCTTAACTTTAGACCAACTGGCGCAATCCGAGTTTGCGCTAAACCCAAGCGCCTCCTTGCAGGTGACTGGCGGAGCCGACAGCGAAAACCCAATAATCAGATTCGCTAAAGAAGCACTCAAGTACATCGTTATGGAGGAACTTAACAAGGCATCTCAACAAATTACCGGGTATTTATATACTGTGGAGATTAATGCTCCTCGTATAGATTGTTCGGACACGAGTAAGCCATTGGATATCATGACAGGGTGTCATTACTGATCTCGACAATAAGGGGTGTATTTTGCTCATTATGGCTTAAATATATGACACTCATTTTTAAAGATATTCATAACATATTTAAGAAAATCGCCTTGTAATACATCCTTTTTTTGTGTTTTAATTCAGGTTTTTATACAAAAATAATTACATGAAAAATTATTTCATATTCAAAAAATATAATTTTAAAACACTTACTGAAACTATTATCAAAAAAGATAATATTTTAATAATAATATTTTTATTGGCATTCTATCCCTTTTTGATACAACTTGTGATAGCGTTTTTACTAGTTATTTGCAGTTATTTATTATTTGAAACAACAATTGGGCCAAATGATTACTACAATAGTTTTGTAGCAGCAAAAAACAATCTTGTACCACTAGTCCTTAATGCTGTGTTTGTGTCACCTCTTTGGGAGACGGCAATTTTTTTTATGTTGATTATGGAACTAAGTCGAAAGACTTCTATTTCTAAAGTATGGGTGGTACATGGAATTGCTGTTGCTTTTGCCTTAGCACACCTTTTTAGAGGTTTTTTTATCCTTCCTCATTATGTTTCTGGCGTAATCTGGGCATGGGCATGGGTTCTTTGGGAAGAAAAGCCTGAAAAAAAGATTAATACCTTCTTTCTGATCTTTTGGGCCCATGCGTTAAAAAATGGTTTTACACTTCTAATATATTCTCTTTATTAACTTTATTATTTAAATTTTTTAAATGCAGTATAAAGCTAAAGTTTTAAAATATTTATTTTAGTTTTACAAATCAACCCCATGTTCAAAAATACCGTTGTACGTGTTTTCAGCCGCACAGAAAATGATGTGCTTCGCGCTACTTTATTGGCTTTTTATGCTCTTTTATGGGGTATCATGCTTGTATTGGTTGCCTTGGGGTGTTTGTACATTTACTTCGAGTATTTTTCAGAAAAAAGCATAGATGAATTGTTCTCGTCTTCATCAAATGAACTGTCACCGGAAAGCAAATCATATTTATATAATATTATACAAGCCACCATCGTTTCGCCTATCTTAGAGACATATATTTGCTTTAAAATCCCTTTGAACATAGCAAGTCATTTTAAGTTAAATAGAACTTTTTCCGTCCACGCGAATGGCTTTATTTTTGGATTGATTCATGTGCTTGTTTTTGCAGACTCGCCCATAAGGTTAGTAACTTATTTTTGCGGCGTTGTTATGGGGTGGTCGTGGTATTTACACGAAGAACTTCCGGATGAGCAGAAAACAATGCGCCGTTTTTGGTTTGTGGCCCTACTCCACGCCATATACAATGCCCTCCTCATCTTGCTTATCGCCTTAACTTACCTGCTGCCCTCTTGATCGGTTGGTGCATCTGATGGCCACATTTTTTGGTTCCTACCTTATGACTACCAAGCATGATTGGCTCAATTTGGGTGTTTTACCATGCGCCTTCTCCGTTAATATTGAAGGAAAGCGAAGGAGAGGTTCCTCTCAAGTCCCACATCATTAGAGATTATATTAGGTTAAATTTTTAAATTACGCGCGCGCGAAGCTATGAAATACGATCAATGGTTAAAAAATCCGATTCGCTTCTTAGCCATGACAGGCTATACGCTTGAGCAGTTCCGTACTTT
>Ga0209573_1005462_pt1 | contig 11440 bp, 12 predicted proteins | sample TNRBio252014_DNA_FD_185870 | JGI IMG/M metagenome (GOLD analysis project Ga0209573, IMG submission 185870) | Wastewater treatment Type I Accumulibacter community from EBPR Bioreactor in Madison, WI, USA - TNR Reactor_6/25/2014_ DNA (SPAdes)... | ecosystem: Engineered > Bioreactor > EBPR >...
CTTTTGATCCGCCAGCGCCCCGACGAACAGCGGCGAGATGAACGCCGCGATCGAGGTGGTGGCCAGCACCCAGGGCACCAGGTGGCCGCGACCGTGGGCGGCGAACACATTCGCCAATGGCACGCCCCACATGCCCATCGGCATCGCCGTGCAGAAAAACAGCGTCGCAAGCATGCGGCGGCTGGCTTTGGCGTCCGTGATCGGGTCGGGCATCGTTGTTTGCAGGGAATAAACGAGGCGCGGGCAAACTCCAATGCCGCGATTGAAAAAAGCGTTCCTTGCACCCCCTGCCCCGCCTTTCCATCTTCCGCGCTCCTTTCCCACCCCTCCCCATCCCCTTTCTCTCATGGAAAACGTCATCATCATCGGCACCGGCTGCGCCGGCTACACCGCGGCCATCTACACCGGACGCGCCAACCTCAAGCCCCTGATCCTTTCCGGCAACATGCCCGGCGGCCAGCTCACCACGACGACCGAGGTGGAAAACTTCCCCGGCTTCCCGAACGGCATCATGGGGCCGGAACTGATGATGAACATGCAGACGCAGGCGGAGAAGTTCGGCGCGCGCATCGAGTACTCGCTCGTCAGCAGCGTCCAAAAGACCGCCGCAGGCCATTTTGAAGTGCACACCGAAGGCGGCACCGTTTACGAGGCACACAGCGTCATCGTCGCCACCGGCGCCTCGCCGAAACATCTCGGCCTGCCGAACGAAAAATCCCTCATCGGCCACGGTTTGACGAGCTGCGCCACCTGCGACGGCGCTTTCTACCGCAACGTGCCCGTCTGCGTCATCGGCGGCGGTGATTCGGCCTGTGAGGAGGCCGGTTTCCTCACCAAATTCGCCAGCACGGTCTATTTGATCCACCGCCGCGACGCCCTGCGCGCCTCGAAGATCATGGCCGACCGCGCCCTGGCCAATCCGAAGATCAAGCCCGTGTGGAACAGCACCGTCTGCGACTACCTCACCGATGAAAAAGGCGAGATGCGCGCCGTGATGCTCGAAAACCTCGTCACGGGTGAAAAGAGCGAGCTGGAGCTGAAGTGCGTCTTCGTCGCCATCGGCCATGTGCCGAACGGTGCCTTCCTCGGCGATCTCGTCGATACCGACGAAAACGGCTACATTCTGCAAACCCAGGGCACGCGCACGAAGACCGAAGGTTTGTTCGCCGCTGGCGACGTGGCCGATCACGTCTATCGCCAGGCCATCACCGCCGCCGGACAGGGCTGCGCCGCCGCCTTGGAGGCGGAACGCTACCTTGCGGACAAGGGCGTGCATTGATTGACGCTGGACAGATGCCCGGTGGCGGAGCATACATCGCGGCGAAAACGCGCCCCCCTTTACCCCACGCATGAGTCAACAGGTCGTCCCCCAAGCCCTTCGCCTTCTTCTGCTCGCCACACTCGCCCTGCTGGCCTCCTGCCAGAGCGGAGGCTCGCGTGGACAGACGCAGTACCTCGAAGCCTTCAATCCGGCCAGCATCCCGCATTCCTCCATGTACAACGCCGACCAGGTGTCCTACTGGGACGGTGATGGCGTTAGCGGCAGCCCGAGCATCACCATCGACCTGAGTGATCAGAAAGCCTACTTCTACAAAGGCGGCACGTTGGCGGGTGTCTCGGCACTTTCCACCGGGGACGAGAAGCACCCGACGAAGACCGGCAGCTTTAAGGTGATCCAGAAAGACCAGTGGCATAAATCCAACCTCTACGGCGATTTTGTGGACGGAGCTGGAACGGTCGTGATGGCCAACATCGACGTCACCAAGGACAAGCCGCCGCCCGGCACGCGCTTTGAAGGCTCCAAGATGCATCACTTCATGCGCTTCACCGGCGGCATCGGCATGCATGAGGGCTTCCTGCCCGGCTATGCGGCCTCCCACGGCTGCGTGCGCATGCCCGGCCACATGGCCGCCACGTTTTACCACAACGTCTCCACCGGCACGCCCGTCACGGTGCGCCCCTGATCCCTCGCCTGCCTCCGCATGATTTCAGACACGGCCCTCGAGATCAGCCCCACGGATGTCAGTTATCTCCTTGGACGCCCGGGGGCGCGTGATTTCCGCCTCATCGACTGCCGTGAGGAGAGCGAGTGGCAGATCTGCCGCCTGCCTGACGCCCAGCTCGTGCCGCTGTCCCGCTTTGGTGAGCTGGCCCAGCAGGTCTTTACCAACACGCAGGAGCATCTCATCATCTACTGCCACCATGGCATGCGCAGCCAGCGCGCCGCGCAGTGGCTGCGCGAGTACGGTTTCAGCCGTGCGCAAAGCATGCGCGGCGGCATCGACGCCTGGGCCGATCTGGTCGATCCTGAGACGCCGCGTTATTGAAACGTCCGTTTGACGACCCTGCCGCTGGCGTGGAAGAACAGGCGCGGCTAGTTTTCATTTCTCCCCCTTCAAACGCAGCATGGTTCGACTCCTCACACAGCAAGGTCAGCTCATCGACTGGAACGACGAAAAGACGCAGCCGTTCCCGGACAATCTTGTCTTCCTCGATCTGCTGAATCCTGGCCGCGCCGAAGAGCTCGAAGCGGAAAAATGGCTCGAATACCAGCTCCCCACGCGTGAAGAAATGCAGGAGATCGAGGAGTCCAGCCGACTCTACATGGAAAAAGGCGCGCTCTACATGACCGCATGGCTTCCCGTGGGTCTCGACACGCCTGATCCCGACAGCACCGCCATCTCCTTCGTCATCGCGCCCGACTGCCTCACCACCGTGCGTTACGCGGACCCCATGGCCTTCCGCGTCCTCGTGGACCAAGCGAAACGCCAGTGCAGCATGCCGCTGAGCAGCGACGCCGTCTTCCTCCTGCTGCTGGAACTCATCGTCGCCCGCATCGCCGACGCGCTCCAGGGCATTGAGGGCGACATGAAGAAAATCTGCCGTGACATCTTCACTGTCGATCCACACAAGGCGCATGCCGCCGTGGAAAAAGACCTCAGCGATGTGGTGAAGCTGCTTGGCCGCCGCAGCGCCCTCGTGGCGAACCTGCGCGAAAGCCTGCTCAGCCTCAGCCGCATGCTGCAATACTTCCTCAACAACGCCGCCACCTGGATGCGCGGTGATCTCGCCGCGCAGTTCCGCAGCGTCATGCGCGACATCAAGAGCCTGGACGACTACACCAACCAGCAGACGCAAGAGATGACCTTCCTGCTCGAGTCCACGCTCGGCCTCATCAACATCCAGCAGAACCAGATCATCAAAATCTTCACCGTGGCCAGCGTGCTCTTCATGCCGCCCACGCTCATCGCCAGCATCTACGGCATGAACGTCGGCCTGCCCTCGCAGAATCAGGGCTGGGCCTTCCTCTTCGTGATGTTCGTGATCGTCCTCTCCGCCATCGTGCCGATCTGGTTCTTCAAGCGCAAGCGGCTGCTGTAGCGGAGCGCACCACTGATTTTTCAACCACGGAATACACCGAATACACGGAAGTTCTGAACTGCTGCTCTGCTGGTTTCCGTGTGTTCTGTGTGTTCCGTGGTTAAAGTGATTGATCCAACGCCGTCATCGGAAAGTCCGCGCTGTTCGTGTGCTGCGCGGCCATGAGCTTCTTCATCTTCGCCATGAGATCGGGATGCTCCGCCGCGACGTTCTTCGTTTCAGCGGGATCGGTGGCGATGTTGTAGAGTTCCTCGCTGACAGGCGCGGCTTTGGCCTTTGCCTTGCCTTTGGCGGCGAGATTGCGGCGCACGAGCTTCCATTCCCCCATGCGGAGCATCTGCTGGCCGCCGTAGCCGTGGAACTCGCGATAGAGGAACTCACGTCCGGGTTGTTTCTCGCCCAGCAGCATGGGAGCAAAGCTGATGCCGTCGCTATGAGCCGGTGATTGGTCTTTCGCGCCGACGAGTTCGGCGAGCGTGGGCATCCAGTCCTCGAAGCCAGTGACGCGGTCGCTGCTCCCGCCCGCTTTGATCTTCCCTTTCCAGCGCACGATGCCAGGGGAGCGGATGCCACCCTCGTAGAGCGTGCCTTTGCCATCGCGGCGGTTCTCGTTGGAATTGAAGAAAGCGCAGTCGGTGCCGGCAAGTCCTTGATGCGTGCCGCTGACGGGGCCGTTGTCACTGGCGAAGACGAAGATCGTGTCGTCATCGAGACCGAGCTCGGCGATGAGGGCCATCATCTTGCCGATCTCGCGGTCCATGCGCGTGATCATGGCGGCGTAGGCGGCCTTGGGCTTGAAGTGCGGGATGTAGCCCTTGCCGCCGGGATAGGGTGGGTCGTCGAACTTGCCGATGTACTCGTTGAGCGAGTCGTCCGGCACCTGAAGCGCGACGTGTGGCACGGTGGTGGGCCAGTAGAGGAAGAAGGGCTTGTCTTTGTTGTCGCGGGCGAATTTGAGCGCCTGCTCTGCGATGAGATCGGCGGAGTATTCGGTGCCTTGGAAGCGCTTGTAGCTCTCGGGCTTCGTTGGATCTTCGTCGGGCTTGAGCTTGTCATTGGACGGGAACGGCGGGTTCTTCAGCTCGATGGTTTGGTCGTTGTCCCAGAGATAAGTGGGATAGAAGTTGTGCGCGACGCCCTGGCAGTTGTAGCCGAACCAGCGGTCAAAGCCTTGCTTCATGGGCGCTCCGGTGGAGGTGGGGCCGCCAAGCCCCCACTTGCCAAAGCCGCCGGTGGTGTGGCCGGTGGACTTGAATACCTCGGCGAGCGTGATCGTGGCATCCGGGATCGGGAACTGCCCCTCGTGCTCCGGCTTGCCCATCTTGGGCAGACCTTTGGCATCGTCGGCCTGACGGTTGTCACGAATGAAAGTGTGGCCGGGATGCTGGCCGGTCATCAGCACGCTGCGGGAGGGAGCGCAGACGGCGTTTCCGCAGTAATGCTGGGTCAAACGCATGCCCTCCGCCGCCATGCGGTCGAGATGCGGTGTCTTGATGATCTTCTGGCCGTAGCAACCAAGGTCACCGGGACCGAGATCGTCGGCGAGGATGAAGATGACGTTGGGCTGGCGGGCGTGAACCGCGAACGAGAGAAAAACAAACAGCAGGCAGGTCAGGTGCTTCATGGTCGGGTTGAAACGGCGGCGGGGGCGGTTTCTTGTTTCGCATCATGCTTCGGCAGCGTGTCGAGCTTCCAGTTCAACCAAAGCGTGAGCAGCAGCATCGTGGCGATGAGCAGGGCGATGAGATAGAAGCCAGGACGGGAGAGAAACTTCATGGGGATGGCCGAAAGAAACGAAAGAAGGCGAAAAAAGCCAGCGGCGGAGCGATTCAATCACACACACTCTTCCATGAACTGGCCTCTGCTTCTCATTCCATTCCTCTTGGTCAGCCAATCCGCCAGCGCTCTCCCCGAAGCGGAAATCCAACGTTACATCGACGAGGCGATCAAGGCAGGCGGCGGCGAGGTGGTGATCCCGCCCGGCGTGCATGTGATCGAACGCGGCCTCATGCTGAAGGACGCGAAGAAGCTGCGCATCATCGGCCTGGATGCGGAGGAAACGGTGCTAAAGTTGCCACCGGTGGCTTACGCCGTCGCTTCTGGCGTCTCCGAAGCAGGAGCGTTGAGCATCGTGGTCAAAACACAGCGCGGCTTCACGCCCGGCATGCGGTTGAAGATCGAGGCGGATGGTGAGACGGACTCGTTCACGAAGAAGCCCAGGCCCTATCATCTCGCCATCGTGAAAGCGGCGGAGAAAAACGCGATCCAGCTCGAAGCACCGCTCAAATTTCCGGTTCCCGACGGCACCATGATCCGCCATGAGGACGCGCCAAACCTCATCGAGATTCGTGGAGCCAGCGAGGAGGTGCATCTCGATAAACTCACGCTGGACGGAGGGCGCGTGGAAGACGATCCGCTGATCCGCGGTCATGCGCAGCTTTGCGCGATCTTTGCCGCCGGAGCCTACAGTTATGAAAAGGGGCCCACCGGGCCGCAGGTGAAAAAGCTGCGCATCTCACGCTGCTTCATTCAGAACTGCCACGGACGCGGCATCGCGCTCTACTCGGTGGAGAGCGCTGAGATCGACGGTTGCACGATCCGCGACACCTCGGACGAGGCGATCGACTTTGACCACTTCACGGTGAAATCCATCGCCACGCACAACCACATCGCCCGCAGTTTGACCGGCGTGGAATTGAACGACGCGAAGGACTGCCTCGTGGCCGGGAACGACTTCCGCGAATGCGGCACGGGCATCAATCTGTGGCGCTGGTGCAAGCAGCCGGGCCTGAACGAGGGCAACATCATCGCGCAAAATGTGTTCGAGAGCACGAAGGGCAACGCCGTGCAGATCGCCCCCGGCACGAAGGGCAACACCATCGTGCAGAACGAGATCACTGGCAGCGGCAAGAACGGCATCACCCTTTCCGGCGAAGGTCAGGTCGTGAAGGCGAACCGGATCACCGGCAGTGGCATGAAGGCCATCGCGATCAACGAGGGCAAGCACGAGATCGCCGAGTGATCAGATTCCGTACAGCGCCTTCACCAGCCCCTGCACGCGCTCTCCCGGCAAAGCGCCGACTTCCATTTGATTCATGACGTAGGCGAAACCGATGCCGTTCTCTGGATCGGCAAAGGCGAGACTGCCGCCCGCGCCAGGATGACCGAAGGCACGGCGGCTGGGGCCGTAGAGCTGGCGCAGCTTGCCGCCGTCGGACTCGGGATCTTCGTTCAGCGGGTCCTGCATCATTCCAGCGGAGAAGGCGATGGGCGTGAGCAAAACCGCGTCATTTTCCTGTGTGAGCGTCTGCTCAAGGTGCCTCACGACGGACTCCGGGATGATCTGCGCGTCGTTCCAACGCCCGCCCTGGGCGAGCATGCTGTAGAATTGCGCCAGACCACGCGCACTGCCGACACCACCCATGCTGGCGTAGCCACGCGCCCACATTTCGCTTTGATTGAAGTCGTTCACGGCGTTCAAACCGAAGGGCGAGGTGAAGGTGCGCTGCGTGAGCGAGCCGGCGGTGTTGAAGGCCTTGATGAAGGGCTGGTCACTGTTCGAAATGCTGATCTTGCCGGGATAAACCGGTGAGACGCGGTCCCACTGCGCGCTGGGCAGTCCAATCCAAAAATCGAGCGCCATGGGGCTGCCGAAGACCTCGCGGAAGTATTCGCCAAGAGATTCGGTCTCGGCCAGACGGCGGACGACTTCATCCAGCAGGAAGCCAAAGGTGCGCGCGTGATACCCCTGGCGCATGCCCGGCTCCCACAGCGGATGCTGGCGCTCCAGCGCCTCGACGACAGCCTCGTAATTGTAGATCGGCGTGCGCACGTCCAGCGCACATAAACCGGCGGTGTGTGTGAGCAGGTGAACGAAGGCGACGTTCGATTTGCCACCGCCGACGAACTCCGGCCACACTTCAGACACCGGACAATCCAGCGGGATGCCTGCTTCTTCGAGCGCGAGCAGGCAGCAGACAGCGGCGGGGCCTTTGGTGGCAGACCAGACGGGCGCGAGCGTGTTTTCATCCCACACCCGCGTGCGGGCGCGGTCACAGTGGCCGTGCGAAAGGCTCAGCACCTCACGGCCGTGCTGCCAGATGGAGACAGAGGCGCCCATCTCCCAGCGTGTGCGGAAGCTTTCCTCAAACCAGGCCTGCACAGCCTGAAGATTCGCGGCACTGGCAGGCGCGCTCATGCGTGTTGGGCCTCCAAACGGACACGGAGGGCGTCGAGATCGCGATCCTTCTTCGCATGCTGGCGCAGGTCGCCGTCCATCTCGAAAGCGCGCTCCAAATAAGAAAGCGACTGGTCGAAATGACCAAGGCGGGCGTGATAGCAGCCCATGTTGTAATAGTATACCGGCTTCGTGCGCAGAGAGGCAGGTCCACGCGAAAGCACATCGACAGCCTCGGCGGTCTTTCCCAGCTCATGCAGGCAAAAAGCCGCGTGAATATAACCACCGGGCTCCGCCGGCTCCTGCTGGCAGAGCTTGGTGGCCAGCGCCAGCGCCCCGGCCCATTGCTGCCGGCCCATGAGGCAGAGCAGCGTGATCTCAATGACATCCACACGTTCATGCATGGCCGCAGGCAGCGGAGACAGCTCCTCCCGGGCCTCCTCATAGAGACCCAGCTCCACATAACCCTGGGCGGCGATGATTTTGCGTTCGGCGTCGGTCATTTTCGATGCGTTGCTAGGATGAGAACGCAAAGCGCGCTTAGGAACAAGGTTTTTCACGCCCCGCAGGCGGCGAAGTGGCAAAAAGCTCATGGTGCTTTCGCCACACGCAGCTTTTTGGCGATTTCCATGCGGCTGGTAATCTCCCATCCTCCCCAGGTGGCAATGTAACTGACCAAGGCACCGACCGCGCCGAGGATGATGCCGCCCATCAGCATGACGGGCGCATGCTCCTTGAGCACAATCCAGGCATCCACCATCGAATCCGGCAGCTCACTGGGAAACGGCGTGGTCGGCACGGTGGTGTACAGCGCCAGAAACCATTTGCCGATGAGGTACTCCAGCCAGGCGATGAAAGGGATGGTGAACGGATTGCTCAACCAGCAGAGGGCGATGGCGACGGGGATGTTTACCCGAAAAATGGCAGACAGGATGGTGGCCGTGGGCATCTGGATGGGCAGCAGTTGCAGCGTGATGAACATGCCTACCGCCATGCCGCCGGAAAGTGTGTGCTGCGTGGGCCGCCAGACGCGTTTGTCGAGAAAATGCCGTGCGAACCAGCGCATGGCGGGCCTGTCCCGCAGTTTGCGCGGGTGTTTGAGAAAGCGGATGGTCTTGAAGACCGAACGCCGGAACCAGCCCTGGAACATCGCCCGCATCTCAGCGCCCCCCTCCGTTGGCAGCCCAGACCAGAAGCGCACCGCCGAGCGCGATGCGGTACCAGGCGAAGCCGTTGAACGTGTGGCTCTGCACGAAGCGGATAAGCCATTTCACCACGATGAAGGCCGAAAGAGCGGAAACCACCGTGCCGAGCGCCACCATTCCCCAATCTTCCTGGGCTGCGGTGCCGTCCTTGAAGGCGGAAAGGATTTTATACCCACCTGCTGCCATCAGGGTGGGAATGCCGAGCAAAAATGAAAACTCAGTGGCCGCAGGCCGCGCGATGCCAAAGGCCATCGCCATCAAGATGCTGGCACCTGAACGGGAGGTGCCGGGAAACACCGCCGCGAGGAGCTGAGCCAGCGCCACCGCCACCACGACCGTCCAAGTGATGTCCGGCACGCCGGTCTTGCCTTTGTGCAGAAATTCCAGCACCAGGATGATCACGCCGCCGATCAACGTGGCCCAGGCCACGGGTGGAATCGTCTCCGGCAGCTCAATGTCGAATTTCTTGATGGCCAGGCCACCGACGGCGGTGATGAAGAACGACACGAGCAACTTGAGGAGGTAATCACGCGTGTTGGCATCTCCCAGCGTGGTGGCGAGCTGCTTCACCCGCTGCGTGAAGACGGCCAGCACCGCGAGCACCGCGCCGCTCTGAATCACCACATTGAACAGGTCGCTTTTATTTGGCAGCCACCCAAGATTTTGCGGGATGAGCAGGTGCCCGGTGGAGGAGATGGGCAGGAATTCGGTGACACCTTCAATGATGCCGAGGAGGATGATCGCGAGCCAGTCTGGCATGGAAAAGGGGTGGTGGAGTGAAGCAGGTTGAGAAAGCAGACTTTCAGGCTTGGCCGAGAGCTTTGCAAGCCCGTGAGCTTCACTCACTGCAATCACTCTGGAAATTTCGCCTCAACTCAGTCATCTCTTGCAGAGAGATTGTTTTCAAGCTGGCCTTTGCGACGAAGTTGGCTAACCTCAAGCCCCTTTTCAGGCATGCCAGCCAGTGCCCCCAGCCCACTCAATCTTTTTATGTGCCGACACCGTCCGGCTTGGTGCGCCATGCTGTGGTTTTGCGCCGCCTGCCTGCTGCTGACAACCAACGTCACCGCCCAGTCCGGCTCCACCATCCGCGTTCGCCTGGCGGACGGCTTTGATTTTCCTGTGGGCAAGCCGGACGCCGAAGGCTTCTACAAATCCCGTGGTTACTGGCCCAACGGACACCTCGGTGAGGACTGGAATGGCAAAGGCGGCGGTGACAGCGACCTCGGCGCGCCGATTTACGCCGCCGCGCGCGGCGTGGTGATCTTCTCCCAAAACATCGGCGTCGGCTGGGGAAACTGCATCCTGGTGCGCCATGTTTACCGCGAGCAGGACGGCCGTATCGCGATGGTGGACTCCCTCTACGCCCACCTTCACGAACGCAAGGTGCGGCTGCATGATCTGGTCGAGAAAGGCCAACTCGTGGGCACCATGGGCGGCAACAACGGCATGTATTTTGTGCATTTGCACTTCGAGATGCGGAAAAATCTGCACATCGGCATGAACCGCAGTTCGTTCGCCCGCGACTCATCAAACTATTACAGCCCCACGGCCTTCATCAACGCTCACCGTGCGCTTTCCTCCAGCGCCCAAAAATACGACGTGCCGGTCAACAACTTCGCCCCCTACGGCCGCTCCCTGGCAGATGTGGACAGTGGCGGTTCGCGCTCCGCCGGAGTTGCGGTGCCCGCTTTCAGCGCCAGTTCGGCTGTGGGCGGAGGCAACGCGGCCGCGAAACCGTCGGATGATTTCTGGTCCCGTCTGAAGACCAAAATGCGTGGTGGCGAGGTCGTCCCCGCAAATGAGGACCGGCGCTAATGCCCCTGCGGCAGAAGAATAGCCCTTGCTTCATCACCACCTGTGGTGGCATCTTTGCTGCTGTCTAAGGTCAGCCTACTCCCGGCCATGCAACTCCCTTACCGCCCTGTTTCTTCCCGCGCTCGTTTTGGCGGCAGTCTTGTTCCTGTTCTCATCGTCGTCGCCGCGCTCGTTTTGAGCACGGCGATCTTTTTCCTCTTTACCCGGAAGAAAATGGTGGCGCAAAAAGAGACTGAGGCGACCGCCGCCGTCGCTGCGGCCAAACCAGCAGCAGCAAAACAAGAACCTGCCAAGCCGGTCGCCACATCTGCTCCCAAGGCTCCCCCTCCCACCCCGCCTCCGGCACCAGTGTCCTTCGGCTTCGCCCGTCCGCTGGATCTGGGCAAGCAGCTCGTTCGCAGCCTCGCCACCGGCGACTTCACCACCGCAGGCAAACTCGCCGCCGCCGCGGACGCTGCGCAGTCGGACAGTGCCGCGATGCTTTTCAAGGAACTCTCAAGCATGGGCTACAAGCCCGGAACCGAAGATCAGGTGGCGCTGCTCGGCCTGGTGGAGAACCGCACCCGCATCGCCATTCCCTTCACCAAACCCGGATCGAGCGAAACCCTCAGCATCCAGCTCGATCTTGAACGTGACGAGCGCATGGGCTGGAAGATCGCCAAGGCCATGCTGCCGAAGGAAATGAGCGCCGCCGTCGCCAGTCTGCCGCAGCCTTCGGCCACACCTGCCGCCACCGGTGCCACGCCGCCCGCACCCGGTACGCTCGCCCCGATGAAGCAGCTTTTTGCAGTCGAGGAAAGCTCGGACGCGCTCGCCTTTGCCAGTGATTTCGTCAGCCACCTCCTCAAGCACGACTTCG
>Ga0209573_1005463_pt1 | contig 11434 bp, 12 predicted proteins | sample TNRBio252014_DNA_FD_185870 | JGI IMG/M metagenome (GOLD analysis project Ga0209573, IMG submission 185870) | Wastewater treatment Type I Accumulibacter community from EBPR Bioreactor in Madison, WI, USA - TNR Reactor_6/25/2014_ DNA (SPAdes)... | ecosystem: Engineered > Bioreactor > EBPR >...
ACAGACATCCGCCAAGAATCCCCATAAGAATGCAAGAGAAAATCAGCGCAAAATCGTTAAGCCATAGGGGAAGCATACCGGTCTGGAATGCAGAGAAAGCCCCAGCCACAACAGCGACCCAGAACACGAGATAGAAGAATGCTCTTTTCATACGCGCCGCCCTCAATAAGTCTGATTGTCCTTGTGTCGCTCGACGTATTTCTTGCAGAAGCCCAGAAAGGCCGCATCAGGGTTTTTTGGCGGTTCCTTGATCCAGTTTCGCCATTCCCCCTCTAGGAAATAAATGTCATACCCGCGGGCGACCATTCGCGCCTTCTCGTAGGTTTCGCTTTTCAGGAATAACGGGAACGCGGCCGCCTTGTTTTCCTCATAGGCTTCCGAGAATCCCTGCTTGGGCGTGATAACGACAATTTCTCCATCGAGGCGGAACCCGTAATCTGGCATGTGATTATGGGCTGTGTCGTCCTCGATGATCCGGCCGATCAGGCGCTTGAACTCCTTATCCGTGGAGAGCGACCCCATCTTGTCGCGCAGCGAGGCAAGGCTTATGCGCCATTCCTTCTGATGGCCGCAATGCTTGCGGGCCAGCTCGTAGAGGCGGCGTTCAAGAGGTTTGCGAAGCTGGAAATATCGTCGGTTCAGCGTTAGCACTTCATTATGCTGTATGGCGTTGAACACCCAATCGGAGAGCGTAATTTCAACATCGAGCATCCGGCCGTCACGGGTTTCCCGAATGATTTTGGCTTTGTCGATCAGTCCGAAAACTTCAAACTGTTCAATGCCGCCGGTGATGATATTGGTTGAAATCGTTGTGCCACGGAGCCGCTCGAAGGCCGCTTTCAGCCCGGCATAAGCCTGTCCGTTTGTCTGGCGGTTCGTTGCGGTCAGAAGGTCGTATGCCTTAAACCGCAATGTCCTTGCAACCTGCCTTCCCTGATTAAGCGTGGCCATCACCTGAGAGATGCAATAGATCAGAACATCCCGGTCATGAACGGTGGCAACTCCCATGACCGAGGGGGTCACTTCCAGCCATTGACCATTGCGTTCATATCGCCTTTTACGAGTATCCGGCTTAGTAGAGAGGCTGAAAACAGGGTGTTCCATAGAGGCAATGTCGCCCTTGGGGACGGCATCGAAAATATCGCAGATAAATAAATCCTGCTGCGGGTGGCGATCCGGCAGAAGTGGGGAGCGATCATTCTTCGATATTTCAGACACCCGCAATTAGTAACGATATTTTACACACCGCGCAACAGGATTTCGATACTTCACCCACCGCCTAGACAGCGTGTTATCGCAGAATCACTTTCGATATTCTACACACCATCTTTCGATATTCTACACACCATCTTTCGATATTCTACACACCAACACCGCCCAGAAACACCACATATCTAACTGATTCTGTTGTATTTCTTATATTTCCAGAAAACCGTAACACTATATTCTAACACATATATAACACACACAGAGAGGCTGTGGATAACTCCTCGGCCTATAATATGAAAATTGAATGCCGCCCAAACAGGGCGGCATAACTATCCAGTACAAGGGGGGCTTCATTGCCGCCCCCCTAACCCCCCGCTAGGATATTTAAGAAGGATGATCTTATCATTGAGTAGCACCAGACGTGGATTATGCGGTCAAACCGCTATGCGGTTCGTCCAGTCGCTCTCGCTTCTTTCCGCCCTACGGGTGACCGCATCCTCGCCTAGTGCTATTTGGCATCCATGCCTAAATGCAGGATTCCGCCCCAAAAGGGGCGTCTCCGCAATTAGGCGAAGAGAAAAACTGTTGAAAGGTTGTAGCTTTTAAGCTACAATGTTCACATGTATGAGATTGAAGAATATATAACGGCTGCGGGTTCGTCCCCCTTCGGAGAGTGGATTCTTTCACTAAAGGATAAGCGCGCGCAAGCAAAGATCAGAATGAAACTGGCGCGTGCCGAGCTTGGAAATCTTGGGGACTGGAAAAAGCTAAAGAACGCCGAAGGCGTATTCGAGATGCGGGAACATTACGGTGCGGGGTATCGTGTCTATTTCTCGATTATCAACCAGAAAATAGTGCTTTTGCTCGCTGGATCAGACAAGAGCGAACAAAACCGCACCATAAAGAAGGCCAAAGAGTATTTGGAGGATTACGAAAGGAGATTATCGTCATGAAACCTAGCCGCCCATTTAATGAAACGAGCAAACAGCTATTAGCTGACCCTGAAACCGCCCGCATGTATCTGGAAGAATGCCTCGCAGACGGAAATCAGGAGTTATTCAAACTTGCCCTAAAGCATGTCGCGGAAGCGCGTCTTGGTGGAATGTCCGCATTATCCCGCGCGACAGAACTAAACCGGGAAGCGCTTTACCGCTCACTTTCAGAGGAAGGAAACCCAAGTTTTGAGACACTGAACAAGGTTCTAGGTGCCATCGGTTTCCGGTTATCTGTTGCTCAAGCCCAAACTCCGTTCGCAGGAAACCCATGACCGTAGCCGTGGTGCTTTAGGCGTTCCCTCCCCCCAATAACCTTGCCCAGAAGCCCTTGGGTGTTTCTACAGGCTTTTCCCGCATGTCCGTCAACATCAAGGTCAGTTTACGGCGTTCTTCCGCTTCTTTATCCAGCCTCGATTTATAGTCTTCCTTATCGGCTTGCAGAGAGGCAATTTCTTTATGCGCCGCCTCAAGTCTTAGCTGCAATTCCATGTTTTTCATGTGTAAACTGGCATCAACCCCGCCTGTAAACGAGGGTGAACTTTCCTTCTCTAGTTGATCGTCAACCTGATTTTTCGGTTTATAGACACGGAAAAGCTCTACGGGTTGGATGCTCCATTGCCCGTTAGTGCCCTTCTCCGCAGAAATCTTTCCTTCCCTTATTGCTTTTATAATGCCCTGTTTTGTCATCCCCACAGCCTCGGCCGCCTGTTTTGCAGATAAACTCATGGTGTGTCCTGTCGTTAACTTTGTTGGTTCTGTTGATGGTGAACCGTAAACCGATGTTTTGGCTGATGCAAGCCATAAAAAACCCCCACATCTTGACGATGCGGGGGCGGTGAATATCACCCTTCGCGGTCATCGGCGTCCCCGCCTGTACCGCAGGACGACTATAAACCCTCTACACGATCTCTTGCAATCACCCTTCCTTAAATATCCTAGCGGGGGGTTAGGGGGGCGGCAATGAAGCCCCCCTTGGGGGGCACAAAAATTTTTCAGAAAAAACCACTTTTTTTGCCTCAAGCTCGAATTTCTGATGTTCGCCAGCATAAATACTTAGATGAAGAAAAAAACTAGAATAAAAATCAGCGGCAAGAAAATCAAAGACTTGATGGGGTATATATCCAATCTGCTCATACTTTGGGGCAGTTTTATACATATGGTGAACGAATTTCTTGAGCTTTTTAATAACATCGCAGGACGTTAGGCAGACTCGCTGTCAATTGGTCAGGTGCGTTTTTAAGTGGCATTGTGGACGGATTTACATCCCGGCCCATTCGCGCAGCGCCTCGTTTGCCAGTCTTTGCGGGTGGCGCGAAGGGCAGCCATAAGATCGGCATCGTGTGGTTCACAGGCGGGTCATTGCCGCATCATGAAAAACGGTTGATTTTGTAGAGTAGCGAGATATGTTTATATTACATATAAACTCTCGATCAGGGGGCCTTCCGCCGCCCCCCGATACCCCAGCAAGAGAAAGTGAACCGCATGGCGCGACCGACTATCGACCCCGCCAAGAAACGCACCGGAGGGGTGCGCGTTCCCCTTTCTCCTGTTGAGCTTGCGAAGCTCAAGGCCAAAGCCGATCACGCTGAAATGAACGTGACGGCTTTTGTCCGGGCGGCCGCTCTTGGTCAGGACGTGATCGTAAGAAAATCCTCTGCCCCGGATTTTCTTACACGCGATGAACTGCGGCGCATCGGTGTAAACCTGAACCAGATCGCCAAGGCCATGAACGCCAGCCGTGATGCTTTGCCCGCGTCCCTCATTTCCGCTTGCGAGAAGCTCGATCTGCTCTTTGACCAATGGCTTGCCTATGACCCCGAAAGTCGCTCGTTCAGGCCGTAGCTTCAAAGGTGCGGCGCGGTACTATCTGCACGACAAGGGCGCCGATACCTCTGACCGCGTGGTTTTCACCGAGACGGTTAATCTGCCTACAAATGATGTACGCCGGGCCACGGCTCACATGATCGACACCGCCTCCCACGCGGCGCAACTTAAGCAGGCGGCAGGGATCAAGGGCGGGCGGCCATCTGAGAAGCCCGTTTATGCCTACTCCCTTTCGTGGCATCCATCTGAGAAGCCAAGTCGTGAGGAACAGCTTAAAGCCGCTCATGAGACGATAAAGCTGTTAGGGCTTGCCGATCGGCAGGCTATGATTATCGGACACGGTGACACCGACCACATACATGTGCATGTGATCGTGAATAAGGTTTGCCCTGAAACCGGCCGTTCCGCTGTTTTCTCCAACGATCAGGTGATCCTGTCCCAATGGGCACTGGAATACGAACGCCAGCGCGGAGAGATTTTCTGCAAGAAACGCGAAGAAAACAAGACGCGCCGCGACCGGGGGGAATGGGTCAAGGATGACAGCCCGAACCGTCGGCAGCACTATGAATGGAAGAAGGCGCAAACTGACAAGCTGTGGAGCCAGTACCGGGAAGAACGGAAAAGCGCGAGCGCGGAAAGGCGTGCCCAATATGATGCCCTGTGGCGGCGCAAAGAGGAAGGCTTCGTCCGTCTCAAGGACGAAATCAGGCAGACTTATAAACCGCTCTGGAATGCCTCTTTCAAGCGACAGAGAGACGTGCTGGGGCGGTTTGATTCAAAGCTGTCCGAGAGGATCAGCTTTGCCATGTCCCGGCCCACAGGCAAGCTCTTCGCGCTTGTGCAGGCTGTCCTTTCGTCCGATGGCTTGCGGCGCAAATTGATCCACCAGCAGGAGGAAGAACGCCGCCGCCTAGGAGAAATACAGGCACATGCTATTTATACCGGCGGGCAGGAGATCAAGGAGGCTTGGCAACGTGACCGTGACAATCTCAAGATCGTACACAAGGAACAAGATGCCGCCCGCCTTCAGGACTACGAGGAGCGGTCTAAAAAAGTCCGGGAGTGTCAGAACGACGGTCAGAAGGTCGCGGCCAATTTCAATGAGCAGGCACACCGCCGGGATAGCCTGGAAGCTTTCTTTGGCGGAGACAAGGAAGCCGTTAAGAAAACCCGGAATAAACAGGAACGGCAACGGGAGCGGAACAAGGAGCGCAACCGCACCCGTAAACGGGAACAAGGCGGCCGCGAAATGGAGCCGTAATGGCCATTGTGGCCGCTAGTAATCCGGCATCCCGAAACTTCCCTGTTGTCCGTAGGTTTCCACCCGCTCTTTTTCTTTTGCATCCTTGCGAACAGTCGCAAGTGCCTCATCGAGCGCGTTCCTGATTGTATGGTTCACCTGTGCTTGCCAGTTATTTACGGAAACATCTAAGGAATCGCTGTCATTCAGCCACATGCGGATCGTGAACGGGTCTGGCTTATTCTGATCCGGCCGACAGCCCGTCAATTGTGATCTTTGGCCGTATTCAAAACGGGTTATCTGATCTGTCGGATATGAGCGTCCCTTATGGTGTGTCGTTTCAATCCCGAAGCGCACCTCATTCTTGATTGTGTAGGGGATACGAGTCCATAGCCACAGGAGGACGTAACCGATAAATAGAATTGCCAGTGGTATTGACCCGTCTTTTGAGCCGATGGCAAGGAGAATGAGGAGAGCGGTTATTCCAAGAGAAATTACGTTTTGTGGCCAACCTTTAAGGTATTCCTCGACATCCCGTGCAGGTATCGGGTCATCCCACGACACCGTAACAGACCCGTCCGGGTTCTTTTTTGCTTCCAGATTAAGCGCTTTTCCACTCATCTATTAAATCCTTCCAGAATACGCGGCGGAGGGTGAAAGGCTTTTCCCCAGCCACCATTACAAGTTTGTTCATGTTCTTTCGTGCAAAGGCGAGGGCAATTTCATGCGTTGCCATGAGCGGCACGGTGACAATCGTTTCGCGCTCCGGGCTTTGTCCGCCGCGTTGCGCATCGAGGGATAGGCTGTTGGGCTGCGCCTGTTCAGCAAGAGTCATTCCGAGCCTCTTGGAGAGATATTCCAGTGTTGTGCCGTCCGTATTGCCGAAGGCTTCCACGATTCCCGCATTGCCGATGAAGGTTTCCCAACTGCCCCGGTACAACGCCTTGATCTGGGATAGGTCTTGAATGACCGTCCACAGCTTCACTTGATACCCTGCCATCAGACCGGCCGCCGCCTCGATCTGGCGCATGTAGCCCAACTGCGGAAATTCTTCCAGAATGAACAGGACGGGCGGCATTTCCTCGCGGTTCGGTTCACTCTCAAGCGCTGACAGGGCCAGAGTCAGGATCATGCGTAGCCATCGGAAATGCGTTGCCAGCCGTGATGCTGGCAGCACAAGGTAAATCGTGGTCGGCTTGCGTTTCAGAAGCCGGAGGGTTGGCATGTCGGACGATGACAGATGATCTTTCATCGGAACAGAATCGAGAAAGGAGGTCTGTTCGACCGCCGTTGAGATGATAGAACCGCGTTCGCCTGCGGGTTTTCCCTTCATCGTTCCCCCGACACCGGCGATAGCGCCGCCGAAGGTTTCCACGTCCATCATGAGATCGAATATGGTGGAGAGCCATATTTTCCCGTTATCTTCCTCGTCACCGTCTCCGACCGGAGAGGTGACCCATGTCCTCACGTCATTCAGAGAAGCGGGCATTCCGTGGGCCTCCTCACGGTGCAGGGCATACAGGATCAGGCCGCGAAGCAGGTTCTTTGCCGCAAGCGACCAGTGATCGTTGGCCGCTCCGCTCGCGGGGATAATCAGAGCCTCCGCGATCATGGCCGCATTGTCGATCATGTCATCCTGCGCCCCGGCCTTGATTTCCGTCAGGGGATCAAACCGGACGCGGTATTTCCTTGCCTCCTCGTCCTTCACTTCCCCGAACGGGTCGAGGATATAGACATCCTGTCCCATATTGGCGCGGATTCCGGCCGTATTCGTGGCGAGTTCTCCCTTTGGATCAATCGCCATGACCGATCCCGTCCATGTCAGCAGGTTCGACATGAGAGAGGTTGCGGATTTCCCTGCCCGCGATCCCGCTATGGTCATGATATGACGGTTATCCTCGATCCCGATTTTCCGGCCGTCCTTGGTGTTGCCAAGAAAGATTTTTCCGGCATTCATGGCGAAATAATCGCCCTGCAATTCTGCGGCTGGCATCCATTCGGCGGATGGTGGGGCTGGGCGAACGTAAGGCGGCACAGGGAGGAACCTTGCTATTGTGGATGGTCTTGAGGCATTAAGACAATGTTGCTGTTATTATGTCAAATAGCGAAAGCGGCATGAATGAAATAGGTTACAATGCAGGAAATTACAGGCATGGTAACAACAGGAGGCATCCCATGCAGGATAAGAAAACAGCAGCGAAGCGCAGAGTATCGCCTATATACCTTGATGAAGACGATCAGGAATCCAAGGTCATATATTTAAGAAAACGGGGAACACGCCGGATAGTTTTTGGTTGGTATGGTGGAAAATTCAGTCATCTGGATTGGCTCTTGCCACTTCTGCCGCCGTGCCATCATTATTGCGAGCCATTTTCAGGCTCTGGTGCTGTTTTGTTAAATAGACAGCCTGCGTCTGTGGAAACGTACAACGACATTGACGGGGATGTTGTAAATTTCTTTCGAGTTTTAAGAGATCGTAGCGACGATCTTATAAAAGCCATATCTCTTACGCCTTTTTCACGCGAGGAATATCACCTAGCTATTGATGGTAACGCTCAAGGAATTACGGATGTGGAACGGGCCCGCCGATTCTATATCCGGGCCCGACAGACTAGAACAGGGCTCGCACAAACGGCGTCTTTAGGAAGATGGGCAAACTGCAAGGACACCAGTCGATCCGGTATGTCCGGGGTGGTGTCTCGTTGGTTAGGCGGGGTTGATGCGTTGGATGATATAGCGCAGAGGCTAATCAGGGTTCAGATAGAGAATCGCCCAGCAACTGACCTGATAAGGCTTTACGATGCTGATGGCACGTTGTTTTATTGCGATCCGCCATATCTTCACGCAACGCGCGGAGACTCTAAGGCATACGGTTTTGAAATGGACGAATTGCAACACCGCGAGCTTGCGGAGGCATTAAATAATTGTCGTGGCAAGGTTGCTCTTTCGGGCTATGACCATCCATTAATGGAAGACATATACCCACCTGAGAAATGGTTCAAAACCTATGGCCCGGAGAAGACAATACATTCCACCAAAGGGAAACGTAAGGAGGTTCTCTGGACTAATTACGATCCCGCCAGACTAAAAACTAAGGGGCTTTTCTAAGTATGAGCGCCGATCAGATTTTGCAGCGAGCATATGAAAGTGCCGCAGGTTCTCTGAATACGCCGATTATTGAGAGCGAAGAGATCAGGCAGCGTGTCGATTATATTTGTCGCTGCTTGAACAATAGGGCGGGCGTTCGTCTTGCCATGTCATGCCTCTTGGGCAAGATCGACAATCCTGACGTGGACACGCGGAAACCCTATACAGAGATTGGCGGGAATGACAGTTTTTCTGGGCGCACCTATGATGAAAGATATATAACGCACTTTATTAACACCTACCGTCTGCCGTGTAATCCGACCACTGCATTTTTGACGCCGACACTACGCAATATCGGCCGCCCACTGATGCTTGATGTTGAATTGGTAGGGCGGCCGCGTCAACTTTATGTCGAAACACTCCGGTTGCTCGATGACGTGCAACAAGGGCGAATACAGGCTGAAAGCGCATTGGCTGAGATTGTGCGCGTCCTAATCATTATGCGGGATGAGAAGTTGGGTCGTATGGCCTCCCTGCTTGATGCCCTGCGTAGTACAGAGGATGCTTTGCCGCTGTCATCCGAAGCCATCATAACTCTGATAGATCAGCACCTAAGATGCAAGAAATCTAGCCGTCTTCCGGTGTTGATTGTTGCGGCCGCATACCGTGCGGCAGAAGCGAAGTTAGGGGAGAGGGCTTTGCCCCTACAGTCCCATAATGCCGCCGATCTTCAAACAGGCTCTGTTGGTGATGTTGAAATCTGTCTTATAGGCGATGACAGTATCGTGACCGCCTACGAGATGAAAATGAAACGGGTAACGATTGAGGACATTAACGCAGCCGTTACTAAGATTGCCCGACATAATGGGCGGATTAATAACTATATCTTTATCACCACCGACAAGATTGATCTGGATGTTTCCGAATATGCGCTGAAATTCTATGAAGAGACGGGAGGGACAGAGGTTATAGTCATGGACTGTCTGGGCTTTTTACGCCATTTCCTGCACCTGTTCCACCGCATTAGAGCGGATTTCCTGAATGCCTATCAGGAAATGGTCATGGATGAGCCAGATTCAGCAGTGAGTCAGGCGCTGAAAGAAGCATTTCTGGGTCTGCGCCATGCCGCAGAAAGTGGCGAATAAGTTAATTACTGACAATTAGGGTGATTGGCACAAACGGCGCGTAGAGCGGCCTGCTTCCCTATGAATGTTTGACCTTTGCATCATGACACATAGGGTGTACCCTACATGTCATGAGCGTTGCCGTTTATATCAGAGTTTCATCCCATGACCAGAAGGGCGACAGCCAGAGGGCGGAAATCGCCCGTTGGCTGGAAGGACACGGCCACGATCCCGAAGCCGTCCAGTGGTTCGAGGATAAGGAAACGGGCGCACACATGACCCGCGCCGGGTTCAACGCGCTTGCGGAGGCTATTTTCGCCGGAAGCGTGAAAACCGTTGTTGTCTGGAAGCTGGACAGAATATCGCGGTCAATGCGTGACGGTATAAACACCCTTTCCCGGTGGTGTGAATGCGGCGTTCGCGTGGTGTCCGTCACGCAGCAGATCGACCTTTCCGGCACCGTAGGGCATCTTGTGGCCGGGGTTCTCTTTGCCATTGCCGAGATCGAGCTACAGAACACGCGAGAGCGACAAGCCGCCGGGATAGCGGCCGCCAAGGGGCGAGGAATTTACAGCGGCAGAAAGAAAGGCACGACCAAAGTAAAGCCGGAGCGGGCAAGGGAATTGAAGTTCAAGGGACTGAAAGAATCCGAGATAGCCGCCGCGCTAGGCGTGTCGGAGCGAACGGTTTTCAGGTACCTAATCGCACAATAGCCCCTTGTTCCGAGAGATCAAAACTCATGGAGCCATCTTGCCGAGTGGTCAAGACGCGCCGCAATGTTCCGTCATACATGAAACCAGTCGCATGATTGCGATATGCGGGAACGGTTTCTTGAGTTTGGTGGTGTTTCGCCTTGTCTGAGATAATTACGGTTTGAACATTCCCGCAGACATCAAACACTTCCTTACAATACCCATTCTCACGGCCATGATGAGAGGCAACAAATATCGTGACTCCTCGCAACATACGGCAGAACTCTTGATTCCTCAGCAGTGATTTCCACCCTGCTTTCTCAAGGTCTCCGGGGAAAATAATACGGTGGACACCGCAAGTCACGAAAACGACCAAACTTAGGTTGTTTTCATCGTCGAAGCCAAAAGGAGGAGAACCATAAGGGTTTGCAAAGATGTCGAATGTTGTGTCCCCAAAATTTAGATCATCGGCGGTGGGCGCTCCTCCTAGAAAAAAACCATCAATGGTTCTTACCAGACAATCAATGCCCGGCCCCATACCGTCTCTTGTCTTCAATGATCGTATATTGTCTACGGACACATGCCAGTTGCGAGTTAAAAGTTTTACAACCACATTCTCTACGAGGTTTGGATACCCAGAAACATGATCCTCATCATAATTGGTAATAAAAAGGCGGTCTAGGGCAGACCAGCCAGCATTTACCAGAGCATCTCCCGGATACCAACCCGTTGATGCGTTGTGTCCGCAGTCTATCATCACAGCCTTGCCGTTGCTCGTTCTTATAAAGGCGCAAGCACCATGCTCAACATCTATGATTTCGAGTTTCATTTGTTCTTCTCACGACCACTATTCACCCCTGACTGCTCTATTCCCCAAGTTGCCTGTGCCACCTGCTCTATCTTGGAAATAAACTTATCGACATTCAGGCCAGCTATGAAGGCTAATGCCAAGAACCCTATATCACTCGCCCCGGCTCCCTGTTCTGCATCCAGAACGAGCAGACCAGCCTTCAAGAAAAGCCAACTTACGCCGCCACTGATTCCACTCACAATGGGCCGGATAAAATACCACGGAAGCCAATGGTTATCCCATGTTCCTTTAACGCAGGCATTGAGATAAATACCACGCAAGCAATACAGACATCCGCCAAGAATCCCCATAAGAATGCAAGAGAAAATCAGCGCAAAATCGTTAAGCCATAGGGGAAGCATACCGGTCTGGAATGCAGAGAAAGCCCCAGCCACAACAGCGACCCAGAACAC
>Ga0209573_1005464_pt1 | contig 11433 bp, 6 predicted proteins | sample TNRBio252014_DNA_FD_185870 | JGI IMG/M metagenome (GOLD analysis project Ga0209573, IMG submission 185870) | Wastewater treatment Type I Accumulibacter community from EBPR Bioreactor in Madison, WI, USA - TNR Reactor_6/25/2014_ DNA (SPAdes)... | ecosystem: Engineered > Bioreactor > EBPR >...
GTGGGTTTATGACCATGTTGCTGATGACCAGGACCGATATATTTGCTACAGCCATCTCACATGCAGGGATCAGTTCTATATCCAGTTATTGGGGAGAAGGATTCTGGGGTTATTCATACAGTGCAGAAGCCAGTGCAGACAGTTATCCCTGGAATAACAGGTCATTATATGTTGATCAAAGTCCGTTGTTCAATGCTGACAAGATCAAAACACCATTATTGCTGCTCACCGGAGACTCAGACACCAATGTGCCGCCGGGAGAAAGCATACAATTGTACACTGCTTTGAAAATTTTAGGCAGGCCGGTTGAGCTAGTGATGGTAAAAGGAGAAGATCATCATATTGTTACCTACAACAAGCGCATCCAATGGCACAATACCATCATGGCATGGTGGGCCAAATACCTCAAGGATGAGGACGATTGGTGGGATGAATTGTTTCCTGAAGGGAATTATTGAGTTTTCCGGTATGAGATAAATGAATTTTTCCTTACAATATGGTTTAAGTTTCGGGTAATCCATCAATTTGATTTAGTCATAGTAATATTTCTGTTTTGTCAGGATAAATGAGATAATGTCATCCACATTCTTACGGATTTCCGGAGGCATTTTTAATAAAGCCTGTTCCATACCACCTTTGAGCTTTAAAGTAACATAAAACAAAGGTTTATAGTGTTCTTTTGCTTTTGGATTGATCTCGAAGTAATTCAATACCAGGTTATTTTGCTTGTGAATGAGTAAAGATAGAATGAATTCATCCAATACTATTTTGTCTTTAGTCAATTCTTCCTGAGCAAGCTTAATGAATAAATCCATTTTACCTGAATATAAATACAAAATGGCAGCAAACTGACGATATGACCTGGCGAACAAGCCGTTCATCTCTTCCGGAATCTGATTGAAAAGATCTTTGATTTTTTGTTTGTTATTTTGCTTGTAATAAAATAAGCTCAGATCATTCAGCGCTTTTACATTTCCCGTTTGAATCGCATGATGGTAATACATTTCTGCATCAGAATACTTTTTTTGTTGCTCATAATAAATGGCCATCCAGTAGTTTCTGACGCCTTCATCCAATTCAGAATTTTGAACAAGTTCTAACGCTTTTACATAGTTTTTGTCTTCGAGCGCTTTTTTTATGGGCTCTTCAAAACCAGAAGTATATCGTTCCTGATCACCATGTTTTAGAACATCCTTTTTTTTCTTACTTTTATTGCTCAGGTAAGCAGACTGACTCACATCACTGGCTATTAGTATGTTATCTGAAAACGTATCAGACATCCAATAACCATAAGTTTTTTTATCAGTCCCAGAATGTATGCCACCGGGATCATCTGTGGACAATGATTGTATATCTACATGGTCATACCATTTTTCTAAAAAATCAGTAAGCGCTTTAGCTTCAAGTCTCTGTTGGATGCCACCCTGAGTCATGATGAACCACAGGTTAAAAAACCGCTCTTCCAATCTGTAAAGCAGATTCTTTGTAGCGCCTTTGATTTTTACTACATATTTACTTTGAGTCAACTGATTGAGCAAGGCAGAAATGGTTTTACCATCCATATTGCATTTAGGAAGGAGTTCTTCTACAGAAGTTGCATCCCAAAAATAAGCCAGTTCAGATAGTACTTTCTTTTGAGCAGGTGATAGCCGGGAGAGTCTTTCCTGATAAATAGGTGTGGCTCTGTCAACGATCAATTGGAGGTAATGGTAGCCGTTTTGCTGAGGTCTGTTGATCATCATATCAACAAACAAAAGCATGGTCCGTGGCATACCATCTGTGAGCATCCGGATACTTTCGATTTTCCCCGGATGTTTATTGATCTGATCAGCCAATTCCGGCAATTGCATCTTGTCACTCCAGAATTCCAATAGTTTTTTTACCTCTTCCAATGACAAAGGCTCCAATTTTCTTGTTGAAAAAAACTGAAAAAACGGCTTGTCATATTTCCAGAAATGCTCAGACATAATGGTGCTTCCGCCGATGATCCTGATGTCCCGGTGATTCATCAGCAATTCTCTCAATAGAGTTGCATCATCGTCGTTACCGACGCTTTCAATGATCCTGTCAAAATTATCGATCAGCAAAATCAGTCTTTTCTTTTTGGTTTGTAAGGCTGAGATGATCTGGCTATGCAGCACTTTCGTAAAGGATTTCATATCAGGTGCATACGATCTGAAATCTTTTTTTTCAATGTTAAAACCTATCGCATTCAGGTCGCGGATAACATAGTCCCAAAGGTCATATAGTTTATATACAGCAGATTGCTCTTCGCTCAGATTGACCACCACATATTGTTGTTTCAAGGCTTTTTCAAGAGAGAATTCCACCTGAATTCTTCGGAGCAAAGTCGATTTCCCGCTGCCTCTGCTCCCAACAAAAATGTAATGCTGGAATGAAGAACCTTCATCCGTCGAACGGATATCGTCCATTACTCGGGCAAATTCTTTTTGACGAACGATGAAATTTTTGATAATTTCCTCTTCGCTTTGTTTTGATGTTTGATATTGTAATAAATCTGTATTCATGATCTTTTTATTATGGGATGTCGGGATTTCCACCAATCCTTCAGAAATGGTGAGTTGAATTGATACTGATCATCTTCATCAGAAATATATCCATCTGCGATCAGGATATCATCCAGATCTGCTTTCCATTCCGTTTCATTTTTATGTGCTACAGCGATGTCATAAATCTCCTGGATAGTGAGTTTGTCTTTATCAGCACAAACAGATAAAACTTCAGAAAGGTATGCATAATTGTGTGGGAAATATTTCGAAAGCCTGCTGTCCCAATCTTCAAAATACTGGTGTTTTTTCAGCAATATTTTGTATGCCTTATCAATATCAGGCTTTGTTAACTCCGGTCGTTGATCTTCATAAAGCAGATCGTCGCATTCTTCTATGATCAGTTGAATATAATAAGGGATAAAATGCCCTATTTTGGTTAACAAATAGTTTTTGGTCTCCTCATCGATTTGCATGGTGGCATCTTTAATCAGATAATCCAAAAACGCCATAGCCTGTGATGGTTTTAAGGCCGATAAATACTCTTTATGTAAATCATTGACTTTATCTGTTCTGCCGGTGACCTTTTTGACGATATGAGATAGGCCAACTGAACCGAGTAAGACCATAACAAAGACGTCTTTAAATTCTTTGGTTTGTCTCAATGTTCTAAGATCATTCAATAGTATCTCAGCATCACCGTTTCCATGCCTGTTGTAGATTTTCCAAAGCACGTCAGGGAATTCATCCAGGAATAAAACTATTTTTTGCTTTTGAACCTGTAAGTCCCTTAGCAGGTCGAAAAATTCCTGCCTGTAGTCCAGATCGTTTTTCTCAATGGTGATCTTTTCTTTCCCAATAGAAGTAATACGCCATTTTTTGAGCCATTTTGACAGCCAGCTTTTGTTTTTTCCCACAACAGATAAGGCGACATAAGTCATTCTGCAAAGTCTTCTGTAAAAATCCTGAATTGAACTGTCTGATTCAATGTCTTCGTACAAACAGGCAAAGGAATGGACATTGTTATTCGCCATAAATTTCACTATAGAAGATTTACCCACTCTTCTCGGCGCTAGAAAGAGTACATGGTTGTTTTTGTTTATTTCATTCCAAAGTCGATCCTCGATATCTTCCCTTCTGAAGTATTTGCTGCCCTCAGCTGCGGACCCGGTAATGGTGTTTGGTCTTTTCCACGCCATATAACAATGTTTTTATTGCCAAAGGTACATAACAATAAATGTATTGTCAAGTATTTATAACAATATTTTTATTGTCATTTGTCATTTCGGGTATATTGCGGTAAGTGCTATTCTTTTTGAAACATTTTTGCGTTGAAACTTTAGTAATTTTTATACTTTTATCCACGCTATTTTAAAAATCCTAGATTATTAAAGTAAAGTGTTTTACATTAAGAATTTGAATAATAAGAACAATAACTTTTGAATGTCAGAATCCGTATGGAAAAAATATTTTGGTGAGAATACAGAAATTGCTACTATTCCTTTCGGCAATGGACATATCAATGATACGTATCTTGTGGATATCGTGGGGAAAAAAGAAAAATATATACTCCAGAAGATCAATACGAATGTTTTTCCGGATCCTGACGGGATAGTTCTGACACATCGCCGATTGCAGGAACTGATCTTTGCAGGAGAAAGGCCGTATTCCATCGCGCGCATCTATCCCAATCTTAATGGTGAATACCTGACAAGAGATGAAACCGGCGGATGCTGGAGGATGACTGCATATATTGATGGATCTTTCACGATCGATACAGTAGAAACGGAATGGCAGGCTTTTGAAACAGGAGCGGCATTTGGCTGGTTCGCAAAGACTTGCAGTGTGTTGAACCCTGCTGATTTCCGGGAAGCCATCAAAAATTTTCACAATTTATCATTCAGATTGGGCCAATTGCACCAGGCGATAGCAGATGACAGTGCAAAAAGACTGCGTTCGATTCCAGAAATCATTGCTTTTTATAAAGAGAGGGAAAACAGGATGCAACAGATCCAAAATTTGGTCGATCAGGGTAAAATCCCAACCCGTATTGTACACAATGACACCAAGATCAACAATTTACTGTTCGTAGAAAATAAAGCGAAGGTGATCATCGATCTGGATACCGTAGGCCCGGGTATTCTGTATTATGACTATGGAGATGCGCTGCGGACTTCGGCTTGTACAACCAGGGAAGATGAGCAGGATCTGACCAAAGTTGATTTTAATTTGGTTGCATTTGAACAGTTTTCGAAAGCATACCTCCAACAGTTGGGCAGCATACTGACAAAAGAAGAAAAGGAAAATTTCCATCTGGCACCAGTACTGTTGACTTATATCATGGGAATCCGTTTTTTGGCCGATTATCTCAATGGAGATACTTACTACAAAACCGCTTATCCCGAACATAATCTGGTCCGTTCAAAGGTGCAGATGCAGTTGATCAAGGCTATTGAAAAGCGGGAAAATGAAATGATACGGATTATTCGGGAGGAATTAGAGAATTTGGAAATTTGATAATTTGAAGATTTGAGATTCAGGAGTCTATAATTCAAACGAATAAACAAATAACTACTGACCGACAAAAATTACAAGATTTCTCGCTCCGCTCGAAATGACAAGGCTTTTAGGGGTTTTGGTGGCACAGGAGGTAGGCGGCGGCATCGCCGCCGCCTACCTCCTCTCAAAAAGCTAACTGTCTGTCATTCCGAACGAAGTGAGGAATCTTGAACACATAATTCTAACCTTTAAAATTTTGTCGGTCAGTAGTGTGAAAAAATAACCAAAAAAACAAATAACCAAATATTTGGAACAACTCAAACATTACAAACATTTCGAACAAAAAAACAATATAACAATGAAACATCTATTCTTAGCCATTTTATTTTTAGCAGCTCACCATATTTTTGCGCAGGAATTCAGCCAGGCAAAAATGGACTCTCTTTTTGATGCCATTGCCCAAAACAATAAGGGAATGGGAAGTATTTCAATTTTTAAGGAAGGACAGGAAGTGTACGCCCATGCATTTGGATATGCAGATGTTGATAACGAGGTGGCAGCCAATGTCGGTACAAAGTACAGGATTGGTTCCATTTCAAAGACATTTACGGCAACCATCGTCATGAAACTGGTGGAGCAGGGCAAATTATCCCTTAGCACACCTTTGTCTATATTTTTTCCGCAGTTTAAAAATGCCGATAAGATCACTATAGAAATGTTATTGAGGCATCGCAGCGGAATTTTCAATTTTACCAATGCCGATGATTATGCTTCATGGATGGAAAAACCGATCTCCAAAAAAGAACTGGTGGATAAAATGGTCAAATATGGTATTGACTTTGAACCGGATTCACGTTCGGAGTATTCCAATTCCAACTATGTGTTGCTGACCTACATCGCTGAAATAGTAGAGAGTAAACTGTTCAATGAGATGCTGCAGGATTATATCTGCAAACCTTGCGGACTGAACGATACCTATTACGGAGGAAAAATAACTGTGAAAAATAATGAAGCGAAATCATATCTTGGTTTGGATGGTTGGCAGCCAGCCACAGAAACCGATATGACCGTTCCGGCCGGTGCAGGCGCCATCGTTTCCACGGCAAGCGACCTGAACCGCTTTCTGTATTGCCTGTTCAACCATAAAATATTGGCTGCCTCCACCGTAAAGCAAATGATGGAGATCAAGGATCAGTATGGTTTGGGTATGTTCATTGCACCGTTTTATGAAAGGAAAGCTTATGGGCATACGGGAGGAATAGACGGATTCCAATCCAGGGCATTTTATTTTGTAGATGACAAAGTGGCGGTTTCATACTTGTCCAACGGTGTTTTTCTGCCTCTGAATGACATACTGATCGGTGCTTTAAGCATTTATTTTGGAAAAGAATATAAGATCCCGGATTTTAAACCGGTAGCACAGCCCATGCTTGAAGATCTCCAAAAATATACAGGAGTGTATTCCACGACCAGTTTTCCTCTGAAACTGACCATTTTTGTGGAAGGAGAAAAGTTGATGGCACAGGGAACAGGTCAACCGGCATTTGCCCTGGAGGCAACGGGCCCCAACACCTTCAAGTTTGATCCGGCTGCTCTGACCATTGAATTTGATCCTGAAAATCGGATGCTGATCCTGAAACAATCCGGCATGCGGTTTGAGATGAAGAAGGAATGAATTCGGAACTCTTAAGGTATTTATTGTTACATTTAAACAATTTTTGATGATCATAGGAATCATGGGTGCCATGACCCAGGAAATTGAGTTGCTTTTGCCCAAAATAGCGGATGCAGTTTATCATCGGGCAGGCGTAAGGACTTTTGTTTCCGGGAAAATTGGAGATCAGGAAGTTGTGGTGGTCTTTTCCAGGATGGGAAAGGTGGCAGCGTCCACGACGGCAACCATCCTGATCGAGCGGTTTCATGTGAATGTGATAGTTTTTTCGGGTGTAGCAGGAGCGATCAGTCACAAACTGAAAATTGGTGATATCGTGATCTCAGAGCAATTGGTTCAATACGATATGGATGCCAGTGCATTGCCGGAGTTCAGTAAATTTGAAATTCCACTTCTGGGGAAAGGATTTTTGGATTCGAATTGCGGATTGGTGGACAAAGCCCAAAAAGCTGCCATTGATTATGTACGGGAAGATCTGGTGAATGATGTCGGGAAGAAAGCATTGCGTTCATTTGACATTGAAAAGCCTCAGGTTTATCGGGGTCTGATCGGTAGCGGGGATCAATTCATCGCTTCGAAGGAGGCTTCCGATCAATTGCGGAGCGATTTGCCTTACTTGCTATGTGTGGAAATGGAAGGGGCAGCAGTCGCGCAGGTTGCTGTGGAAAATGAAATTCCCTTTGTGGTCATCCGGACGATTTCAGATCGTGCAGATCATGATGCACACATGGATTTTCCAAAATTTGTGGATCAGATCGCCTCACATTTCACTTGTGGGGTGGTGAGGCGGTTGCTGGAGATATTGTAAGCAGGGAGTGAACAGAGTGATCTGTGATCAGTAATGAGTGAACAGTAATCGGTGAACTGTAATGAGTGATCAGTGAACAGTGATCAGTGAACAGTAATGAGTGATCAGGAATGGGTGATCGGTGAACTGTAATTAGTGAATGGTGTATTCATGATCAATACATACCCTCGGTTTGTCATTGTGGACCTGTCCTCATCGAACATAGCGAGCATCAGGACCTGATCCGCAATCTCAGTTTTTTTTGAAGGCGAGAACGGGGTTCCGGGTCAAGCCCGGAATGACGCTCTGGGTCGGAATGATGGCTCAAAAATATCAATTTGGAAAAAGCTTAAAAATCGTTCCTTGCAATTGCACGTTTTTTTGTTACACAGAGGACACGGAGAAGGCACAGAGTTTCACAGAGGGAATTAGTCTAATCATCAACTCAACTTAAAAAAAAAGTGCCACAAAAACTCTATCCAGCCATCTTTTTCTATCCTTTAACTTTCTACTGCTCACTCATTACTGTTTACTGCTCACTGTTTACTGTTCACTATTTACTCACCGCCTTTTTCGAAAAAACAAACTCGTCTTTTTTGACATCCACCAATATCGTATCCTCAAAAGCATAATTGCCTCCCAGAATATTTTTTGACAATTCATTGGTCAGCTCCTGCTGGATCACCCTTTTGAGCGGACGGGCTCCAAACTGTGGATCATAACCCAGTTCGCCCATCAATTTCCATGCTTTATCTGTCAATTCGAGGAACAATTTTTCTCTTTCGAGCCTTTTTTGCAGCTTCTTCACCTCCAGTTTGGCAATTTGACCCATTTCGTCCTTCGTCAACGGCAGGAACATGATGCGCTCATCGATCCGGTTCAAAAATTCAGGACGAACGCTGGATTTCAACAGCTCGAAAACCTCGTTTTTGGTGGCTTCCAGTACTTCAGCCCTTTTGTCTTCACCCAATTCCTGCAAATCTTCGAAATTTTCCAGGATGATCTCAGATCCCATATTGGAGGTCATGATCACGATCGTATTCCTGAAATTGGCTACACGGCCTTTATTGTCCGTCAACCTTCCTTCATCCAGTACCTGAAGCAGGATATTGAAGGTGTCCGGATGTGCTTTTTCAATCTCATCCAGCAAAACGATGGAATAAGGTCTGCGTCTGACCGCTTCCGTCAACTGGCCGCCTTCATCATAACCCACGTATCCCGGAGGCGCTCCGACCAACCTGGAAACAGCGTGTTTTTCCTGAAACTCACTCATGTCGATCCGGATGATGGCCCTTTTATCGTCAAAAAGCAATTCCGCCATCACTTCTGCCAGATAAGTTTTTCCTACGCCGGTAGGTCCGAGGAAAATGAACGAGCCAATCGGTCTGTTCTCGTCCTGCAATCCAGCTCGGCTGCGTCTGACCGCATCAGCTATGGCATTGACTGCTTCCTTCTGACCGATCAGTCTTTTGCCGATCTCTTCTTCCAGGGTGAGCAGTTTTTGCTTTTCGCTCTGCATCATTTTGGACACAGGAATACCGGTCCATTTGGAGACCACTTCTGCAATATCGTTGGGTGTAACTTCCTCATTGGTAAAACGGTTGTCGTCCGGCAATTCGACAAGTTTTTTCTGAAGTTCTTCCAGTTTTTGTTGTTGTTCCTTGAGTTCTCCGTAGCGGATGCGGGCCACGGTTTCGTAGTTGCTTTCCCTTTCCGCTTTATCTGCTTCCAAGGTGAGTTCTTCAATTTTCTTTTTGATCGCCTGGATCTGATCGATCAGTTCCTTTTCATTCTGCCATTTTGCCCGGATGGAATCAAGGGTTTGTTTGGTATTGGCGATGTTTTCGTTGATCGCTTTGAGTTTGGATTCATTTTTTTCACGCTTGATCGCCTCGCGTTCGATTTCCAGTTGCCTGAGTTTTCTATCCCATTCATCCACTTTATCCGGAACGGAATCCAGTTCCAGCCTAAGTTTGGACGCGGCTTCGTCGATCAGGTCGATCGCCTTATCCGGCAATTGTCTGTCCGTGATGTATCTGTGTGACAATTCGGCAGCTGCGATCAGGGCTTCATCCAGGATACCGATCTTGTGGTACACCTCGTATTTTTCCTGGATTCCGCGAAGTATGCTGATGGTGTCTTCCACGGAAGGTTCGTCGATGTAGACGGTCTGAAAACGTCTTACGAGCGCTTTATCTGTTTCGAAATACTTTTGATATTCTTCTGCGGTGGTAGCACCGATCGTTCTGAGTTCGCCCCTTGCCAAAGCCGGTTTAAGTATATTGGCAGCGTCCATGGCGCCGCCGCCGCCGCCAGTGCCTATCAGGGTATGGATCTCATCGATGAACATAATGAATTCTCCATTGGATTCCTGAACTTCCTTGATGACTGCTTTGAGCCGCTCTTCGAATTCTCCTTTGTATTTGGCTCCGGCGACCAGGGAAGCCATATCCAGTGTGAATATTTTTTTGGACTTTAGGTTGTCCGGCACATCCTGTTTGACGATGCGCCAGGCGATACCTTCGACGATGGCGGTTTTTCCCACGCCGGCGTCACCGATGAGTATAGGATTGTTCTTTTTGCGTCTGGAAAGGATATGCAGGATCCGTCTGATCTCCTCATCCCGCCCGATGATCGGGTCGAGTTTACCTGATTCTGCCCGTTCGTTGAGGTTGACCGCAAATTTTTTCAGTGCGTTGTACTGGTCATCCGCATTCTGGTCGGTGACTTTTCTGCCTTTGCGCATCTCGGTGATGGCTGCTTTCAGTTGGGCTTCCGTGACTCCGACGTCCTTCATGATGGAGGCTGCCTTATCAGAGCCCTGGAGGATCGCCAGCAACAGGATCTCGATGGAGATGAACTCATCGTTGAATTCCGGCAGTATATTTTTGGCCCTGGAAAGCGCTTTATTGGCATCGCCTGTAAGGAATTGTTTATCGCCGCCTTCCACGCGCGGGTAGGTTTTGATGGTATTGATCAGTTTTTCTTTGAGCAGGGAGACATTGACCCCCATTTTCTGGAGCAGAAATTTAGACAGGTCCTCATCTGTTTCGAGGATACCTTTTACCAGGTGTACGGTGTCCACTGCCTGTTGGTCGTAACCGCCTGCGATTTGTTGTGCTTTGAGTATGGCTTCCTGCGCTTTTATGGTGAAATTATCGTAAGTCATGATAAATTATTTATGATGGTGCAATTTATGAAAATGTATGTTTTTATCCAATGTTCTTTTTGTAAAGTAATATTTAAAATATGCTCATCAAATCTCTGACCATTTGATTTTTGGAGTTGAAAGATGCCAAAATGACATTTAAAATATCAGGGATATGACATAAGAACAGGATGGTTGGGAGGAGTGGCGGGTTGGGATTAAGGTCATGAATGTCCAATTGATCCTTGTAGCAGTGATTTTCAGTTATGCTTTAACATATCAATTTCTGTCTGAATCAGGATTTACTGAATTTCCATGATTTTCAGGATTGATTCAGGATGCACCTAAAATCCTGGAAATCCCCTAATCCTGATAATCCTGATTCAGACAGTTTTTATCGTTTCAAATATTTACGGAACTTGTCGTTTATTTATCCCCGGATTTCTAAAGTATATTTGTGAATATAAACTAATCAGTGAATTACTTTCATCCTAAATACACAATTTCTGTCAGAATCAGGATTTATAGAATTTCCATAATTTTCAGGATTGACTCAAGATGCACCTAAAATCCTGAAAATCCCATAATCCTGATAATCCTGATTCAGACAGTTTTTATCATTTCAAAAATTTACGGAACTTGGTGTCTGTTGATCCCCGGATTTCTTCAGTATTTAAGTGAATATAAACAAATCAGTGAATTACTTTCATCCTAAATACACAATTTCTGTCTGAATCAGGATTTACTGAATTTGCCTGATTTTCAGGATTGATTCAAGATGCACCTAAAATCCTGAAAATCCTTTAATCCTGATAATCCT
>Ga0209573_1005465_pt1 | contig 11431 bp, 10 predicted proteins | sample TNRBio252014_DNA_FD_185870 | JGI IMG/M metagenome (GOLD analysis project Ga0209573, IMG submission 185870) | Wastewater treatment Type I Accumulibacter community from EBPR Bioreactor in Madison, WI, USA - TNR Reactor_6/25/2014_ DNA (SPAdes)... | ecosystem: Engineered > Bioreactor > EBPR >...
CCGTCGAGGTATGCATGCCTGCCCTGGGCCTCAATCATTACAACCTGCGCGCGCCGCGCCGACTCATGGAGGAGTTGCGCAGCTTCTACTGCGATGTCGTTGGCCTGATCCCTGGCGCGCGACCACCTTTCGGCAGCTTTGGCTACTGGTTGTACGCCGGTGGCCAGCCGATCCTGCATCTCTCGGAGGCCCGGCCCGGCACGCCACCCGGGGCGGGTGCGGTATCGACCTTTGACCACGCGGCCTTCACCTGCAGCGGGCGCGCCGACTTCGAGCACAAGCTGACCGGCTTGGGCATCGCCTTCACGACGGCGCGTGTGCCGGGCACGACGCAGGTGCAGCTCTTCATCAGCGACCCTGCAGGCAATGGTGTCGAACTCAACTTCGCCACCGAAGACGCCTGACGGGGGCTCGCCAGCGATTCCTTGCTCCGCGGCACGCTGTGCGTGTTGCACGGGGCGGGTTTCGAGTCGGCAACGCCGCTCGGCGGGAACCTCGCGGCGACTGCGGCGCTCAGCCGCCGTTGGCTTGCCGCCGGGTGCCGCTCGCCCGACCGGCCGGAGCAAGGCAGCACAAGCATTGGCGGAGGGCCTGCAGGTCGCTCTTCTTGTCGTAGAAGGCATGGGCTCCTGCTTCCAGGCACCGCCTGCGGTACACGTCCTCCGCGTAGTTGGTGAAGACCAGCACTTTCGTGTCCGGATGGTTCGTGCCCACCGCGCGCAGAACCTCCAGCCCGCTGCCATTGACGAGCTGGATATCGAGCACGACGACATCCGGCGGGTTGCTGCGAATGCTTGCGATCGCCGGACCCGGACTGGCAAATTCACCCACCACATCCGCACCCTCGACATTCGCGAGCATCTCGCGCAGCATCTGTCGGACAACGGCTGAATCATCGACGATCAGGATTGACATCACGGTCACAGGAAGAAGTCAGCAGCGGTCTCGCGAGATGAGTGTCGTCGGAGTGCCTTGCGTCGGCCAGCCCGGCAGGGGCCGCATCGCGACGGTCGGCAGGAGCTTGCACCGGCGACGGCAGTGTCAGTGCGGCAGCGCGCGGGATTCCGCAGACGCGTGCCGGAGCAGCAGCTTTTCGACCTGGTCATGCACCACCAGTGCGACGTTCGGCAGCAGGCTGAGCGAGGTCAGCCCCGGAACGTTGGTGATTCCCCGACGCAGCACGATGACGACCAGCGGATCGGGCACGCCGGCGGATCGGCCGGCCAGGGTGGCATGGACAAAAGCTCGCGACGCCGCGCCCCAGCCAATGACGATCACATCGGGGGTGTGCCTTGCCGCGCAGTCGTAGGCATCTTCGATCGAACGAGCGGTCGCTACGACCACAAGTCCTTCATTCGCGCGCAGAGCACCGCCGACGTCGGCCAGAAACAGGTCGTCGGTATCTACCAGCAGGAGACGGGTGCAGTCTGGTTGCAGGGGGGGCGACGCGCAGGCGTTCATGCTGATCTCCACAGGCACCGGTCCGCGTGAAGAACGGGCTCCTTCGGGCGCGGTACGATGTGCAGACCGCATCATCCCGCAGCCGCCGGAAATTGACCATCGGTGCCGGATGTATTCTTGCTGTAGGTGTTGGACGACACGGCGGCAGCAGGGAAATCCCTACATCCCGCGTCTGCCGGCGCTGCCGCTGGTCAGACGGTGACAAGCGCGCTGCCGCGACGGCTCACCGACAGCCCGGTTGTCGTCTTCGGGCGTGCCCGTCTCAGGAGAGCATCCCCTTCTCGAGCGCGTGCCGCGCCAGTTCCGCGTTGCTCTGCAGCCCGGTCTTCTCGACGATTCGGGCACGATAGGTGGTCACCGTCTTCGGGCTGAGATGCAGCGCCTCGGCGATATGGTTCAAGCTCTCGCCAGCGGCAATCCGCCGCAGCACCTCAATTTCCCGGTCAGACAGTGCATCGGCCCCAGATTTCCTGCCCTGCCCCACCTCGAACGCCAACTGGTCCAGCAGCGCCGGGCTCACATGTTTGCCGCCCCCGGCGACCTTCAGGATCGCCGCCAGGAGCGTCGCTGGTGCGCTGTTCTTCGTCAGGTAGCCGGCAGCGCCGGCTTTCAGCGCGCGCACGGCATAGACCTCCTCGGCGTACATGCTCAGCATGAGCACGGCGAGCCTGGGGCGCTCCGTCCTGATCTGCTTCAACAGCTCGAGGCCGCCTTTGCCCGGCAGGCCGATATCGACCAGGGCGACATCGAATTCGGTCTGGCGGATCATGCTGATGGCTTGCTCGGCGCTCTCGGCCTCGCCCGCCACTTCCATGTCGCCACTCTGCGCCAGCAGCAGCCGCAAGCCCCCACGAACGACGGCGTGGTCATCCACCAGCAGGATCTGCAGCTTGCGTCCGCTCATCGTTCCTCAAAACGGCATGCGCAGGGCCAGGATGGTGCCCCCTGTGGCGCCGCACGAAAGCTTGATCTCGCCACCGAAGCGGGCGGCGCGTTCCTGCATTCCCAGCAGGCCCCAGGACTCCGTCTTCGTCAGGGCGCCGTCGTCAGTGCCCACACCGTCGTCCTCGACCGCAATCATAACGGCACCGGCGTCGCAACGGACACGAATCTCGGCCCGCGACGCGCGGGCGTGGCGAACGACGTTGTTCAACGCCTCCTGGACGATGCGAAACATTGCGGTTGCACGCTCGGGGTCGACCTCGAGTGCGACAACCTCTGGCGAAAGGGTGACGTCGCATCGCAGACCGGTCCGCTCGCCAATCTGACCGGCGTACCACTCGATCGCCGTCCATACCCCGAGGTGGTCGAGTACGCTTGGTCGCAGATCGCTGATGATGCGACGCATCGTATCCACCGCCGAATCGAGCAACTGCGACGCGTGCGCAAGCTGTGCGTCGCCGGGCAGAGCCGCCTCCTGCGCACGCTCGATTGCCATCGCGATTGCCCATTTGACCGCCGTCAGAGTGCTGCCGAGGTCATCGTGCAGTTCGCGTGCGATCCGCACCCGTTCCTCCTCTCGCACCCGCTCCAGGTACCGGGAAAGCTGTCGCAGTTCTTCGTTCGACGCCAGGAGCGCATCCTGGCTGCGCTTCAGTGTCGTCATGTCGACCACGTTCACCAGGACGCCGTCGATGTCGCCATTGACGTTCCGATGTGGCGCGTACGAGGACAAGGTCCAGAAGAGACGCGGATCGTCGCGTCGCTCCGCCACACTCTCCGCGGCAAGGAGTTTGGTCGTGCCGCGCAGGCGCGGCACGAACTCGTCGGCGACGACCACTTCGCCCGCCAGCGCACGTTGCAGGTGAGCGTCTATGCCGAGCCGCCGCGCGTCGGGGAACAATTCATCGAGGTGCCTGCCGATCGCCGCCTCGCGCGGCAGGCCGATGGTGCGCTCGAGGAAGCGGTTCCAGACGATCACCCGCAGCGCCCGATCATAGACGACGAAGCCTTGATTGACATTGTCCAGAAGTTCCTGGGCGAAACCTTCGGCCTGCAGCCTTGCCGTGATGTCCTGCACCGTTGCGACGAAGAAGTCCACGCGGCCATCCTCGTGCCGCACCGTCCTGACATCGGCCGTGACGTTGATGACCCTGCCATCCTTGCGCAGGAAGCGCTTGTCGGTTTGAAAGCCGTTGCTCGCGCCGCTCAGCAGACGCTCGAACTGGATCCGTTCGCCTGCGAGGTCGTCGCGGTGGGTGAGCTCGATCCAGCTCAGCTCGAGCAGTTCCTCGCGCGGGTAACCGAGGATCTCGCAGAGACGATCGTTGAAACGCAGCCAGCGCCTGCTGTCGGCCGCGAGGGTCGTCATGCCGACGAAGGGCAGATCGAAAAACAAGCGGACCAGGCGGTCCTTCTCCAGGCTCTGGGTTGCCAGTTCGAGCTGGTGCGTTCGCAGTTGCTGGCGCCACAGCAGGACGATCAGGAGAGAGACGACCAGGATGGCGCAGGTGGCGACCAGGCTGACCCAGAACACCAGGTTGCGCAGTGGCGCGAGAACTTCGTCGCGATCGACCTTCGCCACCAGGTGCCACGGCGTACCGCTGACCGGGCGCGTCGCGGCGAGCACGGCAACCCCGCGGTAGTCCTTGCCCGCAATGACCTGTGGCGTGCCGGCGAGGACGGCACGGGCGGCCGGCAGATCGGGATCATCGAGAGGCTGGCTGAAAAGCAGTGCGGTGGCGGTGCGATGACGCAGTTCGTTGAGGTACAGGACGGCGTCTCCCTGCCGGCGAACGAGCAGTGTCTCGGCACTCGGGCTCGGCGTCGGCCAGCTCTGGATCAGCGGGAAGACGACCCGTTCCACGGGCGTATCGAGGATGACCGCGCCCACCGCGCGCCGCCGGCCATCGATTTCCCGCACCAGCGGTGCAACCCAGTCGAGGTGGACACGGCCCGAATCGCTCCGATAGAGATCCGTTGTCGCCACCTGGGTGGTGTCGAAGGCCGTCTGCAGGGCTCTGCGGACCGGCGCTGCGGCGCTGGCTTCGTCCGCCCCGATGGCGACGATTGGTTGCGCACTGCCGTCCACCAGCAGGAAGCCGTCGTAGGAGTACGCCCGTTGCAGCGTTGCCAGTCGCTCCACGATGCGCTGTCGTGCACCCTGCTCGTCGCCATGTGCCGTCGCCCGTACGGCATCCTCAATGAGACCGGGGCTGGCACCGAGGACCACGGCGTCGCCACGTCTCTCGTCCAGCCAGGCTTCGATCTGGCCTGCCTTGAGGATGGCGATCGCCTGCAGATCAGAGAAGGCCTGCTCCTTCAGGCGCGGGGCTTCCAGGTGGTAGATACCCACGGCAAGCAGCGGCACGATCGACAACAAGCCCAGGATGACGGCGGCGACGGCACGCAAGCGTGACTGGGGAGGCAGATGGGCTGCAGGGGAGTGGAAGTTCGCTGGCACCGGTCGAGGATAACCAGCCCCTCAGCGGCGGTCAATCCAGCTCTCGGCTCTCAGAGGTTGTGAATAAATCTACTGCGCGACCGATCTGCGGCGTTGCTCAGTCGCTCACTCCTCGCCTATCCACTTGATATGTCTCGTCGTTCGCTCCATCGCGCCTTGCAGCTCGGCCTGCTCGCGACGATTTCTTCACAGCCTCTCAGGCCGGCGCCGTGCCTGCCGACAGTCGCTCGAGTTCGGCCTGCAACTCGGGAATCCCCTGCGCACACTCGGTCTGCAGGCCGGGCAGCTCGTCGGCGACCGCGGCGGCGTCCTCCTGACGGGAGAGCGCTTCGATGCGGGCGGCGATCGCCGACACGCGTGGCAGGCCGATCGTCGCGCTGGAGGATTTCAGGCTGTGCGCTGCGCGCGTCACTTCCGGCCAGGCTTTCGCCGGCAGGCCGTCGCTGATCGTCGCGAGCAGCTTCGGCGTGTTGTCGAGGTAGATGCCGATGACGCGCTCGATCAGGTTGCCGCTCGTCGCGCGGCCGAAATTCGGGTTGTCGAGGAGCGCGTTGCGATCGAGGACCGGTACCGGCGCGGCATCGGCAGTCGCGGACGCTGCCGGCGTTGCGGCATCCGTCGCGGGTTGCGGTGCTGCATCGGGTGCCGCTGGTGTGTTGCCGGCGGCGTTCGCAGCGGTCGTTGCCGGCACGGCAGTGAGGCTGGCAGCAGTGCCCGGTAGCCAGCGGCGGATGGCTGTCGCCAGGGTGTCGAGACGAACCGGTTTGCTGACATGGTCGTTCATTCCCGCCGTCAGGCAGCGCTGGCGATCTTCGGGCAGCGTGTTGGCAGTCAGCGCGATGATCGGCACCCGTGCCAGCGCTCCGGGCTCGGTGCGGATCACCGCCGTCGCCGCGTAACCGTCCATGACCGGCATCTGACAGTCCATCAGAACAAGGTCGTAGGCGGCGCTGCGCAGGGCGGCGACGGCCAGCGCGCCGTTGCCGACGACGCAGGTTTCGACGCCAAGCTCGCGCAGCATCGCCTCGATGACCGATTGATTGACCGGGTTGTCCTCGGCAACGAGAACGCGGCCGCCGATCTTCTGCGGCGCGGGCGCAGCGTCGCGTGCTGCCGCCAGCGGCGCCAGCGCCTTGCCGAACGGTAGCGCGACGGTGAATGTACTCCCCCGGCCGACCGCGCTGTCCACCGTGATCGAGCCGCCGAGCAGGGTCGTCAGCTGGCGGCAGATCGCCAGTCCGAGCCCGCTGCCGCCAAAGCGTCGCGTCGTCGTCTGGTCCGCCTGGACGAAGGGCGCGAACAGGCTGGCGATCGCCTCCGGGGCGATGCCGATGCCGGTGTCGCCGACGGTGAAGCAGAGCCAGATGCGTTGATCGGTCGGCAGTGGGTCACGGATGCGTGCTCCCAGCGTGAGCGTTCCGGACTGGGTGAACTTGTTCGCGTTGCCGAGCAGATTGGCGAGAATCTGGCGCACCCGTGTCGGGTCGCCGCGCAGTTCCAGCCGGGCCGGAAGACGGAAATCGGTGGTCAGCACGTTGCCCTTGGTCGAGGCCAGCTCGCGGAAGCTGTCGGCGATCCCGGACAGCAACTGGTGCAGGTCGAAATCGACCTCCTCGGTGACCACCTTGCCGGCTTCGATCTTCGCCAGATCGAGGATGTCGCCGAGCAGGGCATGCAGCGACTGACCGGAACCGCTGATCGCCTGCAGGTAACGCGCTTGCGTCGGACTGAGCGGTGTTCTGGCGAGAATCTCGGCCATTCCGAGGATGCCGTTGAGCGGCGTACGGATCTCGTGGCTCATGTTGGAGAGGAACTGCGACTTGGCGTCGCTGGCCTGCTCCGCTGCCCGCTTCGCTTCGACGAGTTCCTCATTGTGCTGCAGCAGGCGCTGCGTGAGCGTATCCAGCCCGGAGACCAGCGCCGACACTTCGTTGGTCGAAGGGGTCTCCACCGCCTCGCCGGTCAGGTCCCGTACCAGCGCTGCCGAGCGCTGCCGGAGTTGCCGCAGTGGGCGCAGGATCCAGCTGATCAGGACCATGCCGATCAGGATGCTGAGGGCGAGGATCAGCAGCAGGTGGGCGAGCGAACGCCCTCTGGCCTGTTCCAGCATCTGGTAGGGCACGCTGCTGTCGAGCACCGCGACGACGATGTAGGCATCGTCGACGATCGTCAGCGGCAGGTAGCCGAGCGTCCGTGCATCTTCGGGGTGGTGTCGGTAAATCGGTATCTTCTGCGTCAGCGCCGCCTCGATCGCCGCCTGGTCGAGCGTGTACGGAGTCGCCACGGAGCTGGCGAGCAGGGCCCCCGACCTGGCGACGAGCGAAATCTCCGTTCCCAGATCGCGCGCCAGCTGGCGCAGCAGTCGCGAGTCGATGCGAACGCCGGCGGCGAGCGCGCCGACCGCCTTGCCGCCGAATCCCGGTACCGGCTCGATCGCGTGCAGCACGAGAACGCCGTCGGCGAACGAGGTGGCGAGCTGGCTGTGCCCGGCCAGCGCTTCGAAGACGCCCCACAGGACGGAACGGTCACCATGGCGCTGCGGCTCGTGCGCGCGATGGACGACGATCTCCTGGCTGTCGGTGACCAGCATCTCGGCCAGCCCGCTGATGGCCATGGTCTGCATCAGCACCTCCCGCACGGCAGCCGTCGACGCCGGGCCCGGGTTCTGCAGCCCCACCCGGAGCCGCTCCATGCTGGCGGTCAGACGGGCGGTCAGGCGCGCCCGGCGTGATTGCTCGGTGATCAGTTCCTCGATGATCCGGCCGATGGTCCGCATCTTCTCGACCTCGCCCGACCGTACCGCAGCCGACAACGCATCCTCGGACACCAGAAACGCCGACCAGTGCGAGGCAGCCGCCAGGACGGCGAAGAGGATGACCACCGAGAAGCTGAGCGAGGGGCGAAAGGACATCTGTCCGTCCTCGACGTGTGGGCGTTCTCAGCGCCCTGCGGTTGAGGGAAGGATACCGTGCTGGCGCAGGATGCGCTGGCCTTCAGCGGTGCGGACGAAATCGACGAAGGCCCTGGCCGCTGGCGGCAGTGTGCCCGCCTTGTGGATCAGCCCGAGTTCGACCCAGGCCTGGTAGGTGCCCTTTTCGAGATTGTCCGGCGTCGGTTCGACGCCATCGAGTGCCAGCAGGACGACCCGGCTGCTGCAGGCGGCGAGTGCCGAGCGGTTGAGGAAACCCAGACTGCTCGGATAGCGGTCGAGCAGTTCGATCAGTCGGGGGTCGAGATGGACGATCTTGACCTCGGGTCCGAAGACCACGTCGCGGAACGGTTTGATCACTTTCGTCAGCGCCTGCCGGCTGGCGTCCGAGTTTTCCCTGCCGACGGCGCGGATCGGTGCCGGCTTGCCACCGAGTTCGCGCCAGTTGGTGATCCTGCCGCTGTAGACGTCGAGCAACTGCGTCGCGCTGATCGTGCGGACGGTCACGCCGGCGCCGCCGACGACGGCCACCGGGTCGCGGCCGAGGGGCACGAAGACGAAGCCCTGCCGGCTCTCGTCGTCCTTGAGCAGACGTCCGACCCGTCCGATCGGCGAGATGCCGTCGCCAACGTCGCGCAGGGCGCCGGCGGTACCCGTCGACGGCGGGATGATCACGCGATGCTGCGCCTGTCGCTGGTTGAACGCCCGGGCCAGTTGTCCGAGGATGTACTCGGGGTTGCCGCTGCCCGGGATGACGAGGTCGTCGGCGAGAACCGCTGACGCAGCGATGAAGACGAGCAGGGCGAGCACACACTGACGCAACGCAACCAAACTGAAAGTCATGATGAACTCTCCCCGATCAAGAAGCATGGGCTGTCGTCGGCTCACCGATGACAGCGCAGACCACGGCTGGCTGCAGTTGGCTCAACGGCAGCAGCGGCCCTTTTCTTTAGGCAGCAATCGCCGGCGGCACGGCAGAGAACGCCGGGCATGCTGCCCTACGCCGCCCGCGAATGGCCGGCAACGGCGGTCCGGGCCTTGCCGGCAGGGCCGCGCAGCGCCAGCGCCTCGTTGCCGACCAGCGCGGCGAGGACCAGGGCGCCGCCGATCAGCGTGCTGCCGCCCGGTTGCTCGCCGGCACCGAGCCAGGCCCAGGTGACGCCGAAGACGACCTCGAGCAGTCCGAGCAAGGCAATCTCGGGCGCCGCCAGTTCGCGCGACAGCCGCACGACGAGCAGGCAGGGAATCGCCAACTGGACGACGCCGAGCAGGGCCAGCAGCCCGAGATCATGCGGCGTCGCCTGCAGCGGATGGGCGAACGGCAGGGTGCAGGCGGCCGAGAGCAGGGCGCCGATGAGGACCGCCGGCAGCATGTCCTGCGGCATCGCCGCATCTTCGCCGCGGCGGCGATGCGCGACATGCTGCAGGGTGGTGAAATTGAGCGCCGCCGCGAGGGGCACCGCCAGGGCGACGACGCTGCCGGTCAGCGACAGGCCGCTGCCCGCTTCCTGGCCGAACATCCAGGCGATGCCGACACCGGCGACGGCAATGGCCAGCCAGGTGCGTGCCGGCAGCCGGTGCTGCAGGAAAAGGCGGGCAAAGAGGGCGGTGATCAGCGGACCGATCGCCATTGCCACGAGGACGTTGGCGACGCTGGTCAGGGTGATCGCCAGCATGAAGGCGGTGAACATCACCGACCAGCAGAAGCCTGAGAACCAGAGCGGCCAGCCGGCATGCAGCAGGCTGCGCCAGAGCTGCCGTCCGCGCAGGAGGCTCAGCGCGCAGCCGAGGGCGAGGGCATTGAACAGGCTGCGCCAGAAGGTGACCTCGAAGCTGTGGGCGCTGTCGAGGTGCCGTGCGACGACCCCGGCGATGCTCCAGAGCAGGGTGACCAGTATCATCAGGCTGACCGCACGGCGGTGCGACATCGGTGCTCCTTCTGGCGCGGGCATCCTGCCGCGGCGACGAAAGGCCGTCATTGTGCCGCATTTGTCCGTCGCTGGCAGCACGGCGGCGCCGTGACGCGGTCTGGCGTGCTGCCCGGCAGCGCCGCAGCCCGGCGGCTTCAGTCGTAGCGTTGGCGGACGACGTAGCCGGCAGCGGCGCCGGCCAGCGATTCGACCAGCGTGTAGCCGCTGACCAGCCAGCGCAGCTCGACGCCGGCGAGGGGTGGCAGGCTGCCGGCGGCGCGGCGCGCCAGCGTCACGTGCGGCCGGAAGCGCCGCTTCTCGAGGCTCAGGCCGAGAGCCTGCAGCGCCTCGCCGAGACGGCCGTGCAATTGTTGCAGCGCTGCGGCCGGCGATGTCGCGCGCAGCACGACGAGGCCGCGCGGCCAGATCTCGGCGCGGTCGAGGACGAGTTCGAAGGGGTCGCAGGCGACCCGCAGACCGGTGCTCAGTTCAGGCAGACGCGATCGTGGCAGCGCGCCGATGAAGTGCAGCGTCAGGTGTAGTCGCTCGGCAGCGACCGGCGCCGCTGTGGGTGGCCACGACCATCGTCGCTGGTAGTGCAGGAGGGCCTCTTTCTCGGCCGGAGTCGGCCAGAGGGCCAGGAAGAGCCGACAGGACGCCGCTGCGTCGTGCTCGGCGACCGGCGTTGTGGCGGCCGACCGCCGGCCCTGGCTGGCCGGCGGGGGAGCGCTCCTGCCGTCTTCGGCATCGTCTGGCATGGCTTGCCCGTTGGCCGCCCAGGCTGCCGCCGCGGCACGCGGAACCCGTAGCGCCGCTGCCGTCGCTGTCTACCGCTTGCGCTTGCCCGTCGCGCCCTGCGCTTCCTGCGCACCCTGGACGCCGAGGTTGCCGCCGGTACCGAGCCCGCCCTTGACCTCCTGCGCCCTGTAGTTGCGCACCGCACGCACCAGGTTGTTGTACGAATCGGTGAAGGCGGCGACGATCACCTTGCCTTCGGCGGTGTTGGTGTAGCCACCACCTCCGGCACCGAAACCACTGCCAAAAAGCGCGCCCATGGCGCCGAAATCCATGTTGCGGGCGCTGCCCTCGGCGGCCGCGAGTTGCACGCCGGAGCGGTTGTCGACCAGGGTCAGCAGCGTACTCGCCTCCTTGACGTTGACCGCGCCGACGACGGCGCCGAGCAGTCCGGCGCCACGGCTCAGGCCGCCCAGGCCGCCGCCCATGCCGCCGGCGTTGTTGTTGCTGAAGGTGATCGTCGGGCTCATCGTGTAGTCGGCCGAGACCATCTGCCCCTTGCCGAATTTCGATCCGCGGCGCAGTTCGCCGGTCTGCTCGAGGGCGCGCTCCTGCATCATGTTGTTCATCGCCCGGCCGCGGTCGACGACGACGAAGCAGTTCGACTGCTGGATCAGCAGCTTGAGTACCGGGCTCGTCGATCCCAGTTTCATCTGCCCGGTCAGGATGCCGTACCAGGGAGCGTTCGTGTCCTCGTAGACGGCAACCGTGCCGAGCGAACTGGAGCACTTCTCGAGCTGGCTGCTGGCGTTGTCGGTGGTCGAGCCGGCGGCGGATCCGGTGGCCGTGGTCTTCGCGTCGGGCGAGCCCATTTGCATCTGGGCGCAGCCTGCGAGCAGCAGGCCGGCGGTGGTGGCAAGAGCAACCCGTGCAGCACGCTGCGGACTGGACAAGGACATCGGTGCTTCTCCTTTCGATTCGCTGATGGTGGCG
>Ga0209573_1005466_pt1 | contig 11430 bp, 8 predicted proteins | sample TNRBio252014_DNA_FD_185870 | JGI IMG/M metagenome (GOLD analysis project Ga0209573, IMG submission 185870) | Wastewater treatment Type I Accumulibacter community from EBPR Bioreactor in Madison, WI, USA - TNR Reactor_6/25/2014_ DNA (SPAdes)... | ecosystem: Engineered > Bioreactor > EBPR >...
GACGCCGATCTGGCTGCTCATCCGGCCCAGATCCTGGACCCGACTGGCGAGTTCGTCGGTTGCCAGGCGCACCTGGCGCATCGAGTCGACGGTCTTCGCTGCGATATCGCGGCCCTCACCGGCCGTGTCAGCGGTTCGGCCCGATTCCTCGGCCATGGCGGCCGTGGCGGCGTCGACCTGGGCCAGGGCCTGTTCAAGCGAATCGCGTTCGTGCGCGGCTTCCTGCATGCCCCGGGTCTGTTCGGCTGAGCCCGAGAGGATCGCGTTTGCAGCTTCAGACATCTGCCCGGCGACGGTCGCGGTCTCGGTCACGGCGCGGGCCTGTTCGGCGGCGCCTTTGGCCACGCCCTCGATCGCCTGGCGCATGTGGCGCATGTTCTCCGTCGTGGCATTGACCGCCACGCCTTCTTCCTGGAGGACGCTGACCACGGCCCCGATCTTGCTGGCGACGACTGTCGTCGCTTGAGCCGCCTGCGACGAGGCACCCGAGAGTTCGCGGCTGGCGCGGGCGACATGGGCGCCGGCCGCGATCGCAATCGAAAGCGGGCGGGCCACCGACTCCTTCAAAACGGAGTAGTGCTCCGATAGGTCCTGGTCACGACGGGACACCTGGATGCGCTCAAGGTTGAGCCCGATGGTCTGCAGGTAGTCGTAGAAGAACGCATCCGCCACGGCCTGCATGTCGAAGTTGAAGATGCTGAAGATGGCGCGCTCTGCCTTGCGGCGAAGGAAGGGCCGATACCAGAAGTCGCGGTTCAGGTATTTGCGCGTCAGCTGCTGGTAGAGCGTATAGCTGCCCACATACCACTTCAACGGCAGGTTGATGATGTTGTGGACCTGGCCGACATGCAGGCGCTTCTCGAAATAGGCTTCGCTATAGGCGCCGCCGTCGGCGGCCTCCTGGAAGATCTCGCGGAAGTAGCCGGCCTGCTTCTGCTCGAGCCGCTTCCGCAGCTGCTCGATGGTGACGCCCTTGCGCCGGGCGTAGTCCTCGAAGAACGCCAATGCCTCGGCGAAACCGAACTGATAGTCGTAGAACTCTCGCGCCATCAAATCGGCGACGCGGTTGGCCCAGGGGTGCAGTTGCTTGAGCACCTTCACATCCTCGGCCGAGATCCCGACGAAGGCGCGCCGGCGCGCCAGATTGTCTTCACGGATATGGTAACGTTGAGTCAAAGTCTGCGACATCGCGACCTCCACCCAGGGAGTGTAATGACGATTGAGCCGTCGCGGTGAAAAATTCCGCTAAACGTCGAATAAAATCTGGATAACGATCGTCCAACACTCTGAGCGTGTGGCGCCCAGGCGAGCTATTGCGAACCATTCGCATTTGAATTATGATGATCGAAGTCTTACAAAGTCACCCAACTTACGCAAATTTCGGAATCCCACAGGTATGTCGAATAAGTTGACATCGATCAAGAGCGCGGCAGCCAGTGCGGTCGAAGCCGCCCGGGCGGCGCATGCGCATGCGGCTGAGGCGCATCCGGCGCCCGCCATCGCTGTGAGCGCGACGATGCGCGAGTACCTCGCCGAGATCTATCGGCTCCAGGGCGGGGCTGATGGCGCCACCACGAGCGCGTTGGCGGATCGGCTCGACGTCTCTCCGTCAGCCGTGGTGCGCATGTTGCGCAGGCTCGACGAAAGCGGCCTGCTGACCCACACCCCGTACCACGGCGTCGAGCTCTCGCCCGAAGGGACGCGCGAGGCCTTGCGCGGGATCAGGCGCCACAGGCTGCTCGAAGTGTTCCTGGTCAAGGTGATGCGCTTCGGCTGGGACGAAGTGCATACCGAGGCTCATGGCCTTGACGCCGGTATGACGGATGCTTTCGAGGATCGGATGGACGAGCTCTGCGGTTACCCCACGCACTGTCCTCATGGCGATCCGATCCCGACACGCGAAGGCCGCATCGCGCAGATCGACGACGACCCCTTATTGGAAGTCGGCGTGGGTCTGCTCGCGAAGGTGAGCCGGGTTAAGTCCGAAGAGCCGGCCAAGCTTCGTTACCTTGCCGAGTTAGGGCTCGTTCCGGGCGCCGAGATCGAGGTGTTGGGTCGGGCGCCGTTCAACGGGCCGATGCGGCTCAAGGTGGGGGAGGGGCGAGAGGCCCGCGAGCACGTCATCGGCTCGGAGGTGGCGAAGTGTCTGCGCATTGTGCGCCCGGCGTGAGCCAGCCTGAGATCTACGACCGCCTCCGGGCTGCCGGATATCGGCTCACCACACCTCGCCGGGTGCTTGTGGATCTCCTATGCGCGGCGGATGGGCCGTTGTGCGCCGAGCAAGTGCATGCCCAGGTGGCCGCAACCGGCATGAACCTTTCGACGGTATACCGCAACCTCAATCGCTTTGTCGACCTGGGGTGGCTGGAGCGCATGCCGGGTCTGGAGGGTCAGCGCCGTTATCGCGTGCGCACCGGCGGACCCGTGGCCCAGGTGCTCTGTCTGGACTGCGGCCGAAGCAGGCCGTTGGCCGCATCGCTCGCTCCCCTTCAAGAAGCCGCCGCTGGCCTGGGCTTCTGCCCTGAGAGCCTGCAAGTTACGCTTTCAGCGCATTGTGATCACGGCTGCGACGCACTGACACAGGTCAAGGCTGGGTAGCCAGCGCGGCCTGTACGGCGGCCAACAGCGCCTCGACATCGACGTGTTGGGCTCGCAGCCAGCTTGCGACATGGCTGTGCGGGCTGGTCAGCAGCGCCCACAGCAGGTGGACGAGCGTCGTCGTCCCTGCGACATCCGCACGACGCGTGTGTTCGTCGGCATAGGTGAACACCAGGCGGCTCTCGGTCGAGCGGTGTAGGACCTTTGGGGGCTCGCGTTCGGCCGATCGGCGCTGCAGCGGACCGGTGTTCCAGTTGAGCAAGGGGAGCTTTCCGGTCTTGCGCTCGCGCAGGTCGCGCCGAAGCAAAACCGGGTCGAGCCGCAGCGACTTGAAGATCCCGAGCATGTGCACGATGTCGGGCAGAATGATTCCAGCCTCGTCGCGTTGATACCCGAGTTCGGTGAGCGACTCGATCGTCTCGTAATCCGCCAGGCGCAGCAAACCCAACATCAGATGCTCGGGATCGATGAAGCTGCGGTTTGCAGTGGCAGCTTCCGAGGCCGCCAGATCCCAGGCGAGTAGCAATGCCGGTGAGAGAGTGGTCACAGTCGATCCCTGCGTGGGCCGCGCCGCGGAGAGCCGAAAAACACGGCGTTTCTCGTCTCACCGAGCCGTGGGTCACCGTCAACGCGAATCCTCATCGGTGACGCTTGGGTCGATTGTAGCGTATCTCGTCGGCGCCTCAAGCTCACGTCGATGGTTCGCGCAACCAGCCGTGCTATACTCGCCGCGCCCTATGAGTGAAGCCGGAGACGAACGCCGAAACGTTCAGGCCCTGGTGCGCCAGGATGATCCCGCAGATGCGTTGGCCGTGTACTACGCGCTCTATGCACCAGCCCAGACCCGGGCGGTGTTCACGGCAGTCGATGCGGCCGGTGTTCCTGACGGCTTCTTGGTTCGAGCCCGCACGGCGCTTGACCTGTTCAGGCCGATCGTCGCCTTTCGGGCTCGCACTGAGCGGGCTGCCGAAAGCCTGATCGCGCTCGGAGTGCCGGCGGCGCGACCTGTCATCCTGGCTGTGCCCGCCCATCTTGGACCGTGGGCCTACAAGTACCTCCAGACAAGTGATGCCGAAGTACATCGCATCTATCGTCTGGATGCAGCCGATCATCATCCCCTTGTCAACGTCCTGGCCACCACGGGACGCGACCCAAACGGCGGACCGCGCTGTGAGATTCGCTCGGGCGATCAACTGGGCGCTGTGGCGGGCGTTAACTGGCAGACTTCTCACTTCGCCGAAGTCTATGTCTACACCGACCCCGCCGTTCGCGGCCGCGGATGGGGGAAATCGGTGGTGAGTACCGTAGCCGGCCTGGTCCTGGCGACCGGCCGCATCCCGCTCTATGTCGTGGCGGAGAACAACGACTACTCTATTCGTCTGGCCGAGGCTGTCGGCTTTCATGACACCGGTGGGCGCGAGATACTGGCCGAAGCTGTGCGCCCGGCCGAATCGGCCCCGACCATCGGCTGAATCGAGGATCCGCGGTTATGGCTCGCGCCGCATTCACGTTTCCGCAGTCGTTTCTCTTTGGCACGGCGACCGCCGGCTATCAGGTCGAAGGCGACAGCCGCAACACCGATTTCTGGCAGTGGGAGCAGGGGGCCGGGCATATCGCCGGGGGGGCACGCAGCGGACCGGCCTGCGATTGGTGGCACGGCCAACGCTGGCGAGAGGATTTTGATCGCGCCGCCGCCGATGGTCACAACGCCCTCCGTCTGAGCGTCGAGTGGAGCCGGATCGAACCCGAGCCGGGCCGTTGGGATGAATCCGCCCTGGATCATTATCGGCAGATGGTTCTCGGGCTACGGCAACGTGGGTTGACACCCCTTGTGACGCTTCACCACTTTGTTAACCCGCTCTGGGCGGTGAATGACGGCAAACACCTCTGGGAAGATGGCACGGGGATTGAGGCGTTCGCGCGCTACGTCAGACGTGTGGTCGAAGTGCTGAGCCCTCACGTTTCGCTCTGGGCCACGATCAACGAACCCAATGTGTATTTCTACAATGGTTGGATGACCGGCGACTTCCCGCCCGGTCGTCCGCCGTCCATTGGGCGCGCGTTGCAGGTCGCACGGCACTTGCTGCTCGCGCACGCGGCCGCTTACCATGTGATCCACGAGATCCAGCCCGAGGCGCTTGTCGGGCTTCCGATACACTTTCGCCCGACGCTACCTGCCCACCCGGGATTCGTGTTGGATGAGTGGGTGGCGCGCACGCAATTCGAGCTGTTCAGCTCGCTGTTCAACGATGCCATCCGCACTGGGCGTCTGCGTCGCCCCTTCGCGCCGGCGCTCGCCGTGCCCGAAGCCAAGGGCACGCTCGACTACTTCGGGCTGAATTACTACACCACAGATCTTGTCCGTTTCGACCCCACCTCGGCAGCCGAGCTCTTCGGCCGGCGGAGCTTCCCGGCTGGCGCCGAGGTTGACGATGCCGGCTGGTACGCCTCCTACCCGTCAGGGCTGTTTCGAGCGCTGAGTTGGGCGCACCGCCTGGGTCTTCCGATCTACATGACCGAGAACGGCATCGGCGATGCAGAGGACCGGATGCGCCCGAGGTACCTGATCGAACACCTGCGTGAGCTCTGGCGCGGCGTGAACTTCAACTGGGATATTCGCGGCTACTTCCACTGGTCGCTCGTCGACAACTTCGAGTGGGAGCGCGGCTGGACCCATCGCTTCGGTTTGTACGCGCTGGACAACGTCTCTCAAGTTCGCACGCCGCGCCGCTCGGCTGAGCTGTATGCCGCGATCTGCCGCAACCACGTCCTCGATTCGGACCTGGTTGCCCAATATGCCCCGGAGCTCTTGGAGCGGCTGTTCCCCGGCTAGCTCGTGGCCAGGCACGAGTTGTGAGCGTCGTTTTGCCGCGCAATCCGCGGCGAAAACGCACTGACAACGCGTGATACTGTTGGCAAACGCATGTGCGTCAGTGGAACCGCCCGGCTGTCGATCGTCATCCCGGCGAAAGCCGGGATCCAGTGGCCAACGACTCATCCGGCTGAAGGGGTTCTGGGCCCCGGCTTTCGCCGGGGCGACGAGCTCGGCCGGTTCGCCAACAGCATCAACGCGTGCGTGCACACCCGTGCACCTGCGAGGCGGTACTTCATGGTCAACTCTGTATAATGAAAAGGATGTCCCACTTACGCATCTTCCTGGCCCTAACCGTGTTGTTGGCGGCCTGCGGCGCCAACCCCACGCCCGGCTCGACCCCAATCCCCCCGACGGCGCCCGGCGTCCTGGCGCCGATCACGACGCCAGATCCCGAAGCTCCGGTGCTTGCGGCAATCGCCGAGCAGAATACTCGGTTGACGGCTGCGCTGGCGCTGCCTGTGCCGATCCTGGTGCTTGATGAAGGCCTGACGGACGAGCAGCAGGAGGCCCAACGCCTGGCGATTGCCGATCCCCGCTTTCAACGCGACCTGTTTGACACCCAGAGCGGAGCGCCATTGCGCAGCGAGGTTTTCGGCATCTATCCCTGGCGCGAAAGCGACTTGACCGACTCGACCGCCGGCTGTCTCAACGGGCCGGCCAGGTGCTATCGAGTGGAGATGTACAACTACGCCTACAACGCTGCGACATTGGCGACCGTCGACGTGGTCGGAGGCGCCGTGCTGGCCGTGCAATACCTGCCCGACACCCAGCCTGACATCCCAAACTACCTTGTTCGGCTGGCTGTCGAGATCGCAATCCAATCCCCCGAGGTGATCGCTGCGATGGGTGTGCAGCCCGAAGCGACCGACGCGATGATGCCCAACGCCAAGACGCCGCTGACCCGTAGCCGCTGTGAGCGCTCGCAGCATTTGTGCGTGGCCCCGACGTTTCTGGCCGGCACCCGCGGCCTTTGGGCGATCGTCGACCTGACCGACTTCCGGCTTGTCGGCGTCCGCTGGACCGACATGGGCGATCCGTCGGCCAGCCAACCGATCACCGAGAAGAGCCTGCAGGATGAGGTGATCACGGCCAACTACTGCGACCGCACGACGCCGCTCGACCAGGCAGGCTGGTCGCTCGACTACATGCTCACCAGCTCCGACGGTCTGCGCATCTCGAACGTGCGCTTCAATGACGTCCCGGTGCTCGACGATGCCAAGGTGGTCGACTGGCATGTCGCGTACTCGGAGAGCGATGGCTTCGGCTATAGCGACGCGGTCGGCTGCCCGGTCTTCAGTCAGGCCGCTGTCGTGGCTGCACGCCCGCCGGATGTCTCCCCGATCGTGGTCGATGGCGCCGAGGTCGGTGTCTCGCTCCGGCAGGATTTCTGGTCGCCGACGTGGCCGGCACCGTGCAATTATTACTATGAGCAGCGCTTCGATTTCTATTCGGACGGGCGCTTCCGGGCGATGGTGATCAGCCATGGCCGGGGTTGCGGCAACGACGGCGTCTATCGTCCGGTGATCCGCATGGCCTGGGCAGGCGAGCAGGGCCGGTTTAGCGAGTGGACCGGCACGACCTGGCAGGGCTGGGATCAGGAAGGCTACGTGCTCAAAGGTTTCGAGTCGCGCGCGACCAATGAGGGCTACATGTTCCAGCTCGAGACCGAGCATGGCGGGTACTTCATCGAGCCCGCCTTTGGACAGTTCGACGACGGAGGTCGCGGCGACAACCCCTATGTCTTCGTCACCCGCGCCAAACCCGACGGCGAAGAGGGCGGCACCGATCTGCCGACGATCGGCCCATGCTGCAACACCGACTACCGCCAGGGGCCCGAGAAGTTCATCGAACCCCAGCCCGAAAACCTGAGCGACGGCGCGCCACTCGTGTTCTGGTACGTGCCGCAGATCGAGAACGACGACACCCCTGGCGAGGAGTATTGCTGGGCGCAGTCGGTCGTCGTCGACGGCGTCTTCCGGGTCAACGAGTATCCTTGCGTGGCTGGGCCGATGTTCGTCCCTGTGACGGCTGCACCATGAGCGGGCAGGAGCACAATCCCCTGTGAGCAAGCGCAAAGCGAACAGTGGGGGGCGTCGATCGGATCGGAGGCCGACCGCCGGCCCGGGCCGGGGGTGGTTTGCCCTGGGAGGCGCGCTCGGCGGCATGTTGCTACTCTCGCTGGGATATTGGCTCTTCACGCGGGCCCAGGCGGCTGCGCCGGCGCCCGCCGGTTCGTATCCACCGGGGTCGGCCAATTACTGTCGGGCGATGCCGGCCTTCGCCGTCAACCAGGGCTTTAGCCAGCAGAGCTTCTACAGCACAAGCGACCGCCAGACCGTCGGGCTGCTGCTGATCGACGGGTCGGAGCAGCGTCAGGGCGCCACCTATCAGCACCCGAGTTGGAGCACGGCCGGGAGCCTCGGCCCGATCCAGCTCGATGGCGGTGGCAACGCGTATGTCGCCCCGGTGCCGACGATCAACGTCCTTTCGAACATCCCCGAACAACAGAACACCATTTATCGTGTTGACGGGACCACTGCCGAGATGGCAGCCTACGCCACAGTGCCGGCCGCTCAGATTCCCGACGCGACGAACCCGTACGGCGTGCTTGGCCTCAACTACGACTGCGATACGCGCAGCCTGTACGCCACCTCGGTCGCCGGCTCGACCCGGCTTGCCGAGGTCGGCCAGATCGTGCGCATCGATGCGAGCGGCGCGACAGGTCGCGTCGTCGACCAGTTGTCGGGGGTGGATGCGATCGGCGTCGCAGTCTGGAACGGACCTGAGGGGAAGCGGCTGCTCTATGGCAAGGCCCGTACCAGCGAGATCTGGTCGATCGCGCTCGACGGCCGTGGCGATTTTCAGGGCGAGGCGCAGCTCGAGTTCACGTTGGCCGGGCTCGGCCCGCGTGGCGACGACAAGGCCCGGCGCATCGTCATCGACAGCGCAACCCAACTCACGGTCTACGGCATCGAATTCAGCTACAACCTCATCGCCCCGAGTGAGAAGCAACAGACGGCGTACACGTTCGTCCGCGAGAGTAGTTCGACCCCCTGGACCTTTGAACCACCGCCGCCTGAGGAGCAGTGAGGTGGGAGCGCGGGAGCGGAGAGCATTGAGGCTCCCCGCCCGCTGAGTTCGCAGACAAGGCACATGTCCGACGCACCACGCACTCCGCTTCACGCCGCGCCAACGCCCTTGACATCCTGCACCGCTGCGTATAATTGCGCCCGATCGGTGAAATCGGTGGGAGTCGACTCGCAGGGCCTTCCTGCGGCGGGCCGGCTCTCTCTTTTTTTGTCTCACGCCCTTGCGCGGCGTGCGACGAAAGGATGAAGAATGAAGATCACGTTCTCGGGCCGGGTCCTGATCCTCGGTTGCGGCTCCGTGTCGCGCTGCTTACAGCCCCTGATCCTGCGGCACTTCGATATGGACTTCGCGAAGTTGACGATCATGGATTTCGAGGACCTGCGCCATCTGATCCCCGAGACGCTGGCCGCCGGCGCGCAGTATGTGCGCGATCGAGTCACGCAGACGAACCTGGCGGATCTGCTCGGCCAACATGTCGGCCCGGGCGACCTGCTGATCGACCTTGCCTGGAACATCGACGCTAACGCCATCATCGACTGGTGCCACCAGAACGACGTCCTGTACCTCAATACCTCGGTCGAGGTCTGGGACCCCTATGAGGATGCCGGCGCTGTCTCGCCGCTCGATCGGACGCTCTACGTGCGCCATCTGCGCCTCCGAAAGCTGCGTGAGAGTTACGCCACGCCCGGTGCCACAGCCGTGGTCGAGCACGGTGCGAACCCCGGCCTTGTGAGCCATTGGACAAAGGTTGCTCTGGTCGACATCGCCACGGCCATGCTCGGCCAGAACCTGCCGGGCGATGCGGCTCAACGCGCCGCGCTCGGCCGTGCGTTGGGCGACGAGCGCTACCCGGAGATCGCGCAACGCACCGGCGTGAAAGTGATCCACATCTCCGAGCGCGACACTCAGATCAGCGACCGGCCCAAGGAAGTCGATGAGTTCGTCAACACCTGGTCGGTCGCTGGCTTTCACGAAGAAGGCATCGCACCCGCCGAAATGGGGTGGGGCACGCACGAGAAGAAGCTGCCGGCCAACGCCTATGTGCACACCTACGGCCCGGGCAATCAGATTTGTCTGGCCCAGATGGGCGTCAACACCTATGTGCGCTCCTGGGTGCCTGAGGCCGGCGAGATCGTGGGCATGGTCGTGCGCCATGGCGAGGCCTTCACGATATGCGACCACCTGACGGTCTGGGAGGATGGCGAGTATGGGAGGCGGCCGGTCTATCGACCGACCGTGCATTACGCTTATTTGCCCACCGACGCCGCGATCGCCTCGATGCATGAGCTGAAGATGCGCAACTACGATCTACAGCCGCGCCAGCGCATCATGAACGATGAGATCGTCAGTGGCAAGGATGAGCTCGGCGTGCTCTTGCTCGGCCACGGGCTCAACGGCTGGTGGACGGGCTCGCAGCTCGACATCCATCAAGCCCGAGCGCTTGTGCCCGGCCAGAGCGCCACGACCCTGCAGGTTGCGGCCTCGATTCTCGGCGCCGTGGCCTGGATGATCAAGAACCCGAATCGCGGCATTTGCGTGCCTGACGATTTGCCACATCGCGAGGTGCTGGCCGTCGCCGACCCGTATCTTGGGCCGACACCCTCTGTGCAGACCGATTGGACGCCGCTCAAGAACCGCTTCAACCCGTTTGAGAAGTGGAACGCCGCCGGGCGCCCGGCAGATGACGACGTCTGGCAGTTCGAGACTTTCCAGGCCTGGTGAGTGGCCATGTGCGGGGCGTCTCACGTTATAATGTGGGTCGCCTGGAGAGGTCGCCTAGCCCGGTCTATGGCGCGCGTCTGGAAAGCGCGTTGGGGTCACACCCTCGCGGGTTCAAATCCCGCCCTCTCCGCCAGCGGATTGAGAGCGAGCGCGGTCGGTGGATGCCTCAGGCATCGGCCGTCCGCGTTCGCTCGTTAAGCGTAATCGGCTGCGAGCCGCTCGAGCCGCCCGACGCTGTCGACGAGCCCACCGGTGCGATTGCGCGCCAACCACTGGGCTCTGTACTCGGTGGTGATCTCCCACAGATCGGTGGCCAGCGCGACCCTGTCGCCGCCGCCGTGCGCGAAACGCATCCGGGCGACGGCATGCAAGAGCAGTCTCGCCGCCAGGGCGAACTCACGGGCCAGGAGCTCCGAATCGGGCCGCGCGCTTCGAGCGTGTGTCAGCGGCGCGATGGCCGCGCCGATCGCGGCCTCGGTCCGTGTCAAGGCCTCGGTCGACAACTCAGGCATCCGATCGAGCGGTCGGTGAAGCGCGAGCGACAGGATCGAGTTGTTGGCCGGTGTGGGGCCGGCCACGCGATACACGTCGCCGAGGTCATAGGCCACGCGCCCCAAAAAACCTGTCGGGTCGGAATAGGCATGCAGGCTGAGCGCAGCCGGGAGGTCGAGCGCCTGGTTGGCGTCGAAGGCCCAGCTGTAGGCCGCGCCGGCCGCAAAACCGAGGTCGTGGATCGGCTCAGGCTGCCAGTGGCCGTTGTCTCCCCAGTCGGTGATCAGATACCCGGCGGCACCGCTGGCCAGCCCGTTGAGCGCCGCGCTGCGCAGGTTGCCGACGGCGTTCGCCGTTCGACCCGCGATTGCGTTCCAGGCCGATGTGCCCGGGCAGACGTAAAACGGGATCCCGGCCGCGGCGAATCGGGGGCAATGGTCGGCGAAGGGGTGTTCGGCCTCGTAGCCCCACTCGAGTGCGATGACATCGCGCGGAAGTTCCGGGATCAGCTCCGGATGCTCGATGATGATGTCGCCCCAGAACTGCATCACACGCCCGCGCGCTTTCACCTCGCCCTGGATCTTGCGCAGGAAGTCGAGATACACGCGCCCGACGCCGCGGGCCTCGACCTCGGCCCGGCTCCGCCCCTGGCC
>Ga0209573_1005467_pt1 | contig 11430 bp, 7 predicted proteins | sample TNRBio252014_DNA_FD_185870 | JGI IMG/M metagenome (GOLD analysis project Ga0209573, IMG submission 185870) | Wastewater treatment Type I Accumulibacter community from EBPR Bioreactor in Madison, WI, USA - TNR Reactor_6/25/2014_ DNA (SPAdes)... | ecosystem: Engineered > Bioreactor > EBPR >...
GATCCGAATAGCCCCCATTGGCAAGCAGCACAATGTTGGTCTCATTGTTGCCATTGAAGGAGTACAGCCCCAGGTTGGGCTTTTCCCACTGGAGACCGTCGCTGGATTCGGCGTAGCAGACCACACAGCGGTGGGTGCGCTCGTGGGCTGCATGGCCGGCAAAGGCCTGATACCAGAGTTGATAGCGGCCATTTGCCGGGTCGCGATAGACGCTGCACCAGCCGATGGCGACTTCCCACGCCTTGTCCCAGCCCAGAATCACCGGGCTTTGGGGATGGCGCTGAGCAGGCTGCAAACGGCGTTGCAGCCCAGCCCGATAGAGAATGTCGTGGTCATCGACAAAGAGGAGCGTGCGCGGGAAAGGCGTCATTTCTTGTGTCATTTTTTGAAACGCAAGGCTCGCCCAGGCAAGGGGGAAGACAGATCGCTCACGGGCTGGCCGTCGCGGACAATCGGCACACCATTGACGATCACCTGCTCCACACCGACAGAGGGTTGATGGGGCTGTTGAAAAGTTGCCCTGTCGTTGATTTCAGCGCTGTCAAAGACAACCAGATCGGCAAACCAGCCTTCCTGTACGGTCCCCCGTTGTTTCAAGCCAAAGCGTTCCGCGGGCAGCCCGCTCAGTTTGCGAACAGCCTGTTCCAGGGAGAAAAGGTTGTGATCGCGCACGCAGGGACCCAGCAGACGCGCCACCGAGCCATATTGGCGGGGATGAATGACACTGTCGGGTTGAAAGATGCCATCTGTTCCCAACATATAACATTCGTGTTGGAGAAAGGGATGGACGAGTTCATCCGCGCCCTGATGAAAGACCAACAACACCGCCAGGTTTTCTTCGATCAACAGATTAAAGAGCGCATCCACCGGCGGCAGTTTGACCGCAGCGATATATTCGGCCAGAGTCATGCCCTGATATTGGGCATTTTCCTTGCTCATCACCCAGGCGATGTGAATCCCCGTGAAATCTGTGCCGTCATTTGCCAGCCCACGGGCACAACGGGCGCGCAGAGCTGGATCACGCAATTTGCCCAACACCCCCAGGGGGCCATCGGTCCACGCCTCATAGGGCAACAGATAGTTGAGCATTGTGGAACCGGGCATATAGGGGTAGACATCGAAGGAAAAGGAGACTTCGTGGACAGCAATTGTATCGATGTAGGTCAGCAGACTTTCGGTCTCTTGCGGTGTGGCCCCTTTCAGGTGGGAGATATGCACAGGCACGCCGGCCCGTCGCCCGATCTCCACAGCCTCTTGCAGCGCGGCCAGGGTTCCCTGCTTGTAGCGCATGTGGGTGGCATACAGCCCCCCGATCTGCGCCATCGGTTGGCAGGCCGCCACCAGTTCATCCGTTGTCGCCCAGCACTGGGCAATATAGTCCAGACCCGATGAAAGCCCGACCGCGCCATCCGCCATACCCCGTTCGACTTCGGCCCGAATCTGCTGTAGCTGATAGTCGTCCACGACACGCTCACCAAAGCCGCAGACCAGCGTGCGCACATTGGCATAGGGCAAATGTGCAATGCTGTTCTGGACATTTGTGCCGTCCAGCAGGGACATATAGTCGCCCAGGCTCTGCCAGCCGCTGTACTCCTCAAAGCGCAAGCCATCCAGCGCCCGCAGATAGTAGATCCATTCGTAGGCGGTCTGGGCATTCACCGGGGCATAGGAGATGCCGTCAGCCATAATGACTTCGCTGGTAAAGCCCTGACTCGTCTTGGAAAAGAGATGGGGGGTGTTGAGCAGCCAGCCATCCGAATGGTTGTGGACATCCACAAAGCCCGGCGCAACAATCTTGCCCGTGGCGTCGATGGTCTGGCTGGCTTCCTCAGCAGCCAAGCGGCCAATCTTGACAATCCGATCGCCCTGAATGGCCACATCGGCCTGATAGCGCGGGCTGCCGCTGCCATCAATGACAGTGCCGTTCTTGAGAATGAGGTCGAACATCTATATAGCCTTGCCCGATTTGGGGTTGAGTGCATCATTCAGACCGTCGCCCAGGAAGTTGATGCCCAGGGTGACGAAGGCCAGGGTCAGTGCGGGAACAGCGACCAGCCAAGGCCGATAGGACCAACTCCCGATGTTGGACTGAATCATATTCCCCCAACTGGCCTGGGGCGGACGAATGCCTACGCCCAGATAGCTGAGCGACGCTTCGGCAGCCATGGCGCTGGAAAAGCTGAAGGTCATCGTGACGATCACCGGCCCCAGTGCATTGGGCAAAAGATGACGCAGCGCGATCTTCCACTCTGGTACGCCGACAGATTGGGCGGCTTTGATGTACTGCTCCTCGCGCAGGGAAAGAATTTGCGCCCGAATCAGACGTGCATAACCGGGCCATTGGACAAAGGCCAAGCCCCCAAAAACCACCAACAGGTCGAGCCAGGTGGTGTCCGCAAAGAGGAAGAAGCCGTTTGCTTCGTATACATCTTTGGCCCATCTCACGATAGGATCTTTCAGGCTGACGGCGATCAACGCAGCCAGCAGGAGACCGGGGATGGACATCACAATATCGGTGATGCGCCCGATAATCATATCCGCCCAGCGACCGCCATAGCCAGCCAATACCCCCAAACTCAACCCCAGGACCAAACTAATGGTCGTGCTAAAGGTGGCGACCAGCGTGGCCGTCCGTGCGCCATAGAGAACACGGCTAAAGAGATCCCGCCCGATTTCATCTGTGCCAAGCCAATGATCAGCCGAAGGCATTTCCGCTACCCGCATCAGGTCTTGCTGGGTGTAGGAATAGGGTGCCAAGGCCGGACCAAAAATGGCAACAAAGAAGAGAATGGCAGCGACGGTGATACCAATGATGGAAAGCCGGTTGCTCAGGAGCCTTCGCCAGGCATCGCCCCACAGAGAACGCTGTTTGGCGGGTGCCAGGTCGAGAGTTGCATTTGCTTTGGTTGCTGCGATTGTCGAACCAGAAGACATAATAATTCCCTCACTTCAACTGAACTATTCCAGTTGAATTCGTGGGTCAAGAAATGGATAAACGATGTCGACCAGCAGATTGGTCAAAATGATCATCAACGACGAAACCATCGTCACACCCAGGAGCATGGGATAATCGAAGCCGCGAAAGGCAGCCTCGGCTACCCCGCCGAAACCTGGGATGGCGAAAATACTGTCAAGAAAGATGCTGCCGACAATCAAACCCTCGGCGATGAAACCCAATGTCGTGACCACTGGAATCAACGCGTTGCGCAGAATATGGCGTCCAATGATCATCCACATTTTCAGCCCTTTGGCTTTGGCAGTACGAATGTAATCCTGGGCAAAAATATCCAGTACAGCCTGCCGTGTTTGACGCACAACTACGGGCAGCGGCCCCAGCATTAGGATAAAGATAGGCAGAATGGTCTTGTGATGAAACAGCCCATCCCAGCCACGCGGCACCTTCATAACGTCCAAAACAAGGACAAAAAGCACGAGCAACAGGGGGGCCAACACAAAAACCGGTAAGGAACGAAAGACCAGCGTCCCCCCCACAATTGAATAATCGGCCCAACTGTTCTGTTTGAGCGCGGCAATTGCACCCAGGGGAATCCCAATCAGGGCGGTCAAGAACGCACCGGCTAATCCCAACTGGAAAGAGATGGGAAAGGTTTTGACAATCGTCCGCAAGACGTCACGCTGCCCAATGATCGAGATGCCCAGATCGCCCTGGAGTACCCGCTCCACATATTTGGTAAACTGGACGACGAACGATTCATCCAGGCCATACTGTTTACGGGTGCGCTCGATAATTTCGTCTTTCTGCAGCGTATCCAGGCTTTCCTGCTGCGCGAGCATCATTGCCACTGGATCAAAGGGACTGATCACAGTCAGCGTAAAGGTGATCAGCATGACGGCCAGAAAGGTGGGGACGGCGATTGCCAGACGGGTGATCAGATATTGGAGCATAATAAGCACTCAAAAGGAGAACGTAAAGACGGGGCGCAAGTGTGACAGGATGAAAGGGATGACCCGATGACAGACTGCTGTCATCGGGTCATCCCTTTTCGTTCTAATGCTCGGCGATATACATGTCAAGCAGGTTGGCCCAATTGTTATCCACATTGGTGCCAAAGTTCATGACGTGGGGTTTGACATTGTACTCATAGACATCCCAAATCATAGGCAGCAAGATGTAATGTCCGAGCAATTTTGCTTCGGCAGCCAGCACACCAGCGCAGAAAGCAGGATCTTCGCGGGACATCAATTTGAGTTCGTCCAGCATACTGGCCAACTCTTCATCGACGATACCGCTGCCTGTCGCGCTCGATTGGGAAGCGTAATGGGAAGCGATCAGACTCACCGGATCGGGCAAGATCGCGCCCTGACTTTGGCGGCGAATGTTGACCAGATCGGCCTCCTGACCCCAGGCATCGGCCATGACACCAGGGCGGAGTTCTACATCGGTAATGCCCAAGTTTTCTTTCCACTGCTCCATCATAATTTCACCCGTGCGGATGTAATTTTGCGATTGACCACCTGTGGTGATGCGAATCTTGGGCAGGGCTTCAGCAGAGCCATATTTGGAGGCCGCCAGTTCTTCTTTGGCTTTGGCAGGATCAAAGCCCCAATCCGGCCAGTTGCCCGGCTGGTAGCATTGCAGCTCTGGCGTAAGAATGCTGGTCATCAGACGGTCGTTGCGCGAGCCTTCCCAGGCCGCATTGATGGCCGTGGACCAATCGACCGCATGGGCCAGCGCCTTGCGCACGTTAATGTCATCCATCGGCTCGATGGTCACCCAATCGATAAAGTAGAGATTGGTGGCATAGGGAATCTGATAGAAAGTGTCAGGGTCTGTGGCGCGAATCGGTTCACGCACATTCGAGAGGAAGAAGGCAATATCGACCTCATCGTTTTGCCACATAATGGAGGAAACATTCTCATCAGCCGATTCTTGGGCGATGATCTGTGTAATGTAGGGTTTGGTTTCGCCCCACCAATTCGGATTCTGTTCGATTTCGAATTTCTTCTCGTCCAGGTCCCAGATGCGGACTTTGAAGGGGCCATTGACCCGCGCACTGCCGTCAGACGCAAAGGTTTCGCCTTTATTCACATCTTCCATCTTGACAAAACCAGTGTCAAAGAGCGCCAGCCGATTGATAAAGATCGGATCGGGGCCAGTCAATGTAATCTCCAGCGTCTTGTCATCCTTGACCACCACACCGGAAATCTCCTCGGCTGTGCCATCGATCACGGCTTGGGCACCGTCAATCACCGAAAAACCGGCAAAGGCTCCCAAGTAGCAGCCTACACATTTTTCAGGGTCCAGACCATACGCCCAGTAGTCCTTGGCCTCTTGGGCCAATACCGGCGAGCCATCCGACCAGGTGGCCGCAGGATTGATGTGGATCGTATAGACGGTCTTGTCCTCGCTCACATCAAAACCAGTGGCGAGCCAGGGGGAGATGGCCCCGGTGTTGTCGCGGATGAAGAAGGGCATCCACAGATGGGAGATGACAAAGCGGCCAAAGCCACCCTCTGACGCTGGATCCAATCGGCTGAACCCGCGCGTTACATAATGGATCGTCTGATCTTCGGCGGCGTCGGCGGGCAATGCTCGTCCGTCTGGCGCTGCTTCGGCTGATTCGGCGGCTGCGGGCGCTGCTACCTCTGCGGCCGGGGCAGCAGATTCTGCGGGTGTTTGCGCTGCTGGCGTTACACAACCCGCCAACAGTCCAATCATCAGGAGGAGAGGAACGAGTACGCCAAAACGTTGTCGAGTTCTTCGGATCATAGGGCATCTCCTTTGGCTAGAACGGCGAAAAAAACAGTGGAACTATTAGATATTCAGATAAAAATTGACAGACCTCCCAAGACAACATCTGATACGCCGAGGAAGACCATACAAATCATGATCTGAACAACTAACGGAGGGGAGAAAAAAACTATCCGGTTATCCTACATTTGGATTGTAGGCTAATCATCCCGACTTGTCAACTGCCCAAATCGAGGGTACAACCAAAATCAGTGCAGATGTATGAAAAGTGCCGAGGCTCCGACCAATCAAAATCAGACAAATGCGCAGAATCGAAAGTCAATTCCCCGCACATCTTACACCAAACGGAAGACCCGCCGTGCGTTCTCCCGCAAGATCAGATCTGCTTCCCGCTCATTCTGGAAGGCGTCCAGGTACGCCCCATACTCGAACCAGGGCGCAAAGAGAGGCTGGTCTGTGCCAAAGAAGATACGTTCCGGCCCCAGCAGGTCGATCACACGGCGGATTTTACCCGCAGTGATGCCGCTGCTACAAAATTCGAAGTAGACATTGGGCAGGTCGGCGATCTGGCGCGCCCCCTCCACATCATCCCCATGCGCCTTGATGATGACCAGTTCTGGGTTGCGCAGGGCAGCCTGACGCAGACCGGCATAGGGTGAACCGCCGTCATCCATGTGAATCTTGACCGGGCGGCCAAATTTTGCCACCTCGACCAACAGGTCCTGCATACGTTGGGTAGCCATATTGCCGCCAAAAGGACAGTAGAGCTTGACGCCGACAAAGCGGGGGTCTTGAAAGTAGCGCTCCATCTGCTCCACCGAACCGGGGATGTCCCTGGGATCGCCGGTCACGTAGCCACGCAGGGATGGATAACGATCCAGGAATTTCTGGGTGTCTGCGTTACCTTCACGCATATCATAGTTAATGGCGTTGTAAGACGAAACAAAAGTGAGTTCAATATTGCAGCGCGCCGACAGTTCGTGGACATTCGTCTCTGTGCGGGTGTTGAAGGGCTGGGCCACATGAAAACCAGACACGTGGGCATGCATATCGATGATCGGTCTGTCGGGCAGGTCGGCCTGGGTGCGGATCAGGAGCGGCTCCACAGGCAACTCCTCCACGTCCATCCCCAGCAGGCGCAGGGCGTTGCCCCCCAGAATCGCCTGCTTCTGCTCGTCGCTGAGACGTGCCATCAGCACTTGATTGCGCAGGCCGGTGATGGAGTATTTGGGTGCATTGCTGCCATAGATCAACTGCTGACCGACGCCTGCCTCCACCAGCACCTCCAGGCCGTCGGCCAGGCTGAGCCAGCGGATGGCGGCATAGACGGTGGGATATTCCTGCATGACGGTAATCAGCTCACCCAGATAGCCGTAGCTGACCTCATTCAGCACCACAGGGACGTTGAAACGGTGGCTCGTCTCACCGACGATGTGAATCCACTCCATCGCCTCTTTGCCCGCGCCGTTGAAATCGACAATCAGCGGCAAGGGCTGTGCGGTCGTCGCCTTGCCAATGGCCTCTACCATTTTCTGAAAAATCAGCGTATTGGGCGACCAGCTCTGCGGCCCCGGTGCCATACGGATGGCGACACATCCCCCTTCGATACAGGCGCGCAGGTCATCTTGCCAGCCGAGATAGTGACGCGGGTCGAGGACGCCCACCGCCAGCAGGCGTGGATGCTGCGCAACGACGGCCAGGGTTTCGGCGTTCGCCTCTTTGGGCACCTGGTTCATCAACCCGCGTTTGGATGTCGTCAGTGTCAACGTCGTGTTATGCTTTGCGGTCTGCTGCAACAACTGGGCTAGTGTGGTATCCGGCTCGGCAATCGGGTCAACGCTGAACTCGGAGATGAAGTCAATAGCGTACATTGTGGTTCCTTCGCAATGATGAATGCATGGACATAGCTATCCTGCCTTGGTGATACCCCATTTGTCAAGCGACTGCAAACGCCCCGGCCACTGTGCGGAAGATGGCGATGGCATCGTCGATCTCCTGGCTGTTCCAATTTTCGTGCAACATCAGATTGAAATGGCTCTCGATCATCGCGTGGGCATTGGGACAGGCAAAGTGCCGGTTGGGATCGCCTTTGTAGTCGGGACTGACCCAGGGATAACCGCTGTTGCCAAAGACACGGCGCTTGACAAACCACTCCTGGCCGTGGGGCATACCGGGGCGATAGTCGGTCATCACCGAAAGCCCTTCGGCGTTCAATGCCGCGCAAAAGGTGGCCTTGTCGCAACTGGTCGCTTCGGGGTGATAGCGAACAGGCAGAAACCAGTAGCTCGACTCATAGCCTGGCCGGGGCGGGGCAAGCGAGACCACCGCCAAATCGGCCAGCCCTTCGCGCAGTTGCCCCACAATGGCCCTGCGCCGCTCTACACTGGCGGGCAATTTGCGCAGTTGAACCCGGCCAATCGTGGCGGCCAGGTCGTTGAGATTGAAGTTCAGCGATGCGGTCACATTGCTCGAACCGGGGGGCAAAAAGAAGGGTTTGCCCCGATCCGAGGCCCGGCGCACGGCCTGATAGCGCGCTTCGTCACGGGTGAAGACAACGCCGCCCTGTGGCCCTGTGCTGTGATGTTTGCCGCCCATTGTCGAGAAGGCGGCCAGTTCGCCGAAAGTTCCAACCAACTGGCCGTGGATCCGTGCGCCGTGGGCCTGCGCGCAATCCTCAATCACCGGGATGCTCTGTTGGCGGGCAAGCGCCATAATGCCCTCCATATCGGCTGGTTCCCCGGCAATGTGGGGCACGACAATCGCCCGGGTCAGCGGACTGATCAGGGCTGCAATCTGCTCTGGCCCAGTGCAATAGCTATTGGGGAGACTGTCCGCAATCACTGGAATCAGGTTTTGCAACGGGATGGGCATCATCCCACCGGGGTCGGTAAAGGCGCCGATGATCACCTCGCCAAAGGGTTCCAGGTCCAGCGCTTTGAGCGCCACATAGACAGCAGCCGACCCAGAACTGACCGCGTCCGCGTAGCCGCCCCCCAGCCAGTCGGCAAATTCGGCACAATAGGCAAGCTCCTCCTCACCGTCATAGGGCGGCAACACACCGCTTTCAATCACCCGTTCCAAAAATTCATCAACGGCTGCCTTCTCCTCCAGGCCAATGTGGCCGCGGCTCGAAAAGGGTTTCACCCGCACTTTGGCGCTATCCGCCTGCGCCGCTTGGCTTCTTTGCTGCATGACCACTCCTTTGTTCATAGGGTCGTCATCATCACCCAGAAGGGTGACTTTCCAATGGGATAATCGGTCAATGGCTCCAGCGCGCCACTCACCCCATCCACGCGATAGGCCGTCATCCTGTCCGCCGCCTCGCCAGCGCAGTACAAAAAGGCACCGCTGGGATCGATGTTGAAGGAGCGGGGGCTGGCCGGCACAGGGAAGTAGCCAAAGGGGTGCAGGCTGCCATCGGCGGCAATCTGGAAGCCAACAATACTGTCATGCCCCCGATTGGAGGCATAGAGCCAGCGCCCGTTGGGGTGGACTTCCACATGGGCTGTGCTGCCGCCTTCTGTGTAGTCCGCGGGCAGGGTGGAAACGGTCTGGAAGGCGGTCAGTGTGCCCCGCGCCGGGTCGAAGTGGTGGACAGTCACTGTATTGCCCTGCTCGTTGACAATATACGCCACATCGCCGCCTGGCCCTAGGCAGATGTGGCGGGGACCCGTATTGTCGTCCGGTGGTACGAGTTGGGCGGGATCATTGGGCGTGAGCAGGCCAGTCGCCCCATCAAAACGGAATTGGCTGGTCTTGTTCACCGGACAGACGTGGGGCACAAAGACAAAACTGTCCTCCACCGCGGCAAGCACAGCGTGGGCCTTTTCGCCCGTGTTGACATACTGCACCAATTCCCCAATCGAGCCGTCCGCCTCCAGGCGATGCACTGTAATGCCGCCGCCGGTATAGTAAGCGGTGAGCAGGAAGCGCCCGTGGCGGTCGGTGATCAGATGGGCCGGGGTCTCGATGCCTGTATCCACTTTGTTGATCAGCGTCAGTTCGCCCGAATCCGCGTCCAGACGAAAGCAGGCCAGTGTGGTGGAAAGCACGTGGGCGTCGTAGAGCACTTTGCCATTGGGGTGCAGGCAGAGTGCGCCGGAAGGGCCATGTGCGTTGCTGACTGCACGCAGGTCCAGCGCGCCCGAATGGGGATCGAAATCGTAAAGTTTGATCTGCTCATCCCCGGTCAGCGAGGCAAAAAGAACGGTTCGTTTCTGTTTCGGCACGGCCATACTGCGCTCCTTTTATAATGGGTAGGTAAAATTCTCTGCCCCAGGCGATTCGGCAAACCAGTCCGGCGGCGGCAACTCAGGGCGTAGCTGAACCAGCCATTGCTCGCGCCGATTGCCCAGGGTCACCCGGCAGCCAGCCCAACCAGCGGCCACTCCATTGCCCTGCGCCCATTCAACCGAACGAATGGTGGGTACGTCCGCATAGGGATGGAAAAGTGTAAAGAAGAGAGCGGCCCTTCCCCTGCGCCGTTGGATCAGCGTCACCGCCTGGTCGGTGGGCGGGTTGCCCGGGGTCACGCCGGTGAGCACTTCACCACCCCGCGCTTCGGGTGCAAAGAGGGCCAACCCGCCTGTGGACAGCCGCCACTGGGCCTGCCACTCCCCATTGCTGACGGCCCGCCGCGGCCCGCTGATGTGCTGGTAGCCCTGCCCTTCCCCGTCAATCCCAGGATATTCAGCCAGCGGCAGGGATGTGTGCAGGCTTCCCACGTTGCGGTATAGCCAATCGAAGCGGCGGGGTTCAGGCGCTTCCACCAGAAAAAGGTCAAGAAAATAGTCGGGCCGCGCCAGCACAACCCGGCGCATAGAGACACCTGCATAGACCCCATCCCCGGCGGCCCAACTCACCGCGGCATCGGCCACCTGGAAGGGAGCGTCCCCCTGGAAAAAGCGCAGTTCGCCCTCGGCTTCCGGCTGGGATTGCCCATCAACCGTCACTGAATTGTGGGAAACCGTCTGGCGATACCAACTCTCGAAGAGGTTCAACCCGTAGCCTGGCGTGCCCAGGTCCGGCGCCAAGCGCTGACCGTTGGCGTGGAGCAGCAGATTCAGCTTGTCCGGGTGGCCGTGGCCGCCGCCGTGGGGTCCATATTTGAGCAGCAGATAGCGCTGATCCGATGCGGCGGGGGCAGATCGCAGAATCGCATAGCCCGATGCCGGGAGCAGCGTGCTGGGCAACGATGCGTCCGTCGGCCCCGGCAGTTCGGCCCGTCCAAAGAGCAATCCATCCAGGCTCTCCCGGGGCGTCTGTTGATAGGCCCGCTGCAAAGCCTGTCCAAAGGCGGCTTCGTCGAACCAGTCGTAGCCGATCTCGTAGAAGGCCGGGGCAGGCGGCACGCCGTGACAACAGTCGGCCAATGTGCTGGTGAAGTACCAGCAGTCGTTGGTCGCTGGCAGCGAGCCATCGGGATAGGCAGCGTGGATGGGCGCGAGGAGCATCAGGCGCAACTCCGGGCGGGCGCGCAGATCGTGGGCGGGCAGATGGCGCATGGCTTTGGCCAACGCCAACAGGGCATAGAGGGCGTAAAAATGGTAACTGAAAGAGCCTTCATACCAAAGCCCGTCGGCCAAGACCCCCTGGCTCAGTTGCTGGTGACAGCCAAAGTCGCTGTTCAGGGCGAAGTCGATCAGATCGTTCCTGGCAAGCAGAACACCCAGCGTGCCAATCGCCGCATTGTGCCAACAGGCAAAGTTGTGGATGTC